>Ga0209347_1000068_pt1 | contig 294903 bp, 260 predicted proteins | sample AutmiccommuBRH23_FD_187382 | JGI IMG/M metagenome (GOLD analysis project Ga0209347, IMG submission 187382) | Deep subsurface microbial communities from Mt. Terri, Switzerland - Autotrophic microbial communities BRH/23 (SPAdes) (version 2) | ecosystem: Environmental > Aquatic > Deep subsurface... | reverse complement strand
AACGGACTCTACTATCGGAATGTCCCCCGATCGCAGACGCCCGCACAAGTCACCTGCGCACACTGTCAAAGATCTTCAACCCGAGCCCAGCGCAACCTCGTCTCCGCGCTACCCTGAACCCCGCCCCAGCCTCTCGCCGGGTGAGCCGCCCATTATACGCACATCAAAAAGACCGTCAACACCCTATTGCAACTTTCTGGAAAATTATCCCGAAGGCTTGCCCTGCCTCACTCCGCAACGAGCCGGACCCGACAGAAGTGTCGTTTTCCGACCTGCAGCACCCCTTCGAAGCCGACCGTGAACATTTGCTGGGCATCTTCGAGCACCTCTCCGTCCAGACGCACCGCCCGCTCCTTTATCTTGCGCATCGCCTCCGAGTTGCTGGCTGCCAGCCCGGCCATCCTTAGCAAGGCCGGCAAGCGATGGCCGCCTTCAGGCGCCGGGATCTCGGTCAACGGAAGAACCGCCGTGTCGCCCTCCCCTCTGACCACCGCGTGCCAACCGGCGATCGCGCGCTCGGCTTCGGCCGCATCATGGAAGCGGGTTGCCAGCTCGCGCGCGAGGCGCAACTTGGCATCGCGGGGGTTGAGCTGACCGGCGGCGACATCCGCCTTCATGCGTTCCAGCTCGGCCAGTGAAACTTCGAAACTCAGTAGCTCGAACCAGCGCCACATGAGATCGTCGCCAATCTTCAAAGTCTTGGTGACCATGGCGATCGGCGGCTCATCGATACCGATGTAGTTGCCCAGCGACTTGGACATCTTGTTGACGCCGTCGATACCTTCGAGCAACGGCATGGTGATGACGATCTGTGGCGGTTGGCCAAAGTGCTCCTGCATGCCACGGCCCATCAGCAGGTTGAATTTCTGATCGGTGCCGCCAAGCTCGACATCGGACTTGAGAGCAACCGAGTCGTAGCCCTGAGCGATCGGGTAGAGGAACTCATGGATGGATATCGGCTGCTGCGCAGCGTAGCGCTTGGCGAAATCGTCGCGCTCGAGCATACGGGCGACGGTAAGCAGGCCGGCCAGCCGGGTCATCTCGACTGCCGACATTTTTCCGAACCACTCCATGTTGAAGCGCAGCTCGGTCTGCTCCCGATCGAGCACCTTGAAAACCTGGTCGGCGTAGGTGCGGGCGTTGGCTTCGACATCCTCGCGGGTCATCGGCTTTCGGGTGGCGTTCTTGCCACTGGGGTCGCCGATCATCCCGGTGAAGTCGCCGATCAGGAAGATGACCGTGTGGCCCATGTCCTGGAACTGGCGCATCTTGTTGAGCAGCACGGTGTGGCCGATGTGCAGGTCGGGCGCGGTCGGATCGAAGCCCGCCTTGACCCGCAATGGCCGGCCGATGCTCAGTCGGGCTTCCAACTCCTCCTTTTTCAGTACTTCCTGTGCGCCCCGATGAATCAGCGACAGCGCGTCTTGCAGATTGGTCATGGTTCAGGTTCCGGGAACTCTGGCGCCGGCACGTGCCGGCCCCTCGTTAAAGTCTGGTTAAACAAAAACCCCGCATCGACAAGTATTTGACGCGGACTTTTAAGGCTGGTTATGGTAGCGCGAGTCTGGGAGCAGGAACGACACGGTGAATTCAACGGTAGGGATGATTTCGCAATTGCGTGCAGCAATTTCAAAGGCCGTAGCGGCGCTTGATCGGCCCACCTACCCCTCCCGCACCGATGCCACTCCCGACCAATCGTTGCTGGCGGGCCGGCGGCGCGTCTCGACCGGTCGCCTTTCGCGCGTCGAACGCGCGGTGCAGCTCGGTATCGGCTTGGCTGTTGTCGCACTGGTTGGATCGATTGCACCGGGCATTTCGGTCAACCTGCATGACGCAGACGCAGCGGTTGAAACGGTCACGCTGCCCTTGACGCTGCCGGAGCCTATCGCCACCGCTGAGCCGACGGAGGAATCCGTCGCCCCCATGGTGCGCACGGTGACCGTGCAACCGGGCGAAACGCTCGGCCAGATTTTTGATCGCCTCGGGATCGCTGCCCGTGAGCTCCATCGCCTCCTGGAGCACCCCGGCGCACGTGGCCCCTTGACCCGCATCCGCGCCGGTGCGGAGTTCGAATTCGAATTCGAGCCCGACGGGGCGTTCAGTGCCATCCGCTTCGACAACGAGGAAACCGAGCGTACCGAGCTGAGGCTGGCCGACGACGGCATCCACGAGTCGACGCTGGCTCGCGACGTGCAGCGTCGCACGTTCACCGCCTCGGGCGAAATTGCCCATTCATTGTTCGCGGCTGGCGCCGAAGCCGGCATCAGCGATGCCACGCTGCTCGATTTGGCCAACGTGTTCAGCTATGACATCGACTTCGCCCAGGACATTCGCACCGGCGACCGGTTCACCGTAGTCTACGAAGAAATCTGGCGCGACGGCGAGCGCCTGCGCAGCGGCGGCATCGTGGCGGCCTCGTTCACCAACCAGGGCAAGAAGCACCACGCATTCCGCTACGTGCGCAGCGACGGACGCGAAGACTACTTCGACAGCGAAGGGCGTCCGATCAAGAAGGGCTTCCTGCGCATGCCGATCGAATTCGCCCGGATCAGTTCCCGATTCAACCCCAACCGCCGCCATCCCGTTCTGGGCACGGTGCGTGCCCATCAGGGCGTGGATTACGCCGCCGCCACCGGCACCCCGATCCGTTCCGCGGGCGATGGCCGGGTCACCTTCGCCGGCTGGAAGGGTGGCTACGGCCGTGCGGTGATCATCGATCATGGCCGTGGCTACACAACTTTGTATGGCCACATGTCGCGCTTCGGTCGCTTCAAGGTCGGCAGCAAGGTGCGTCAGGGCGAGGTCATCGGGCAGGTCGGGAAGAGCGGCTTGGCCACCGGTCCGCATCTGCATTACGAATTCCGGGTCAAGGGCGTACACCGCGATCCGCTGAAAGTCACGCTGCCCAAGCCCGAGCCGCTTCCGGCTGCCGAGCTGGCGCGTTTCAACAGCCATACCGGGCCGCTGATCGCGCAGCTGGAGCTGCTGGAAGGGCGTCGCTTCGCGATGCTGCAGTAATCGCGGGCCATGGCCCGCGAGCTCTACCTGGGCCTGATTTCCGGCACCAGCGCCGATGGCATCGACGCCGCGCTGATCGACTGCGATCCGTCGAGATCGGCCCCGATCGAGTTGGTCGCTGGCCGAACGTTTCCCTACCCTGCGGACCTGCGCGAACACGCGCTGGCGCTCGGTCAACCCGAAACCCGCATCGACCTCGACGCACTCGGCGAAGTCGACGCGCGGTTGGGCGAGCAGTTCGCTGCGGCGGCGCTCGGACTGCTGATGGAGTCCGGCGTCGATCCTGGCAGGGTGCGGGCGATCGGAAGTCACGGCCAGACGATCCGGCATCGGCCGGACGGATCGGTTCCGTTCACGATGCAGATCGGCGACGCCGCACGCATTGCCGAGCGCACCGGCATCACCACCGTTGCCGATTTTCGGCGTCGCGATATCGCCGCCAGTGGCCAGGGTGCGCCGCTGGCTCCGGCCTTTCACCAGGCCGTATTCGCTACCGGCACAGAGAGTCGCGCGGTACTGAACCTGGGCGGCATCGGCAATCTGAGCTTGCTGCCGCGCAGCGGTCCGGTAACGGGATTCGACACCGGCCCGGCCAACGCGTTGATGGATGTCTGGATCGCCGTCACGCGCGGCGCCCGCTTCGACCAGGATGGCGCATTCGCGGCACAGGGCCGCATCGATACCGACCTGCTCGCCACGTTGCTTGCCGACCCGTGGTTTGCGCTCGATGGTCCCAAGAGCACCGGCCGCGAGCAATTCAATCTCGCCTGGCTCCAACCGCACCTGGCTGCGCTCGAGGCCGCACCTGGCGACGCAGACATCCAGGCGACGCTGTGCGCGCTCAGCGCCGAAACCGTTGTCCAGTCTCTGGCACAGGCGATGCCCGATTGCGCACGCGTGCTGGTCTGCGGCGGCGGTGTGCACAATCCGGTGCTGATGCGAATGCTCTCGGAACGGCTCTGCGGCATTCCTGTGCAATCGACCGCAACGTTTGGCCTGGATCCCGACCTGATCGAGGCGATGACCTTCGCCTGGCTGGCCGCACGGTCCCTCGCCGGGCTGGCCGGCAATCTGCCGTCGGTCACCGGGGCAAGAGGCCCGCGGATACTGGGCGCGATCCACCCCCGCTGACGCTCGACCCCGCACACAACCACCACCCGCCGTGAATCCGCGTCGCAACGATCGCAGCACCCGTCTCCGTGGCACGGCGACGCGGCAATTTGTCGCATCCCACCATCGAGCCGACCTTGACTTGATTTGGATCAACCCCGGTTACGGCTACCGACCGGAAAATACCGCGACCTTGCAACAGGAGGGGATATGACGTCCCAGGCAGCTACAACATACAACGACAAAGTGGTCCGTCAGTTCGCAGTCATGACCCTGGTTTGGGGCATCGTCGGCATGCTGGTCGGCGTGATCATCGCCGCCCAACTGTACTGGCCGTCGCTCAATCTCGATATCCCCTGGCTCAGCTACGGCCGATTGCGGCCGTTGCACACCAACGCGGTCATCTTCGCGTTCGGTGGATGCGCGCTGTTTGCCACCAGCCTGCATGTGGTGCAGCGCACCTGCCACGTACGACTGCTTTCCGACAAGCTGGCCGCGTTCGTGTTCTGGGGCTGGCAGGCAGTCATCGTGCTCGCCGCGATCACCCTGCCGCTGGGCCTGACCCAAAGCAAGGAGTACGCCGAACTGGAATGGCCAATCGACCTGCTGATCACCGTGGTCTGGGTCGCCTACGCCGCGCTGTTCTTCGGCACCATCGGCAAGCGCAAGGTGTCGCACATCTACGTCGCCAACTGGTTCTTCGGCGCCTACATCATCACCATCGCCGTGCTGCACATCATCAACAATCTGGCGCTGCCGGTGGACATGCTCAAGTCCTACAGCGCCTATACCGGCGCGGTCGACGCGATGGTGCAGTGGTGGTACGGGCACAACGCGGTCGGGTTTTTCCTCACTGCCGGCTTCCTCGGCATCATGTACTACTACGTGCCCAAGCAGATCGGCCAGCCGATCTACTCCTATCGGCTGTCGATCGTTCACTTCTGGGCGCTGATCGCCATCTACATGTGGGCCGGGCCGCATCATCTGCACTACACCGCCCTGCCCGACTGGGCACAGTCGCTGGGCATGGTGTTCAGTCTGATTCTGCTGGCGCCCAGCTGGGGCGGCATGATCAACGGCATCATGACGCTGTCCGGCGCATGGCATAAGCTGCGCACCGATCCGATCGTCAAGTTCCTGATCGTCTCGCTGTCGTTCTACGGCATGAGTACGTTCGAAGGTCCGATGATGTCGATCAAGGTCGTCAACTCGCTCAGCCACTACACCGACTGGACCATCGGCCACGTCCACTCCGGCGCGCTCGGCTGGGTGGCAATGATCTCGATCGGCGCGATGTACATGATTTACCCGCGCGTGCTCGGACTCAAAGAGATGTACAGCGTCAAGCTGATTGACCTGCACTTCTGGGTGCACACCATCGGCGTGGTGGTCTACATCTCCTCGATGTGGATCGCCGGCGTGATGCAGGGCCTGATGTGGCGTGCGACCAATACCGACGGAACGCTCACCTACAGCTTCGTCGAGTCGCTGGTGGCCACCTATCCCTATTACCTGGTCCGCTTGCTCGGTGGCCTGCTCGTGCTGGGCGGCATGCTGATCATGGCCTGGAACACCTGGAAGACCTTCCAGATGGCCAAGAGCACGGCCGACTCGCCGGTCCTGCAACCGGCCGTCGAAGCCGGCCACGCCTGAGGACATGACGATGAGCAAAGGTCACGAGAAAATCGAAACCAACGTCAGCCTGATGGCGATCCTGATCGCGGTGGCGATCAGCTTCGGCGGGCTGGCCGAGATCGTTCCACTGATGTACCAGGCCGAGGCGATCGAGCCACTGCCGGGCGTCGAACCCTACCCGGCGCTGGAGCTGGCCGGCCGCGATGTCTACGTTCGCGAGGGCTGCTACAACTGCCATTCGCAGATGGTACGCACCTTGCGCTTCGAGACCGAGCGCTACGGCCACTACTCGCTGGCTGGCGAATCGGTTTACGACCGGCCGTTCCAGTGGGGCTCCAAGCGTACCGGCCCCGATCTGGCCCGCGTCGGCGGCCGTTACTCCGACGACTGGCACCGCGTCCATCTGGCCAATCCGCGCGACGTGGTCCCGGAGTCGAACATGCCCGGTTACCCGTGGCTGGAGACCCATACGATCGATGGCGAGCGGGTATCCCGCAAGATGCGCACGCTGCGCGCTCTGGGCGACCCGTACAGCGATGAAGACATCGCCGCAGCGGCTGCCGCAGTCGAAGGCAAGACCGAAATGGATGCCGTGGTTGCGTATCTCCAAGGGCTTGGCAAGCACGCGCCACGCCCCGGAAGTTCAGCCGGCAGCACCGGCGGGCGGGACTGAGCCATGCTGTCCGGAATCGTTACCGCCCTTCTGCTGGTCGCCTTCGTCGGCGGCGTGATCTGGGCCTGGAGCAGCAAGCGCAAATCCGCCTTCGACGATGCCGCCCGGCTCCCGCTGGACGACAGCGATCAGAACAAACCCAATAAGGAGTGACCATGAGCGCATTCTGGTCGTGGTTCATCATTGTCATCGTCGTTTTCAACATCCTCGGCTGCTTTTGGCTGCTCTGGTTCACCGGCAAGCGCCGGCCGGACCAGAAGGCCGGCGCGCAGACCGGGCACGTCTGGGATGGCGATCTGCGCGAATACAACAATCCGCTGCCGAAATGGTGGATCAACCTGTTCTACATCACCATCGTCTTCAGCATCGGCTATCTGATCTGGTATCCCGGCCTGGGCAACATCAAGGGCGTGGGCAGCTGGAGTTCCGCTTCCGAGCACGACGCGGCGGTCGCGGCGGCGCAGGCCAAGCTGGCGCCGGTGTTTGCCCGCTTCGAGGGTAGGCCGATCCAGGCACTGGCCGACGATGCCGAAGCGCTCGAGCTGGGCCGTTCGGTGTTCGCCAACAATTGCGCCACCTGCCATGGCTCGGATGCACGCGGCGCCAAGGGCTTCCCCAACCTTGCCGACGGCTCCTGGCAATGGGGCTCGCCGCCGGACGTGATCCTGACCAGCGTACTTAACGGACGGCAGGCCGCAATGCCCGCCATGGCCGCAGCACTGGGCGGCGATCAGGCCGTCACCGAAGTCGCGGTCTACGTGCAAAGCCTGTCCGGACAGAAGGTCGACGCGGCGCTGGCGGCGGCCGGCAAGCCGAAGTTCGAAATGCTCTGTGCGGCCTGCCATACGCCAGCCGGAACCGGCAATCCGATTCTCGGCGCACCCGATCTCACCGACGATATCTGGCTCTACGGCGGCGACTTCGACAGTATCCGCACCGCCATCACCCAGGGCCGCAACGGACAGATGCCGGCGTTCGGCGAGCTGCTGGGCGACACCCGCAGCCGCCTGGTTTCGGCCTGGGTGTACTCTTTGAATCGGATCAACGAAGCGGAGCAAGCCACGCAGTGAGTACGACCCCGGATTCCGGCCCATCTTTCGATCACCCGCCCCGGCCGCTGGTCCAGCGGCTCGGGGCCATCCTCTGGCCGTCGTTTTTCGCGGCGGGCGTGGCCACCGTGGTGTTTTTCGGGTTGATCGATCCGCTGGCGCTGAGGGAAATCACCTTTCCCGACATCGAAATCAGCCGAGGCATGGGCTACACGGTCGGCTTTTTCATGTTCTGGGCATGCACCGCATCATCCAGCCTTTTCACTTGGGTACTTCTGCGTCCGGCCAGCCGCTTCAACACCCCACTCCCTCCGGATCGCTGAATCATGGCGAGCAAACGCATCCCTGTCGCTGTCCAGGATCAGGCCGGCCCGCTCTATCTTTCCGAGTCGAAAATCTATCCGCGCGAAGTCAGCGGCCGCTTCCAGCGGCTGCGGGTGGCGGCGGTGGTCTGGCTGTTGGGCATGTATTACCTGTTTCCGTGGCTTAACTGGGATGGTCGGCAGGCGGTACTTTTCGATCTGCCTGCACGAAAGTTCTACATCTTCTCGCTGAACTTCTGGCCCCAGGATTTCTTCTTTCTTGCCCTGTTGCTGATCATGGCCGGGCTGAGCCTGTTCTTCTTCACCGCGCTGGCCGGACGGCTCTGGTGCGGTTATGCCTGTCCACAGACGGTTTGGACCGAAGTGTTTCTGTGGATGGAACAGTGGACCGAGGGCGGACGGTTCAAGCGGATGAAGCTGGACGCTGCGCCCTGGAGCGCCGAAAAGCTGCTCAGGAAGGGCAGCAAGCATCTGCTTTGGCTGGTTTTCGCGCTGTGGACCGGGTTCACCTTCGTTGGCTTTTTCACGCCCATCCGTGAATTGACCGACCGGCTGGAGCCGTTCCAATGGGGCGGCTGGGAAATATTCTGGGTGTTGTTCTACTCGCTGGCCACCTGGGGCAATGCTGGCTTCCTGCGCGAGCAGGTATGCAAGTACATGTGCCCCTATGCGCGCTTCCAGAGCGCCATGTTCGACCGCAACACGCTAGTCATTGCGTATGACGAGCGCCGCGGCGAACCGCGCGGATCGCGCAAGCGCGGTGTCGCCAGCGTCCTGGAAAGCGGCCGCGGGCTGCTCGACGCCGCGTCGGCCAAAGCCTCGGTCATCCGCGCGGCACTCGAAGAAAAAAGCCGGGGCGGTGTCCGGGTTTCTACCGGTCTCGTGAACGAGCGTGTTTCGGATCCGGTCGACGATGCTTCAACCGCCGCCGCCGGCCATTCCGTGCCACTCGGCGACTGTATCGACTGCACCCTGTGCGTGCAGGTCTGCCCGACCGGCATCGATATCCGCAACGGCCTGCAATACGAGTGCATCGCCTGTGGCGCGTGCATCGATGCCTGCGACCAGGTCATGGACAAGATGGGCTATCCGCGCGGCCTGGTCCGCTACTCGACGCAAAACGCCATCGACGGCAAGCCCAGCCGCATCTGGCGGCCGCGCATCCTGGTGTACGGCACGTTGCTGGCCGCGTTGTTCGCCGGCTGGGCCTGGGGTATCGGCCAACGCAGCGGGCTGATCGTCGACGTGTTGCGCGACCGAAATGCGCTGTACCGGGAGGCCACCGACGGCACGATCGAAAACGCCTACACCCTTAAACTGGTCAACAAGCAGATGCGCGAGCACCGCTATCAGCTGATCGTCGAAGGCAATCCGGCGGTTCGACTGGCTGCTGATCCCGGCCAGCTGATCGCGGGCGCGGAGCAGGTACTCACCGTCCCTGTCACGCTCAGCGCCGAACCTGGCGCGGTCCGCGGCCCCACTGACGTGGTGTTGGTGATCCAGAGCATCGATGACCCGACGCTGCAGGCCCGTCGCGACACTCGCTTCTTCGCACCGGTACGATGACGCATGACTGCTGAAATTCCGTGGCACCGGGAAAAGATGGTCTGGCTGGTCATCGCACTGCCGCTTTCGGTGGTGATCGCCGGCTTCGTCACGATGGCGATCGCCATCCGGACCGGCGGCGCCGACGCGGGCCCCGATGAAGTGCAGCGCAGCGCGCAGATTCAGACCAGCGACCTGGCGCCCGATCGAAAAGCCGCTGCGCTGGGCCTTGCCGGACGCCTCAGCGTGGACGCTGAAACCGGCGCGATCCACCTCGCCCTGACTCCCAAGCCGGCGCCCACGGCACTGACGCTGCTGCTGATTCATCCGGCGCGCTCCGCGGAAGACCGCAGTCTGACCTTGACGCCGAGCGGCGGCGACTGGCTGGGCCGGCTCCCGGACCTGTCCCTCGATCACGACTGGCTGGTGCAGTTGCTGCCCGAGGACAGACAGTGGCGCCTGCAGGGCCGGCTGAAGGCGGATACCGGCGCGACTCTGCTGGAACCCGCCCTGGCCGCGCGATAGCCCGGAATGTCTGGGCGCTGTTATCACTGCGGCGAGCCATTGCCGCCCGATCCGCCGATGGTGCTGCTGGACGGCGACCGGCGACCGGTGTGCTGCCAGGGCTGTGCCGGCGCGGCGCAGTGGATTCGTGATGCCGGCCTGGGCGACTACTACCGGCTGCGCGCCACCGAAGGCCTACCGGTCGATCTGGCCGCGCTGGATTATTCGGCCTGGGATCGCGAGGACGTGCAGGCCGACCACAGCCGAAGCGTCGACAGCGGACGCGAGATCACGATATTGGTCGAAGGCATGCAGTGCGCAGCCTGCGCATGGCTGATCGACAAGGCGCTGTCGCGCGAACCCGGCGTGCTGGAGGTGCAGCCCAATGCGGTGACCGGCCGGGTGCGCATCGTCTGGGATCCGGCCCGCGCGCCGCTTAGCCAAGCCCTCCGGCGGCTGGCCTCGCTGGGCTATCGACCACACCTGGCGCCGGGCGAGGCGCTGGAGCGCGAGCGGCGGCGGGAGCGACGCGATCTGCTGATGCGGCTGGGCGTAGCCGGGCTGGGCAGCTTTCAGGCAATGATGTTCGCCGAGGCCCTGTACCTGGATTTCGACAACCAGATGCCGCTGGCGACCCGCGAATTCTTCCGCTGGATCACCTTGCTGGTGTCCACCCCAGTGGTGTTCTACGCCGGTTGGCCGTTCATCGCGGGCATGCGCCGTGAAGCATCGCTGGGGCGCTACGGCATGGACACGCTGGTTGCCAGCTCGATCCTGCTGGCCTATTTTGCCAGCCTCATCGAAACGCTGCGCGGCGGGCCGCACGTGTGGTTCGATGCCGCCGTGATGTTCGTCTTCCTGTTGCTTGCCGCCCGTGTGGTCGAGCGGCTGGCCCGCCAGCGCGCCAATGCGGCGGTGGACACGCTGGCCAGGGCGCAGCCGGCACTGGCATGGCGACTGCGCCCGGATGGCAGCCGCGAGCAGGTTCCGCTCAAGGCGCTTTCGTCAGGCGACATGCTGGTGGTCGCGGTCGGCGAGACCGTGCCTGCCGACGGCACGCTGCTGGAGGAAGCCGGCGAGTTCGACGAAGCCTTGTTGACCGGCGAATCGGCGCCGGTGACCCGCGCCGTCGGCGAGTCGGTGTATGCGGGCAGCGTGTGTCGCCATGCGCCTGCCAAAGTAGCCGTGGAGCGTACCGGAGCCGACACGCGGCTTGCCGATCTGGTTCGATTGGTCGAAAAGGCGCAGGCCGGTCGGCCCCGTCTGGCCGAAATCGGCGACGCGATCGCCGCAAAGTTCGTGCCGGCGCTGTTCATTTGTGCCGCCGTGGTGGCCCTGGTCTGGTGGTGGGTGGAGCCTGGGCGCGCTTTCGAGGTCACGCTGGCGGTACTGGTGGTCAGCTGCCCGTGCGCGCTTTCATTGGCCATTCCGGCCGCGCTGGGTGCCGCCCAGGGCTCGCTCGCGCGCATGGGCGTGCTCAGCCTGCGCCCGGATGCAATCGATGCCCTCGCCCGCGCCGACCATCTGCTGATCGACAAGACCGGTACCCTGAGTCAGGGCCGGCCGCGCATCAAGCGCATCCAGGCCCTGTCCGACCACAGCCCGGAGGCCGCGCTGAACCTGGCTGCCAGCCTGGAGCGCGATGCCGGGCATCCGATCGCTCAGGCCTTTGCCCAACTCGCGCTGACCCTCAAGCCGGCGTCTGCGTTGCGCGCCGTGCCTGGGCAGGGTGTCGAGGGCATCATCGATGGCCGCCTGCTCCGGCTTGGCCGGGCCGGCTTCGCGGCCGGTGCCAACGACGACGGCGCCATCTGGTTGGGCGATGGCGACAGCGCGCTGGCCCGCTTCGAAATCGACGACCCGCTGCGACCCGATGCCGGCGATGCCATCCAGACGCTCAGGACCCTTGGGCTGGAGCCCGAGGTGCTCAGCGGCGATGGCGCCAAGGCAGTCGCCGCGCTGGCCGACCAACTCGGACTCGGCCACGCCAGCGCCCGGCAATCGCCAGAAGACAAGCTGGCCCGGTTGCGCGCACTCCAGGCCGCCGGGGGGGTGGTCGCCATGGTCGGTGACGGAATCAACGATGCCCCGGTTCTGGCCGGCGCCGACGTTTCGCTGGCCATGGCCGACGGCGCACCATTGGCTCACCACAGCGCCGATCTGGTGCTTACATCGCCCAAGCTCATGCGATTGCCAGACGCCATCGTACTGGCCCGCAGGACCCGGCGGATCATTCGCCAGAACCTGCTCTGGGCGCTGGGCTACAATCTGCTGGCACTGCCGTTGGCGGCCCTCGGCATGGTCACACCCTGGTTGGCCGCGCTGGGCATGGCGCTGTCGTCGCTGCTGGTCACCCTGAACGCGCTTCGCCTGGCGCAAGCGCCGAAACCACCGTCCCCATGAGTATTCTCGCCGTCCTCATCCCGCTCAGTCTGATTCTTCTGGGCATCGCGATCGGCATCTTCGTCTGGGCGGTCCGTAAAGGCCAGTTCGACGATCTCGAAACGCCGGCGCTGGATATCCTTGCCGAAGAGCGCGCCGCCAAGCCGACATCAGGCCAAACCTCGCATCCCGACCCAAGCGCAGGAAGGCCGGACGCGGCCGAACCGGAAACAGCCCAAACGGACAACTCCCGTGACCGCAAGCCGCTTTAGTCCACGGCGCACCGGCCAACCCCCGCCACCGGCCCGACCGTGCCGATAGACGGCCTGACCCTGTTGGCCGCACTGCTGGCCGGCCTGATGGGCGGCGTGCATTGCGCCGCCATGTGCAGCGGCGTGGCGGCAGGCATTTCCGCCGGTGCAGGGCGCATGCCTGCCTTGCAGGTCGCTCTGATCAGTAATCTGGGCCGCGTCGGTGGCTATGTTCTGGCCGGCGCACTGGTCGGCGCGCTCGGCGCCGGCCTGCTGGGTCTCATTCGGGCTGAACCGCTGCTGCTGGGCATGCGGATGGCGGTTGGCGCGGTGCTGGTGATCGTCGCGCTGCGCCTGCTCGATCGCGGTGGCAAGCTCGCCTTCCTGTCGCGCCCCGGCGCCGCAGTCTGGCGCTGGCTTGCGCCACTGCACCGGCGCGTGCTGCCGGCCAACACCTGGCCGCGCATGCTGGCTGTCGGCGTGCTCTGGGGCTGGCTGCCGTGCGGGTTGAGTGGAACCCTGCTGGTGGCAGCATGGTTCAGCGCCGAAGCCCTGCACGGCGGCCTGATCATGGCCGCCTTCGGCCTCGGCACCCTGCCGCTCATGATCCCGCTGACCTGGTCCGGCGCCCGCATCCTGCGCCGGCTTCAGAACCGCGGACTGCGCATCGCCGCCGCCAGCCTGATCATGGCTGCCGGCCTGCTGACCCTGTCCGCCCCATGGCTGGCCCGGTTTCCCGCCGTGCATGCCGCGCTGGAAGCACTGGGGTGCAGAACGCTGCCGACGTGAGGCACGCCACAACCCTGCGCGTGCGCCGTGTCAGCGAATCGAGATGCACCTCTCTGGCGATTCGTACGGCACCGCAATCGACCGGCCCGCGATCTTCTGCAGGGCCGCACAGAGTCACCGACACCAGGAGTTCGAGTCATAGAGACTGGGTCAGACATTCGCGCCCATCGCCCGCAGGATTGACGGTGTCTGGAGCCCACCGATAAAATCAGCCTGCCTCACGATGGCGCCCGTGTGCGGCACTATTGTTGACATTTAATGGTACGCAAGGAGATGAAACGATGCCACGGAAAATCGTAACTTCAATCGTACTCGCAACAATACTTTTAATGGCGGCCTCCGCTCTTCAGGTAGTCAATGCAAAGACCCTGATCTGCAACAACTGCGACCTTGGCGGGTATCGAAGCACAGCCACTACGGCGGGAACCGGCAACCATTTCGTCACGGATTACGGAAAATCGATCCTGACTCGATGGAGCGTATATTACGACAGGGAAATGGGCGTCTGGATGGCAGACCCCATGGAGGCTGAACCCTGGCAACAGGACGCGTTCGCGGATTGGGCCGGGGCAGTCAAGAAGTCCGGACGAATGTCTCCGCAGATCGAGATGACCGTTCCTGTCGATGGTCCTTTTTGGGAAGCGGTCATGCCAGACACGACTTTCGACGACGCCAACGCCTTTTTGCTGGCAAATAACAGGACACTGAGAAACCAGTTCGCGAACACGTGGGGCGCCGGAATTGGTCGGCCCGGCGCGGCGGATACCGTCTTGGGGCTTGCCGCTTCCGCGTTTTTGAAAGGCATAAGCGCGATCGTGGGTGATGTGGAAATAAAAGTGACTTTCGTCTGGTCCGATGGATCGAAGACCGTCTTCACGATCGATGAGAACAGCGTCAGCCAGCCTGTGTATGTACCGGGCGAAAGCCAGACAGGCAACGGCACCATCATTCCGGATGAAACCGCTGTGCCGGGGACATCGATCAGCTGTCCGGAATGCTATGTCGGAAACCATTTTTTCTCGGATGACCGGGACAGGCAGCGCTGGTTCGATAACGCACGTCTGTTTGGCATCCAATTCGTCGATCCGGGTGCGGGCGCCGGAACCATCAGCTGCACATGGGATGGCCGGACCTTGACCTGCAGCACGCACACCATTTAGCAAATCGCCTGTCCGACTTCGTGGAAATTCGCATGAGTTGGATAGACGCATATCATTGAACCGGGGACGCCCACCTCTCGAGATGGGACTGGGCGTCCCCACCATTCGTGATCACGGTTTCATTCGCGCGGCCCGACGATGACAGGGCCAGCCCCAACCTCGGAGAACAACGTTGGGGCGCCAGCGCCCCTGGAGTCACGCAGGCAGCATAGCCCCTCGATTCAGATCGAGTGCCCGTCGTCCCAGCGGCTGGACTTACGGCGGTCTTTGCCGCTGCGGCGGTTTTCCTTGCCGGGCTCGAAGCGGAATTCTTCCCGGCGCTCGTCGCTGGTGCGGCGTTCCTTGCCGTCGCGGCGTTCCAGTTTGACCTCACCGGATGGGGTTTTGTAGGTCTTGGTCATACTCCGATAAACGGATTGTGGCAAGTGCGCCGGCCATGAAGGTCTGCGATCAGCCACGCATGCGCATCGACTCGGGCTCGTGGGCCAGCTGCGAGAGGCGCTTGGCATCGAGGATGCGCAACTGCCGGCCGCGCACGGCGATGAGACCGTCTTCCTGAAATTTGGAGAAGGTTCGGCTGACCGTCTCGATCACCATGCCCAGATAGCTGGCTATGTCTTCCCGGCTCATGGCCAGGGTGAATTCGCGGCTGGACTGGCCGAGCGCCAGATAGCGTTCGGACAGGGAATACAGAAACAGGGCTACGCGCTCGGCAGCGTGGCGGCGGCCCATCATTTCCAGGTGATCCTGATCGCGGCCGACGCTGCGCCCGATGATGCGCAGCAGTTGACGTTGCAGCGAGGGCAGCTCGCCGGCCAGCCGGCTCAAATCGTTGAACGGGATCTCGCACACGCTGGCCGGGCCCAGCGCCTCGGCGTCGCAGCGGTGTTCGCCATCGCCGAGCGCATCCAGGCCGATCAACTCGCCGGGGAGATGGAAACCGATGATCTGCAGCGAACCGTCCTCGCCCAGTGCGCTGGTCTTGAACGCACCGTCGCGCGCGACGTAGAGCGAACTCATCGGGTCGCCGCTGCGAAACAGGAATCCGCCGCGTTCCAGCGGCCTGCGGCGCTTGACCAGGCTGTCCAGCCGCTCCAGGTCGGACTTTGCCATGGTTTCCGGCAGGCAAAGCGTGTGCAGGCCGCATTGTGCGCAGTGCTGGCGCAGGCGGTTGAGGTCGATGATCGCAGCGTCGGTCACAGGCTACCCTTTGTTACGAAACTCGCGAAGGATCCAGAAGTCCGTCGTACTTCGGCCGGAAGGACTCCTAGGGCTGCGTCCAACGGAGCAGCCACTGGTTCACGGTATCGTGCCACAGGATGCTGTTGTCCGCGTTGAGCACCCAGTGATTCTCGTCGGGAAAGTACAGCAAACGCGAGGCGATACCCCGGCGCTGAAGCGCCGTGAACGTCGCCAGCCCCTGCTCCACCGGCACGCGATAGTCCTTCTGGCCGTGAATGACCAGCATCGGCGTCCGCCATTTCTCCACGTGGTGAACCGGGTTGTGGCGCTCGTGGCCGTCGGGGTTGCGGAAATACGGCCCGCCGTGCTCCCACTCGGGAAACCACAGCTCTTCGGTGACGTAATACATCATCCGGTTGTCGAACAGGCCAGCGTGGTTGACCAGGCAGCGAAAGCCATCCGGCCAGTTGCCGGCGATCCAGTTGACCATGTAACCACCGTAGCTGCCACCCAGGGCGCAGGCGCGATCAGTGGCCAGAAACGGAAACTGCTGGCCGGCGGCGGCCAGCCCCTTGCGAAGGTCTTCCAGCGGCTTGCCGCCCCAGTCGCCGGTGATCGAATCGGTAAACGCCTGGCCATAGCCGACCGAGCCGTGGAAATCGATCATCACCACCGCGAATCCGGCCCCGGCGTAAGTCTGGGCGTTCCAGCGGTAGTGAAAGTTGTCGCTGAAGCTGCCCTGCGGTCCACCGTGAATGAGGAAGGCGACGGGGTACTTCCTGCCCTCCTCGAAGTTCCACGGCTTGATCACATAACCGTGGACCGGCTCGTCGTTCCAGCCGGCAAACTGGAACGCCTGGTAGTCGCCAAAGGCCACGTCGTCGAGTCGATCGGCGTTGAGATCGGTGATCCGGCGCTCTGCACCGCCATCCAGCGATGCGGTGAACACCTGCGCCGGGGCGGCCAGCGTGTCTCGGGTGAAGGCTAGCGTCGACCCGGCGGCGGCGAAGCTTCCGATATTGCCGCCCGATACCAGCGGTTCGGTTGCGCCGCTGGCGATGTCGATGGCGAACAACACGCGGCGACCGGTATCAAGCGCCTGCGCCAGCAGTCGCTTGCCGTCCGGGGCCAGTGCGAGCGACTCCAGCGAACGGTCGAAATCCGGCGCGATCTCACGCACCTGTCCGCTGCGCAGATCGAGCGCCATCGCCGCGAACCGATCAGCTTCGAAGCCCGGGCGCTGCATGGCCTTGTAGTACAAAGTGCGGCCGTCGGCGCTGAACACCGGGTCGGCATCCCAGGCGAGATTGCTGGCGGTCAGATTGCGCGGCTCGCCCTGGGCGTAAGCGTCGACCAGCCAGATATCGAAATTGGTGGACCAGGGTTCGCTGCGATCCGAAATGCGGACGCTGGCCGCCAGCGACCGGGAATCAGGCGACCAGACGTAGTCGGCATCGCCACCGAACGGCTTGTGCGGCACGTGGCCGGCCAGGCCCGCCAGCCGCATCGGCTCGGCGCTGGCCTTGCCATCGGCCAGCTCAGCCACGAACAGTTGATTCAACCGACCGTCGACAAAGCTGTCCCACTGACGGACGAACAGACGGTCGTGCAGCGTTCCGCTGGCCTTTGCGGCGGCGGCTTCGTCGAGCCGCGCGCGGCTGCATGCCAGCGATTGGCAATCGGGGTACACCGCCATGCCGAGCGCCAGGCGCGCGCCGTCCGGTGACACCTTGAAACTGCCGACGTCGAGCGGATAGTCGCTCACTTGAACCGGCGCGTCGGCGCCGATGCGCTGCGACCAGACCTGGCTGGAGCCGGATTTCGAAGACAGAAAATACACCGTGCCATCCGGCCCGATTGCCGGGCTGGCGCCGCCGACATCTTCCGGAGTGAGTCGACGCGGCGGGCGCTGGTCGCGGGTCATCAGGTTTCGGTGCCAGAGGCTGGAACGCGGTTTTCCGGTCGCCCCATCGATCTCGCGCACGGCGAATACCAGGTGCCGGCCGTCGTCCGACAGGACCGGCGAGGACACCCGGTCGAGCGCGACCAGATCCCGCACATCGAAACCACGTTCGCCGGCCAAGGTCAGCGATGGCAGTAGCAGAACAAGAACCAGCCTGCCCTTCCAACGATTCAGCATGTCGTTCTCCTTTTGTCGATTACTGGTAGCCGATCAGCACGGCGACCACCAGCGCCAGCGCACCAGCCAGGGTCAACTTCAGCAGCAGCGGCCAGGCGAAGCGGAACCAGCGGTCGTAGGGCACGCCGGCGATTCCCAGAATGCTCATCAGCACGATATTGGTCGGCACGATCATGTTGGAAAAGCCATCGCCAAACTGATACGCCAATACCGCCACCTGCCGGCCGATACCCAGCAGGTCGGCCAGCGGCGCCATGATCGGCATGGTCACAAATGCTTGCCCGCTGCCCGACGGGATGAACAGATTCAGCAAGGTCTGAACCAGCAGCATGCCGACGGCCGCCAGCTCGGCCCCCAAAAGGCCCAACGGACCGGCCAGGCCATTGACGATGGTGTGCAGCACCTGACCATCCTCAAGAATAAGCGCGATGGAGCGCGCGAAACCAATCAGGATGGCGGTCACCGCCAGTTCCGCTGCGCCCTCGCCAAACCGCTTGGCAGTGCCGTCGGCGCCGAGACCGCCAACCACGCCAGCAACCAGCGCAAGCGCAAGAAACAGCGCGCCCAGTTCGACCAGATACCAGCCGCGAGCAGAAATCCCCCAGACCATCGCCGCCAGCGTGACCAGCACCAGCGCCAGAACCGCCAGCCGACGACCGCCCAGCGTGGGGTATTCGGTCGGTGGCGGATGGGCGATTTCGACGCCCACCATCAGACTGGCCGATGGGTCGGCGCGTACCTTTGCCGCATACGACCAGACATGGTGCACCCCGATGGCGACGAACGGGACGAACAGCGCCAGCCGGAACTGCCAACCCGAAGTCGGCGCCAGACCAGCCACGCCCTGGGCGATCTGCACGGTGAACGGATTGAGCGCTGCCACGCCGTAGCCAATGCCATAGCCGCCGATGAGAATGCCCATGGCGGTCATCACATCCATGCGCATCGCCACGCACAGGGCCACCAGCATGGCGGTAAAGGGAATGTATTCCTCGGCCACACCGATCGCGCTGGAGCCGGCCGCGAACACCGCCATCCCGATACCGATCAACCAACCCGGACTGTGGCCGATACGGCGCAGAATCCAGCCCAGCAGCGCATCGATGGTTCCGGTGGCGCGCAACACCGAGATCGCACCACCGACGATCAGGACGAAGAAAATGATGTCCTGCGCCGCCGCCATTGCCTTCGGCACCACGGTGAACAGGGTGAGCGGCGACAGCGATACGCGCTCTTGGGCGAGCGCATAGCTGCCCGGCACCACCAGTTGGTGTCCCTTGTCATCGGCAACCGTCTCGAATGTCCCCTGCGGCAGCAGCCAGGTCGCAATCAGCGCCAACACCATCATGGCAAACAGCAACACGAGGGTGTGCGGTACGCGTAACGACTTCACCATGGCGCTTTCTCCGAGGGGAAACCATACAAATCAGGCCCGATGGCAACGGTTGGGCCGCAAGTCAAGATGACGCGAGGCAACTCAGTGGGGGCCTTCAGTCCCCTCGACGGCTTCGGATGACGCTGCCGGCGCAGCCGAGGCGCCCGCTGCGGGCGCTTTGGATCCGATGTGCTCGTCCAGAAACGCCAGCATCGAACCATAGAACCAGCGCTGATTCTCGATATTGGAGAAGCCATGGCCTTCGTTCGGCACCACACGGCTGGTCACAGGAACACCGGCCGCCTTGAGCGCTTTTTCCATGGCAATGGTGTGCTCCGGCGGGGTGCGGACATCCTCCTTGCCGGCGGCCATGAACACCGGCACCTTGATCCGGCCAGCCAGACGGGTGGGCGAAATCGCCGCTTGGTCGACACCGTCGAACATCTCGTTCAGATACACGGTGCCCGAGCGACGCTCCTGAATATCGCCTTTGCCGAACATCATCGGAATGTCATAGACACCGACGTAGCCGACAGCGCAGCGGTACAGATCCGGCTCCGTGGCCACGCTCATCAGCGACGCGTAGCCGCCGTAGCTGGCGCCGTAGATGCAAATCCGGGAGGGGTCGGCGATTCCCTCGGCGATGGCCCAGTTCACCGCATCGGTGATGTCGTTGATCATGCCCCGCCCCCACTCGCCGAAACCCGATACCCGGTGATTGCGGCCGTAATTTCCCGATCCACGGAAGTTGATCTGCAGCACCGCGTAGCCGTGCGCGGCCAGCATCTGGACTTCGGAGTTGAACCCCCAGGCATCGGCAATGCCGATCGGGCCACCGTGCGGGTTGACCACCATCGGCAGTTGCCTCGGCTCCTTGCCGTGCGGCAGGGTCAGATAGCCATGCAGATCGATGCCGTCGCGAGAAACGAGCTCGATCGGACGCATGGTGGCGGTCAGCTCGGGGTCGATCCAATCGCGCCGGGCGACCAGGTGACTGGCACGCTTGGACTCGGTATCGAACAGAAAGTAATTGGTCGGCGCCCGGTCGCTGCCTGCGGAAATCACCGCCAGGCGGCCGTCGGCGCTGGTCGACCCGATGGACACTGCCATACCGGGAAAGCTGGCCTCAAGACTGCGCATCAGGCGCGCATCCGGGTGCTGCTCGTCGAAGAACCGCATTACCCGGGTGCCCTCGTAAAAATAGGCACCGATCACTCCGCGGCCGCGAAGCTCGGTAATCGGAGCGATCGGATCGGCGTATTCGCTGCGCATGACTTCGGTCATTTCGAGCGTTTCCGGATCCATCGCGAAGATCGCCGCTGGCCCAGTGGGTTGCTCGACCCCGATATAGGCGGCCGATCCGTCCGGGGAAAACCCGAGCGGGAAGACCCCCCGATTGGACTCGCCCTCATCATTGATCAGCTGCCAGTCGGAGGACTCCGTCTTCCGATAGTAAGTCTTGATGCGGTTGTCGATTCCGGCGCCGGCCGCAAAGCGCACGCGGCCGGTTTGATCGACGGTGAATTCTGCTCGCTGCACCGGTGCCGACGCCTCGACGATGCGCCGACCGTTGGTCACATCCATTCGCTCGACCTTGGTGAACGGCGCTTCGCCGCCCAGCAGCGAGAACGTCGATACCAATACCGACCGATCCTGTTCAGGCAGCGTATCGATGACGAAGGCCGCTACAAGCCCCGAGTCCCGGCCCGAGCCACGCCCGACCGCGCGAGGCCCGGCGCCCTGGCCGACCAGCAGTTCCTGACGCTTGCCGTCGGCATTCATCGCGTAGATCTCGCCAGTCGCCTGCGGACGATCGAGCTGACCGAACTTGCGCGCAACCGACATCAGCACCCGGTCGGAATTGGCCCACCAGAAATCGGCAACGACGATCTTTCCGACTGGCTTGAAGTAGCCGGTCATCTCCATTTTTTCGATGCTGATGACGGCCAGAATATTGAGGTCGTCCTCGATGGGCACGGTGGCCGCAAAATGGCGGCCATCGGGAGAAATCTTGATTGATTCAAATTTATCGAGGCGGATGAAGTCCTCCATGGTGTGGGCAGCAAGCGCTGGCCGCGCCAGCAATAACAGGCCCAAAACCAGAATCGACATCGCGCAATACCCAAACCCTCTCGCAAGCTGGACCGCACTGACTCGCATATTCATCTCCTTGTCTGTCCCCGGACTGATTGTGATATCGCGCACACCATAGACATAAGTTCAACTTTTCTCCAGCACAGCCAGCATGGCGGCAGGCTCAACGATCGCCCGCCAGCTCGGCCACCACCTGCCTAACCCCCTCGCGCCAATCCGGAAGGCTCAGGCCGAAATCAGCCTTGAGCGCCGAGCAATCCAGCACGGAATGCGCCGGGCGTCGGGCGCGGGTGGGGAAGTCCGAGGTGGCGATCGGCACGACGTCGGGCACGTGAGTCAGCAGTCCAGCCGCTGCCGCATCTTCGATGATGGCCTGCGCGAACCCATGCCAATTTGTGGAACCGGATGCCACCACGTGCCAGAGTCCGCTGGGCTGATCCGCCCTCGCCAGCGCCAGTGCCGTCGTGGTGGCCAGCCAGCGGGCCGGTGTGGGGCTGCCGATCTGATCGGCAACCACTTTCAGCTCAGAGCGCTCGGCGGCCAGCTTGAGCATGGTGCGAAGAAAATTGTGGCCGCGCGCGGCATACACCCAGGCGGTGCGGAAAATCAGGTGATTCGCCGTGCTGTCGATCACCGCCAGCTCGCCCTCCCGCTTGGTCTGGCCATAAACGCTCAGTGGCGCGGGGCTGTCGCCCTCTGCGTAAGCGGCTTCCCGATCGCCGGGAAACACGTAGTCGGTCGAGTAATGAACGATGCGCGCCTGCACCTCGACGCAGGCTTCGGCCAATTCGGCCACCGCTTCAGCGTTGATCCGGCGGGCCAGCGCGACATCATCCTCAGCGCGATCGACGGCCGTGTAAGCGGCGGCGTTGACCACGATGGTCGGGCGCAGTTCGCGCACCGCATTGCCTGCGGCGCCGGGCCGCGACAGGTCGAGCGCCAGACACGAACCGCCGCCCGGCAACTGACCGGACAGCGTGGCGGGCATCACCAGGCCCAGTGGTGCCAACGCGCGCAACAGCTCGAAGCCGAGCTGGCCATCGGCGCCGCCCAGCAGAATCCGGCTCACTGCGAGGCTCCTTCCGCGGCGAACACCGGTAGTCGCTCGGCCGGAATGTCGCGAAGCAGCGGGGCGCGGGCATCCTTGCCTGACAGCGACGGACCGGAAACCGGCCAGTCGATGGCCAGCTCGGCATCGTTCCACAGCAGGTTGGCATCGGCGGTCGGATCGTATTCGCGGGTGCACAGATAGCAGAACACGGCGCGCTCGCTCACCGTGGCGAAACCATGCGCGAAGCCCTCGGGGATCCAGAGCTGGCGGCGGTTCTCGGCGCTGAGGTAGACCGCCGTCCACTGCCCAAAGCTGGGCGAGCCACGGCGGATGTCGACTGCCACATCATAGACTTCGCCCTCCAGCACCCAGACCAGCTTGCCCTGCGGATTGGGCCACTGGTAGTGCAGGCCGCGCAGCACGCCGCGCTCGGACACCGACACATTGCTCTGGGCAACCGGAAAATCGAGTCCGGCCTCGGCGTAGCGCGAGCGGTTCCAGGTTTCGAAGAAACAGCCGCGCGCGTCGCCGAACACGTCGGGCTCGACGATCACGCAGCCGGGCAGATCGGTCGGCCGCAATTTCATCGAACGCTCCCGTGTTCCAGCACGCCCAACAGATAGCGGCCGTAGCCGTTCTTGGCCAGCGGCTCGGCCAGCGCCCGCAACTGCGCGGCATCGATCCAGCCGTTACCGAATGCCACTTCCTCGGGACAGCAGATGCGTAGGCCCTGGCGCTGCTCGATGGTCTCGATGAAATTGCCGGCCTGCAGCAAGGATTCGTGAGTGCCGGTGTCGAGCCAGGCGAAACCGCGCCCCATCTTTTCCAGATTCAGCGAACCGTCATCGAGGTAACACCGATTGAGGTCGGTGATCTCCAGCTCGCCGCGCGCCGACGGTACCAGTGCCCTGGCGAATCCGGGCGCCCGCCCGTCATAAAAATACAGGCCGGTCACGGCGTAGTGCGAACGCGGCTTCAGCGGCTTTTCCTCAAGCCCAATGACCCGGCCGCCCGCATCGAACTCGGCCACGCCGTAGCGCTCGGGGTCGTTCACCCAATAACCGAAGACAGTGGCGCCATCCGCGCGGCGGTCGGCCCGCTCCAGCAGTTCGGTCAGGCCGTGGCCATAGAAAATGTTGTCGCCCAGCACCAGACAGCTTGGGCTGCCGCCCAAAAACGGCTCGGCAATGATCAGCGCCTGGGCCAGGCCGTCGGGACTGGGCTGGACGGCGTATTCGATCTGCATGCCCCACTGATTGCCATCGCCCAGCAGTCCCTTGAACAACGCCTGCTCGTGCGGCGTGTTGATGATCAGCACTTCACGAATCCCGGCCAGCATCAGCACCGACAGCGGGTAATAGATCATCGGCTTGTCGTACACCGGCAGCAGCTGCTTGCTGATCGCCTGAGTGATCGGATACAGCCGGGTGCCGGAGCCTCCGGCGAGGATGATGCCTTTGCGTTTCATGTCAGGATTCCGGTCTTGATCACGTTGGTCCGGGTCACGCTCAACCATCCCGCCCGATCCGCTCCAACCGATAGCTGCCGTCCAGTACGCCCTGTACCCAGTCCTCGTTATCGAGATACCAATCGACCGTGCGGGCAATGCCCTGCTCGAAATCGACGCTGGGCGACCAGCCGAGCTCGCGCTGGATCTTGCCGGCATCGATGGCGTAGCGTCGGTCGTGGCCTGGGCGGTCGGCGACGAAGCTGATCTGCGATTCGCGCGGCTGGCCATCGGCGCGTGGACTGCGGTCGTCGAGAAGGGCGCAGATGGATCTCACCACCGCGATGTTCTCGCGTTCGGCGTCGCCACCGATGTTGTAGGTTTCGCCGACCCGGCCCGCAGCCAGAACGCGTCGGATCGCTTCGCAGTGATCGCCAACGTAGAGCCAGTCGCGCACGTTGCGACCATCGCCATAAACCGGCAGCGGCTCGCCACGCAGCGCCTTGAGGACGATCAGCGGGATGAGTTTCTCCGGAAACTGGTAGGGGCCGTAGTTGTTGGAGCAGTTGGTGGTCAGTGTCGGCAGGCCATAGGTGTGGTGGAAGGCCCGCACCAGATGGTCCGAAGCGGCCTTGGAAGCCGAGTACGGCGAGTTCGGCGCATACGGCGTCGTCTCGGTGAACCGGCCGGTCTGGCCGAGCGATCCATACACCTCGTCGGTGCTGACGTGCAGGAAACGAAACCGGTCGCGGCGTTCGCCATCCAGGCCGCGCCAGTAATCGCGGGCGCTTTCCAGCAGGGCCAAGGTGCCGACCACGTTGGTTTGCACGAATGCGGCCGGACCGTCGATCGAGCGATCGACATGGCTTTCGGCGGCGAAATTGACGATGGCGTCGGGCTGGTGCTCGGCCAGCAACCGGTCGACCAGCGCGCGATCGCCGATATCGCCCTGCACGAACACGTGCCGCGCGTCATCGGCCAGGGAGGACAGGGTGCGCGGGTTTCCGGCATAGGTGAGCGCGTCGAGATTGACTATCCGAACGCCGGCAGCCACCGCGTCGAGCACAAAATTGCCGCCGATGAAACCCGCCCCGCCGGTCACCAGCCAGGTCGTCACGGTTTCGCCCCGGCAGGCGCCTCATCCAGCCCCGGCCCGCGATACCAGCCCGACACCGCCTGACGCACGCCACGGGCGAACGGCGGCACATAGGTGACCGCGTGGGGCTGCGGCACGCGAAACAGATTGAGCGCGTTGAAGTTCGGCATGAATGCGTCGGAGCCGTTTCCGCGCTCGTCGAAAAACTGCAGATAACCGCCCCAGTCCGGCCGCCAGTTGCGGGTGATGTTGAACACGTAAGCGCAGCGTCGATTGGCTTTGGGCATCAGGTCGTTGTGATAGCTGAGGAAGTTTCCCGGACCGAACTGGGTGGCCTGGGCATCGACCATGACCGGCGTCTGGTCGCCGATCACCGTCCTGACCAGATCAATCATCTGCGGACCCTGGAGGAATTCGAAGAACTCATGGATCGGCGCGCAGGCATCGGTGGTCGGCCGTGCCGAGGCGTCCATGTGATACAGCCCGTAGGCGTAGCCGAAGCCACCGGTGGCGTGATTGAACACCCGCCGCTGCAGCGACTGCATGTCCTGCGGCGAGAGCTTGCTCAGATTGGCGTGCTCGATCACCGCCGCACCCTCGTCGTCGTAATAGGTAAACGACCAGGGCACCTTCCTGAGCAGGCACTCCGAAAGCCGGTCAGCCGATTCGGCGTCCAGCACGTCCCTGACCTGGACTCGACCATGGCGCGCAAAGCGCTCGGCAGCGCCTGCCGGATCGAGCGCCGGATTGAGGGTAAATGGCACGGATAGACCCTTGAATCAGAACGGAATATCGTCGTCTGGAAAGTCGGACATGTCGGCCGGCGGAGGCGGTGCCTTGCGGCGCGCTTCGTCCTGATCGCCGCCACCACCGCCGCTGCGACCACGCCGGGGCGCATCGCCGCCGCGCTCGTGCCCGCCACCACCACCCTCGCCGCCCATGCCGCCTAGCATCTGCATTTCATTGGCGATGATGTCGGTGGTGTAGCGCTCGATGCCGTCCTTGCCGGTGTACTTGTCGGTGCGCAGACTGCCCTCGATGTAGACCTGCCGGCCCTTCTTGAGGTACTCGCCGGCGATTTCGGCCAGCCGGCCGAAGCATTTCACCCGATGCCACTCGGTGCGCTCCTGCTTCTGGCCCTGCTTGTCGGTCCACTGCTCGCTGGTGGCCACGCTGAGCGTGGTGATGGCGCTGCCTGCCTGGCTGTAGCGCACTTCGGGATCGGCGCCGAGATTGCCGACCAGGATCACTTTGTTGATGCCGCGGGCCATAAATATCCTCGGATGCGTGACGAAAGGTGGTGGGACAGCCCAAAGTCTGAAGTATAGCCGCCGGGAAGCCATCGGGTCTTTCGCCGGCGCTGGCGTAGGAAAAACTCCCGCTGCGGCGTTTACCCGGGCAGGCCCGGTCGTATAATGTCCGGATGATGGCTCCCGCTACCCCTCAGCCTGTCCTGGGCGAAACGCATCCGGCCTTTGCCCTGGCCGCGATTCAAAAGCTGGCTTCGGAGGACATGCGCGGCGTCAATGCGCTGATCCGCACCCGGCTTACCTCCGAGGTCGCGCTCATCAACCAGATCGCCGAGCACATCATCGCCGGCGGCGGCAAGCGGCTGCGGCCTACGCTGGTGGTGTTGAGCGCGCGCGCAATGGGCTATCAGGGCTCGGCGCACCATCAGCTCGCGGCGATCGTGGAGTTCATCCACACCGCCACCCTGCTGCACGACGATGTGGTCGACGAATCCGAACTGCGGCGCGGTCGCAAGACCGCCAACGCGCTCTGGGGCAACGCGCCCAGCGTGCTGGTCGGCGATTTTCTCTACTCGCGCAGTTTTCAGCTCATGGTTGAACTGGGCGAGATGACCGTGATGCAGGTCTTGGCCGACACCACCAACGCCATCGCCGAGGGCGAGGTATTGCAACTGCTGCACATCCACAACCCGGACGTCGATGAAGCTGCTTATCTGCGGGTGATCGAGCGCAAGACGGCGGTGTTGTTTTCTGCGGCCGCTCGTCTGGGCGGGCTGCTGGCCGGCGCCGATGCCGACGCGCAGCAGGCGCTGGCCGATTACGGCCGATATCTGGGGCTGGCATTCCAAGTTGCCGACGATGTCCTCGACTACACCGCCAACCCGGAAATGCTGGGCAAGAATCTCGGCGACGATCTGGCCGAAGGCAAGGCCACCCTGCCGCTGATCCACGCGCTCACCCACAGCTCGGGCAAGACCCGCCAACGCCTGAAAGAAATCATCCAGAACGGCGATACCCGGGCGATGTCGGAGGTGCTGGACGCCATCCACGCCTGCGACGGCATGGCCTACAGCCAGTCGCGCGCAAGCGAATATGCCACTGCGGCAAACCGGGCGCTGGACAACTTGCCGCCCAGCGACTACCTCGACGCCCTGCGTGGCCTGACCCGCTACGCGGTTGCGCGCCGGTCCTGAGCCGAGTTACCGGCTCGGCGCCGCATCGGAGACCGGGCTGATCGACCGAACAGCGTAGCGACCCGCACCCACGCAGTGGCTGCCACGCCCCGATAATCCGATTCAGCAAGGCATCGGCCGACAGCCCAGCCGAAACGCTGCGATCAGGCGATGCCCAGCCCGGGAATCGCGCTGATTTCGTCCGGATCGAAACCGCACAGCTGCGCGAAGTGTCTGCCGCGCTCGACGTAATCGCGATAGCGCGGAAAACTGGGCGCGCCGGGCGACAGCAGCAGCACGCCGCCGCCGGCCAGTGCGGCACGACCGATCTCGACAGCCTGTTCGATACCCTCGGCCTGAACCAGATGCAATCGACCCTGACCGGCCAGTGGCATCAGCATGTCGTGAATGCGTGGGCCATTCTGGCCCTGGGTAATCGCCAAGGCGGGCGCCCGTTGCGCGACCCGATCGACGAACCGCTGCCAGTCCACGCCGCGCTCGTAGCCGCCGAGGATGATCGCCACGCGCTGATCGGCCAGCGAATCGAGCGCGGCGATGCTGGATTCCGGCGTGGTGGCGATGGAATCGTTGATGAAGGTCACGCCGTCGCGCTCGCCGAGCCGCTGCAGCCGGTTCGGGAGCGGCGCGAAGCGCAGCACTTCCGGGGCGAGCGCCAGCGCATCGATTCCCAGCGCCTCGACGGCTGACAGCGCGGCGCACACATTGATTCGATTGTGCCGGCCGGGCAACGGCAAAGGCGTCAGATCCAGCACCTCGCGATCGCCGCAATACAACAGCTCGCCGCGCAGATGCCAGCCGTCGGCCCGATTGAACCAGCGGATATCGCGGTCTTCGGCATTCAACGCTGCCAGCCTGGCGTCGGCGGCATTGAGCACCGCCACGCCCGGCTGGCAGCGGGTGATCAGCGCCAGCTTGTCGGCGAAGTAGCGTAAATCGCTGCCATGCCAGTCGAGATGCTCGGCAAACAGATTGAGCACCACCGCCACATCCGGACGCCAGGCCTGGCCGGTCTGAAAACTGGACAGTTCGAACACCCATGCGTCGGCTGCCGGCTCGGCATCCAGCAGTTCCAGCAGTGGAAGGCCGATATTGCCGGCCAGTGCCGTGCGCAGCCCGGCGGCGCGCAGCAGGTGCGCGGCGAGCGCGGAGGCCGTGCTCTTGCCCTTGCTGCCGGTGATGCACAGGGTTCTGGCTTCGGGGTTTTCCGCGAACCACAACGCCGTGCCGCTGGTGAAGCGCGCGCCCAGCGCCAGCGCCTCGGCGGCCGGCGAGCGATATGGGCTGATGCCCGGCGACTTGATGACGATATCGAAGCCGGCCAGCCGTTCGGGCGTGATGTCCGACTCGACCGAAACGCCCGAATCGGCCAGCATCGCGACCGAGGCCGCTTCATCGCTGCCGCACAGCACGGTCATCGCCTGGCCAGGCAGACGCCGGCGCAGCGCGGCGTGCGCGGCCCGGCCTTCGCGGCCCCAGCCCCACAGCGCGATGTTTGCGCCTTCAAGCTCGGAAATGCGCATCCAGTCCGTCCCGAAGCGTGGCGGGAATCCGGTGCTCGCCGCCGGCGACCAGCAGGTCGGCGATGGCCGGCGGCGCGGCGATGGCCGGCGCGACTTCGCGGGCGAAGCGCGCCACCAGCGCGTCTTCGCGCCAGGCCGGCGCCGTCGAGAGCGCAGCGAATGCGGCCCGCGATTCCTGGCCCTCGCCGACGCACTCGAACGGCTTGTGATCGCCGAACTCGATCAGGGCATCGTAGCCGGCCTGCTGCTCGATTTCGTCGAGCAGATTGCGCCCGAAGATCGCGGTCAGCCGCGGCTTGGGCATGAACGGCGCCAGTGCCAGGAACACGAACCGACACTTCGGGCACTGACCGCACCAGCGCGCCGCCGGCCGCTCGCCGAGCAAATGGAAGTTGCGGTTGCAACTGGAGAAGTGAGCGTCGTAGCGCTCGCTGCGCGCAAATGCCCGGGCCACCGCCAATTCGGAGAACGGTCGCAGCAGCGAGTAATAATGCAGCCCGGGTGCCACCGCCATGGCGACATGCTCGCCGAACGTCCGCTCGAACTCCCAGCCTTTCGACCACTGGTGATTCACTTCCCCGGTGCCGGGAATCAGACTGCCGTAGCTGGCCGAGCGCTCGTTGGAAAACACCACCTGATCGAAGCCGTGCAGCAGCGCCGCCAGCATCAGGATGGCGGAATTGACCGCAGTGACCGGAATGTGGCCGTTGAAGGCGCCCTGACGGTTGAACTCGAACAGGCGCGGGTCCAACTGCCGGCCGATGTTCAGCACCGGCAATCCGGTTCGTCCGGCACAGGCGGCGATCAGCGCCGAGCTGCCGATCCAGCACACGGTCTGATCGACGCCAGCAGCGCGCAGCGCCTCGATGCTGACCAGCGAATCCTTGCCACCGCCGATGGCGACCAGCGCACGCGCCGGAGCCGGCTCGGGCCCGGCCAGCCCAGACACCGCTTCGCCAGCCCCGGCCAGGGCAGGAAAGGCGATCCTGGCACGCAGCGCCAGCCCGTTGCGATAGGCGAATTCGCCCAGGCCGTTCTCGTAGATCTCGGTCAGCAGCGCGGCCGTGGCCCGGTCGATGGCGCGGCTCTCGATTCGGATTTCCTTCGGCGCAGCCGCTTTGTAATAACTCACCCCGGCTATCAGATGCAGCAGGTGAAGCGCGCGCTCGACCGCTGCGGCACGCTCGGGAGCCAGATCGAACGGCGCGCCGGGCACGGTGAGGGTCTCGACCAGCTCCGGACCGTCATCGAAGGCGTAGACCAGCTCGGCAACGCCGGTGGCGGCATCGAACCGGGCATCGACGAAACGGAAACAGGCAATCGCCTCGCGATCAAATCGCCACTCAGACATCGCGCACTTCCTCTTCGGGCAGGGGTCGCAGATTGTAGGTGTTCGCCATCACCGCGCCATAGGCTCCGGCATGCGCGATCAGCACGACATCACCCTCAGCGGTATCGGCCGGCAGCCGGCGGCGCCGGCCCAGCACGTCGCCGGTCTCGCAGATCGGGCCGACCACTTCGGCCGGCGGACCGGGCGGCGCGTCGAGCCGGGTCAGATTGACGATCTCGTGCCAGGCGTTGTACAGCGCCGGGCGCAGGAGCGCGTTCATGCCGGCATCGACACCGACCCGGCGCACGCCGGCCTTTTCGACCACCTGGGTGACCCGCACCAGCAGCACGCCGGCCTCGGCGACCAGATAGCGGCCCGGCTCCACCCAAAGTTCATACTGCGGATAAGCCGCCTTGACCTCCGCCAGCGCGTGGCCATAGGCCGCCATGTCGAAGGCTTCGGCGTCCGGGTCGTAGGACACGCCCAGCCCACCGCCGATGTCGATCGCCGACACCGTGCCGATGCCCTCGGCGACCGCTGCAAGCCGGCCGTAGACCTCCCGCCAATGGCCGGCATCGTGGATGCCGCTGCCGATGTGCGCGTGCAGACCGACCACGCGCGCGCCGACCCGCCGGGCGGTTTCAAGAAATCCGGACAGCGCATCGAGCGCCAGGCCGAACTTGGCCTGCTTGCCGCCGGTGCGCACCTTTTCGTGGTGACCGCCGCCGAAGCCCGGATCGAGGCGCAGCAGCAGATCGCGGCCGGCAAACAGTTCCGGCCAACACTCCAGCACCGTCGCATTGTCCACCGTGACATTGACGCCGAGGCGCAGGGCATCGGCGTAATCCGCGCGCGGCGCGAAGCTGGGCGTGAACAGCACGCGCTCGGGCGCCAATCCGGGCAAGGTGGCGAAAAGATGCTGCAATTCCCCGCCGCTGACGCACTCGAATCCGAAGCCCAGCGTGTCCAGTGTGCGCAGGATGGCCGGACTGGGGTTGGCCTTGAGCGCGAAGAATCGGCGATCGACCGCCGCCACCGCGTTCAGCTCGGCGGCCCGCGCCCGCACCGTGCCCAGATCGTAGACATAGCGCGGCGTGCCGGCTGCCGCGCCGGCCAGCAGCGCGTCGCGATCGAGTCGCCACCAGGCCGGTGGCCGCGCCATCGGCGGCTGCTCGATGTGCCGCCAACTCGGCCCGAACACGGCGCCCTCGTTGACCGGCATGGCGCCGGAGCCGATCAGCAGCTCGTGCAGGCGCGGCATCAGGCCGTCTTCCAGGCTTTCATCGACGACGAAGGTGAGATTGAGGTCGTTGGAGCTTTGCGAAATCAGATGCACGCGCTCGCGGCCGAATTCGGCCAGCACGTCCGACAGCCGATGCAGCAGCGAGCGCATGCCCCGGCCCACCAGGGTCACCGCCGCGCACGGCACGATCACCCGAACCCGGCAGATCTCGGCCAGATCGGCGCTCAACGCTTCCAGCACGTTGGTGGTGACCAGGTTGTCGCTGGGATCGAGCGAAACGGTGACGTTGGCCTCGGAGGAGCCGATCAGATCGATCGACAGACCGTGATTGCGGAACCGGGCAAAGACGTCGGCCAGAAAGCCCACCTGATGCCACATGCCGATGGTTTCCATCGACACCAGCACGATGCCGCGCCGCGAACTGATCGCCTTCACGCCGGGCACCAGGGCGGCATCGCCGCCGATCACCGTGCCGGCCATGTCCGGACGCTCGGTGTCGCGAATCCAGATCGGAACGCCGGCTTCGCGGCACGGATGGATACAGCGCGGATGCAGCACCTTTGCGCCGGTCGAGGCGATTTCCTGGGCTTCCTCGTAATCCAGCCGGGCCAGCAGACGGGCATCCGGCACCCGTCGCGGGTTGGCGCTGAACATGCCGGGCACATCGGTCCAGATTTCCACCCGCTCGGCCTTGAGCAAGGCGCCGAAACAGGTCGCCGACGTGTCGGAGCCGCCGCGTCCAAGCACCGCCGTTCCGCCGTCGACGCCGCGCACGATGAAGCCCTGGCTCAGCAGCAGTCGCCCGCGCGCGGCAAGCCGGGCGCCGAGTGTGGGGTCGGGGCTCAAGTCGCAATTGGCCAGCAGCCGTTCGGCGGTTTCTCCGCGCAGCGGCTGCGGCTCGGCGCGAAGCCAGTCGCGCGCGTCGGTCCAGGCCAGGTCCACAGCCTGACTGCGAAGATAGGCCACGCCCAGCGTCGATGACATCAGCTCGCCCTGGGCCAACACCTCGGCATGCCAATCCGGCGGCGCCGCGACCCGGCGCGGGTCGTCGACCAGCGCACGCAAGGCGCTGAAGCGCTCACCCAGCACTGCCTCGGCGTCAAGCTCAAGCTCGGCCAGAAAGGCGACGTGGCGAGCGATGATTTCTTCGGCCCGCGCCCGGCTGGCAGCCGGATCGGCATGGCCGTCGATCAGGGCCAGCAAGGCATTGGTGATGCCCGAGAGCGCCGAAACCACCACCAGCACCGAGGCCTGCTCGTCTGCGGCCCGCTGGCGCATCAGTCGCCCGATGGTGTCCCAGCGTTTGCGCCGGCTGACGCTGGTGCCGCCGAATTTCAACACGATCCAGCGCCGGCTCGGGTCGGACGGGGCGGAAGGTCGAACGGGGCTGGAGTCGCTCATGGCTGCCGAAGATCGAAGGATGGAAGAGGGACCGTCGATTATCCGCGATCCGCCCGGCCCACGCCGCACTGGCCATCCGCAATCCGTCCTCGCGCGTCCACCGCCGGCCGGCGCCCCGGACCGGCGCAGTCGGGGCCGGATCGATGGTCGAGCGGCGCATTGCCGACCCACCTGCCGACCGCTACTCTCCCCACACGCCTTGGTCTTCCGATTGTTCCGCCTGCCGGATTACGCCCATGCAAACCTCGCCGTTCAAACAGGTCGATGTGTTCACCGCCCGCCCGTTCGCCGGCAATCCGCTGGCGGTGATCGCCGACGGCGACGGCCTGGACAGCGACACGATGCAGCGCATCGCGGCCTGGACCAACCTTTCGGAGACGGTATTTCTGCTCAGTCCCAGCCAGCCCTCGGCCAGCTACCGGGTGCGGATTTTCACGCCTCAGCGCGAGCTGCCGTTTGCCGGCCATCCCAGTGTCGGCGCCGCCCATGCCGTGCTGGAGCTGGGCTTGGCGCATGCCAAGGACGGCCGGATGATCCAGGAGTGCGGCGCCGGACTGTTGCCGGTGCGGGTCGAGGACAGCGAATCCGGCCGGCGCATTTCGGTGCGGGCGCCGCAGGCCCGGTCCCGCACGCCCGACAGCAGCGCCATGCCGCTGCTGTCGGCGGCCCTGACCGGGCTTCCGGCTGGTGTTGGCGAGCCGGTGTTGATCGACAATGGCCCGATCTGGCTGACCGTGGAAGCGGCCTCCGAAGCGGAACTGCGCGGATACCAACCCGATTTGAGCGCAATCGCCCGCCTGACCCAGGCCGTCGATGCCGTCGGCGTGGCCGCTTTTGCCGCCAGCGCAACACCGGGATACGACTGGGTGGTGCGGGCCTGGTGCCCGGCCGACGGCATTCCGGAAGATCCGGTGACCGGCAGTGCGAACGCCGGCATCGGCGCCCACCTGCTCAGCAAAGGGCGGCTGCCGGTCGGCAGCCGCTACGTTGCCAGCCAGGGCCGCGAGGTCGGTCGGGACGGCTATGTGACGGTGACTCTGGCCGAGGATGGCGTCTGGATCGGTGGCCACGCGGTCACCGTGGTCGACGGTCTGATTCGCCTGGATTGACCGTCTGGGCCGAGCCGATCCGGCATCCTGCCGGCAGCTGTCCCGGGAGATCCATCCGCCGCGCAATACCGCCCGGCGGGTCGTTTACTGCGTCTGATCGCGCCGGAAAACCGGCTGTCCGTCGACCCAGGTTGAGCGCACGCCAAGCGTGTGCAACTGCTCGGCGGGTATTGTCAGCGGATCCTCATCGACGATGACGAAATCGGCGCGGAAGCCCGGCGCCAGCCGGCCAAGCTCGGTTTCGGCAAAGCCGGCATGCGCGGCCTCGATCGTGAAGCCGCGCAGCGCTTCGACCGCGCTCAGACGCTGATCGGGGTACCAGCCGCCGGCAGGCTTGCCTGAGGTGTCCTGGCGAGTCGCCGCTGCGTACAGACCCAGGGCCGGAGCCACGCGCTCGACCGGAAAATCCGAGCCCAGCGGCACGCGCACGCCAGCCTCGGCAAACCGACGCCAGGCATAGCCACCCAGGATCCGCTTCGGCCCGACCCGATCCTCGGCCCACGGCATGTCGGAAGTGGCGTGGGTGGGCTGCATCGATGCCAGTACGCCGAGCGCGGCAAAGCGCGGAATATCCTCCAGCGCGACGATCTGCGCGTGTTCGATGCGCCAGCGGTGATCACCGGCAGCGGCTTCGGCCAGCATGTCGGCATACAGGTCGAGGACGATTCGGTTGCCGCGGTCGCCGATCGCATGGGTGGCGACCTGCAACCCGCAGTCGCGGGCTTTGCGCATCGCCGTTGCCAGGTCTGCCGGGTCGGTAACCAACAGGCCGCGGTGGCCGTGCTCGTCGGAATAATCCTCCAGCAGCGCGGCGCCGCGAGAACCCAGCGCGCCATCGGCATAGAGTTTGACCCCGGCCATGCGCAGCCGCCCCGAGACGTGCTGCAGTGGCCCGAACGCGCACAGTGCGGTGAGCGCCTCGCGGTCGCCGTCGGCGTAGGCAGTGATGCGCAGCGACAGCCTGCCGTCATCGGCGTAGCGGCGAAACAGCGCCAGATCGTCGAGTGAGGTACCCATGTCGTGGATGCCGGTCAGCCCCAGGCGCACCGATTCGGCCATCGCCCGGTCCAGGGCCTGCGCGCGCCAGGCATCATCGGGCGCGGGGATGGCCGCCTCGACATGGCGCATCGCGGCATCGATGAACACGCCGGTGGCCCGGCTGCCGTCGCGAATGATCCGGCCGCCGTCGGTCTGCCAGTCGCCGGAAAAATCCTGCCCGCTGGCGGTCAGCGCCGCGCTGTTGGCCCAGCCGGCATGGCCATCGACCCGCTCCAGCCAGACCGGGCGCTCAGGGAAGGCCTCATCGAGGTCATTGGCGGTCGGAAACGCCTGTCCTGGCCAGCGATTCTGATCCCAGCCGCGACCCAGCAGCCACGCGCCGTCGGGCAGGCCGGCGGCGAAGGCACGAAGACGATCCAGCACCTCGGCCTTGGAATCGGCGCCCATCAGGTCGACCTGCATCAGCGCCGCACCAAGCCCCATCACGTGGGCATGGGCATCGATGAGACCCGGAATCACGGTCGCGCCGGCGGCATCGATCAGCCGGGCGTCGGGGTAGGCACGGCGCACCTCGGCCTCGGCGCCAACTGCGAGAATCCGGCCTTCGCCGTCCCAGGCCATGGCCGAGGCGGGCGTATCGGCGCCATCGGCAAGCGTGTGTATGCGCGCATTGTGCAGCAGCGTTGCACCGTCCGCTGCGCGGGAGCCGGTAGAAGCGAAAAGGCAACCCGCTGCCAACAAGCTCAGACAAACCAGAATACGGCGCATGACGAACCTCGAACGCGGAATCCGCCTACCCTAGCAAAGTCACCGGCGCGGGGTAAGCCGGTTCGACGGTTCCGGGTCGGGTTCGCTCGGCCGGCTTCGCGAGTGCCGTTGCCTTGACCGCCGGTCGAGAGTGGGCCGGCGATTGCTGCCCGGTCGGTTCAACGCCTCGGACGCACGTCCACCCGCACCTGGATGCGATCGCCCGGATCGTAGTCGGTCCGGGTGTGGTAGATCTCCCCGCCGTATTCGTAAGCCACCTCGTACCCGTCCAGCATCCGGGTTTCGCGATACGACCGGGTCGGCACATCGCGGCACACTTCTCGCTCGACCATGCGCCCGCGCGGCGGCTCGTAATTGCGCGAATACATCGCGTCGCGAGCCAGGGCATCGCCCAGCACCACGCCGGCGAAGGTCGATGCCGCCCGGCCTGAGCCGTCGCCGAACTGGTTGCCGATCAGGCCACCCACGATGGCACCGAATATCGGCGCACTGTAGGCATGGCGCGGACGCCGATGGTAGCCCGGCTCATAGACCTCATGGCGGGCCTCGATGAAGCACTCCTGGCGATAGATCGGCTCCGAGCTGTGGACATACACCGGCGTCACCTCCACCACCCGCGCCCAGCGATAGCCCGGCCCGGACTCGTAGCGCGGCGGGCCGGCATGGGCGACACCCAGCCCCAGCGCGAGCGCGGCGGCCAAAACGAACGCGTTACGGCGATACCGGTGAACTGTCATGTCCCGCTCCGAAGACGATTCCTGTGGTCAATCTAGGCCGCTGGGAATGAAATCGCGCTGAACCCGACGCCACCTGCATTCGGGGATTCAGCTTCCGCTCGCGACCAGCCTGAATGGTTGCAATTCCACCTCATCGCAGTTCTCGCCGGGGCCGCCGCGATCGATCACCAGAAAGTCAGAGACGTCGCCCAGTGCGAGGCAGAAGTGATGCCAGGTGCCGGGCCGATAGTTGACGCCTTGATCGCCACGCGCCAGGAAAGCGCGCACGGCATCCGGGTCGAACCGGCCGGCCGGCGCGACCACCACCAGCCACGGTCGCCCGCCCAGCGGGTAGAACGCCTGGCTCGACAGCGGATGCCGCTCCATGCGCTGGATGCGGATCGGCAGCGGCAGCGGAGCGGCCCGAAACAGGCTGACCAACGGCCGGCCACCTTCGGCCGACAACTCAAGGCGCGCCAGGTCATGAAACCGCTGGCAGTGCCCGTAGTTGATCTCGCGCACCTCGGTCGCGGCGTCAAGGGCGATCACATCGCCGAACGGCGCGAACGCCTCGACGCTCAGCGGCTGCGGCAGCAGCATCCCGCCGCTCATGGGCGCCCCGCACCCTTTGGACTGACCACACTCCCGCCCCATGCCCACTGACGGCCCATCTAGGCGATCCGTCCGAACAGGCGCAGCCGGCTGACGCCGCCATCGGGCAGGATGTTCAGCCGGACATGGGTGACCGGGCCGATCTTCGAAACACCCTCCCGGAACGCGTGCTCGCTGTCGGCCTGAAGTTTGTTCTCGGACATCAGCACCGGCCAATATTCGGCCTGGGCGATGATTTCCGCGTCGGACAGGCCACCGGCATCGGCGGCCTGGATCGAGCAGCGATCAGGATAGTTGCCCTTGAAATGGGCGGTGTCGACGTGAATCTCGTCGATGGTGCCGCGATGACACAGCTCAAGAATGGCCCAGTCGTGACCCGGCTCGCGGCGCCTGCGGGTCTCCCATCCGTCGCCCATGTTGACCCCACGGCCGGGCGCGATCAGATTGCCCGGGCCACCGTAATGCTGATCGTTGCAGGCCACCGGCCGGCCGCCGTTGGCCATCGCGGCCAGGTCCAGGCGCTCGGATCGGTCGTGGCCGGACCAGTCGATGGCAATGCGGCCATAGACCCGCAGACGCGCCACGCCGCCATCGGGGAAGATATTCAGCCGCACATGCGTCCAGGCCCGCGGATCGGCGACGCCAAACCAGTTGTGGCTGTCGCCGGCGAGCGGCGACTGCTGCACCAGGGTTTTCCAGCCTGCCGACGCATCCGGGATGCCTTCGCCCGACCACACGCAGGCCTCCAGCGAGGCTCTGGGTGGATAGTTGCCGGTGAAATGCCGGGTATCGATATCCACGCCCTGGATCACCCCGGCCGCGCACAGCTTGACGATGCACCAGTCATGCCCCGGCCCGCGCTTGCGCCGGCTTTCCCAGCCGTCCATCCACTTGCCGTGGTCGTCGTACAGACCCGGTTTGAACTCGGGTTCGGCGGGCAGAATCAGGCGCTGGCGCGGGGCGAAGAACTCATCGCTGGCGGCCTGCGCCTCGGCGCCCAGACGCGGCTGGGCAAGGTCGATGCCGGATTGGGTGAACTCGGGCTGCGGTGTGGCGGTTTTCATGGATCTCCTGCGTTTGCGTGATCCGAACGACGGCGACTCGTAGCGCTCGCCAGCGTCGAATGGGGTTTCAGCTGTCGCTCGCGCTCAGCGCATCGAGCCGGAACCCGGCGATGCGATGCACCTGCTCCAGCGCGGTGCGGAATTCGGCAGCGGGGTCGTTCCCGATGCGGGTGCGGAACGCCGCCAGTATCGCCTGTCGATCCAGACCCCTGACGGCGATGATGAACGGAAAACCGAACTTCTGCCGGTAGGCGGTATTCAGCCGCTGGAATTCCTCGAACTCATCCGCCGTGCAGCGATCCAGGCCGGCGCCGCGCTGCTCGCCCTGCGAGACCTGGGTGAGCGCATCGGCCTGGCGACAGGCCAGTTCGGGGTGAGCGCGCAGCAGGGCCAGTTTTCGCGGCGCATCGGCGGCATCGACCACCGCCCGCAGCGCGGCGCGCAGGCCCTCGGGGCTGTCGGTTCCGGGTTGGCCGAACACCGTCTCGGCGACCCAGGGCGAGTGCTCGTAGATGCCGCCATACCGGGCGACGAAGGCATCGCGCGCGGCAGTCATGCCGCCGGCCCGGCATGTTCGGCGTGCCAGTGGCGGGCGATGTCGATGCGCCGGCACAGCCAGACATTCTGGTGCGCCCGGACATGGCGCAGGAAGCGCTCCAGCGCGGCCGCCCGGCCCGGCCGACCGGCCAGCCGGCAGTGCAGGCCGATCGACAGCATTTTCGGCGCCGTCGCGCCTTCGGCATAGAGCATGTCGAAACTGTCCTTGAGATAGCCGTAGAACTGCTCGCCGCTGTTGAAACCCTGGGCGGTGGCGAAACGCATGTCGTTGGCGTCCAGGGTGTAGGGCACGATCAGCTGGCGCCGGCCGGCGACCCGCGCCCAGAACGGCAGATCGTCGCTGTAGTCGTCGGCGCAGTACAGAAACCCGCCGTCTTCGGCGACCAGGCGCAGGGTATTTTCGCTGCTGCGCCCGGTGTACCAGCCCAGCGGCCGCTCGCCGGTCAGCTCACTCAGCGTGGCCACCGCCAGGGCCATGTGTTCGCGCTCGGTCGCCTCATCGACACCGTGGTAGTCGATCCAGCGCCAGCCGTGCGACGCGATCTCGTGGCCATCGCGCAAAAACGCCTCGACCAGCACCGGGTTCTTCTTCAGCGCCAGCGCCACCGCGAACACGGTCAGCGGCACGTCGTACTGACGAAACAGCCGCAGCAGCCGCCAGACCCCGGCCCGCGCGCCGTATTCGTAGATCGACTCCATGCTCATGTGCCGGGCGCCGACGAACTCGCGCGCACCGATGATCTCGGACAGAAACACCTCCGATGCCGGATCGCCGTTGAGGATGGTTCGCTCGCCGCCCTCTTCGTAATTCAGCACGAATTGCACTGCGATGCGCGCGCCGCCCGGCCAGCGCGGATCGGGCGGCGTTTCGCCATGACCGATATAGTCGCGATCGTCGATGGGCAGGCTCATGGGCGGTTCGGCCGGTTGGGCAATCGCTTACGATAGCAAGCCAAGGCGACACGGAGAATGGCATGGGCAAACTCACCACCCACGTACTCGACACCAGCCACGGTCGGCCCGGCGCGGGGATGGCCGTTCGGCTGCTGGACGGGGCCGGGGCCGTGCTGTGCGACACCCGCACCAATGCCGACGGGCGCTGCGACGCGCCGCTGCTCGAAGGCGAGGCGCTGCGCGTCGGCAGCTACACCCTGATGTTCGCGGTCGGCGACTACTTCCGGGCGACCGGCCTGAACCTGCCCGAGCCGGCGTTCCTCGACGTGGTGCCGATCACCTTCTCGGTCGCCGATCCGACCGCGCACTACCACGTCCCGCTGCTGGTTTCGCCTTACGCCTACAGCACCTATCGCGGCAGCTGAGCCGGGCTGCTCACTCGCCCGAGCCGCCCAGCCCCTCGATCCATTCGCCCAGCGCGTGCCGCTCCTGATCGGTCATGCCGGTCAGATTGCCGGGCGGCATCATCCGGGTGTCCACCGCCTGCGCCTTGATGCGCGGGGCCTGGAGCACGATCTCGTCCAGTTTGTCGTACATCACGCCCAGCGGCGCCACGGCGAAGCCGGGCTGGCTGGGCGTATCGCTGTGGCACTGGATGCAGCGCTCGCGGATGATGCGCCGCACCTCGCCCGTGCCGGCAGCGAACGTGCTGCCGACAGTCCCCTGACCGGGTCCGGCATCCGGCGCCGGAGTCCGGTACGAGGCCAGCGCGGCGATGATCACGAAGCCGAGCGCACCGGCCATCGGGAAACGGTAATCGATCCGTCCCTTGTGGCGCAGATTGAAAAAGTGCCGTACCAGCCAGGCCACCGCGCCCAGTCCGGCCAGCAGCAGCCAGTTGAAGGCATGGCCCTGCAGCATCGGGTAGTGGCTGGCGATCATCACCAGCAGCACCGGCAGGGTCATGTAGTTGTTGTGCAGCGAGCGCTGCTTGGCCAACTGCCCCAGACGCGGATCGGGGCTGCGTCCGGCCAACAGATCGGCCACCACTTTTTTCTGATTCGGGATGATCAGCATGAACACGTTGGCGGCCATCGCCGTGCCCATGATCACGCCGACATGGATGAACGCGCCTCGATCGCTGAACACCTGATTGAGCGCCCAGGCCGCAGCGGTCAGCAGCGCGAACCAGACCACGGCGAACAGCCGGTTGTCACGTCCCAACGGGCTGCGGCACAGGCCATCGTAAGCCAGCCAGCCGCCGACGATGCAGCCCAGGCTGATGGCAATGGCCTGCCAGGGCGCCAGATCCAGCCGGCCGCGGTCGATCAGATACAGTTCGGCGCTGGCGTAATAGATCAGCGCCAGCAGCGCAAATCCGCTCAACCATGTGAAATAGGCCTCCCACTTGAACCAGTGCAGCTCGGCCGGCATGTGCGCGGGCGCCACCGGGTACTTCTGCTTGTGGTAGAAGCCGCCGCCATGCACCGCCCAGACCTCGCCGGACGCGCCGGTCTCGCGGTCGCGTGGATCGGCCGGCGGTCGCAGCGCATTGTCCAGCCAGATGAAATAGAACGACGAGCCGATCCAGGCGATGCCGGTGATCAGGTGAAGCCAACGCAGGGCCAGACCCAGCCAGGCGGCGATATCGATGTCCAAAGGCGCTACTCCTTACCCGTGCGGCAGAATTAAACCACTGCCGGCGCCGGCCAGGGTAGCTTCGCTCCGATCATCGCGCGCCGGGCGCGTCGATCGCCACCCCGCGCACGCGGTTTTCCTCAGCTGGCCGCCTGCTCGTAACCGACCACCATGTCGTAGGCTGCCGTGGTCAGAAATTCCGCCAGATCATCGGACATCACCAGATCGCGGAACAGCGCGATGGCGTCGGTCAGATAGCGATCATCGCCGAACTGCTCACGCAGCTTGCCGGTTTCCTCATCCATCACCGTGGAGATGAAGGCATCGTCGATCACCCGGCCGTCGTCCAGCGTGGCCCGGTGCCGGCGCCACTGCCACAGTTGGGTGCGGGAAATCTCCGCCGTGGCCGCATCCTCCATCAGGTGGTGAATCGGCACGCAGCCGTTGCCGGCCAGCCACGCCTTGAGATAGAGCAGACCAACTTCGATGTTCTTGCGCAATCCGGTCTCGGTGATGGTGCCCTTGGGCACTGCCAGCAGATCGGCCGCCGTCACCGACACGTCCTCGCGCTTGCGGTCCAGCTGGTTGGCGCCCGGCATCGCAGCATCGAAGATATCCTTGGCCACCGGCACCAGACCCGGATGCGCGACCCAGGTGCCATCGTGGCCGTCGCCGGCCTCGCGCTGCTTGTCGGCATTGACCTTGGCCAGGGCGGCGTTGTTGGCCGCCTCGTCGCCCTTGATCGGAATCTGGGCCGCCATGCCGCCCATGGCATGGGCACCGCGGCGATGGCAGGTCTTGATCAGCAACTGGCTGTAGGAGCGCAGGAAGTGGCAGGTCATTCCGACCTGGTCGCGATCAGGCAGCGTGAACGCCTGATGTTTCGCAAAGCGCTTGATGAAGCTGAAGATGTAGTCCCATCGGCCACAGTTGAGGCCGCAGATGTGGTCCTTGAGCGCGAACAGGATTTCCTCCATCTGGAAGGCGGCGTTGATCGTCTCGATCAGCACGGTCGCCCGCACCGTGCCGCGCGCCAGTCCCAGCGCGTCCTCGCAGTGGCTGATGACATCGCTCCACAGCCTGGCTTCTTCGTGATGCTCCAGCTTGGGCAGGTAGTAGTACGGGCCGCTGCCCTTGGCGACCAAAGCCTGGGCATTGTGAAAGACGTGCAGCACGAAATCGAAGAACGAGCCGGAAATCGCCTGGCCATCCAGGCTGAGGTGCTTTTCATCCATGTGCAGGCCACGCGGACGGACCAGCAACACGGCGGTGCGGTCGCTGAGTGTGTAGGCCTTACCGCTGGCCGGGTCGGTGAAGCCGATGGTCCCGCGTGCGGCGTCGCGCAGGTTGATCTGGCCGGAAATCTGGTTCGACCAACTGGGCGTGTTGGAATCCTCGAAATCGGCCATGAAACAGCTGGCGCCGGAGTTGAGGGCGTTGATGATCATCTTGCGATCGACCGGGCCGGTGATTTCCACCCGCCGGTCGCGCAGATCGGCCGGCGCCGGGCGCACAGTCCAGTCGCCGGCACGGATTTCGGCGGTCTCGGGCAGGAAATCCAGCACCGGATTGCGGTCCAGTTCGGCCTGCCGGCGCTGACGCTCGGCGATCAGTGCACGGCGGCGCGCACCGAATGTACGTTCGACCTCGGCCAGCAGGGCCAGGGCTGGAGCAGTCAGCACGTCCTCCTGGCCGGGAACCTGGGGTGCGGACAAAACAAAGTCGTGAATGGGGCTGGACATGGCGATCTCCGGGAAGTGAAGCAAGAAAAACAAGGCGAACGAATGCGGATACCCGGCGCGGGGCACCCTTTTGCTGGCTATAGTAAGCCGATGAAGGACGCTTACGTCGAATCGATCCGTGAGGTTATGTGACCGAAACAATCCGATTTCTGATCAATGGGCTTGCCCGCGAAGTTTCCGGGCTGTCGCCGACCACCACGCTGCTGGACTATCTGCGCACCGTCGAACACCTCACCGGCAGCAAGGAAGGCTGCGCCGAGGGCGACTGCGGCGCCTGCACGGTGGTGCTCGGCGAGTGGCTGGACGGCCGGGTGCGCTATCGCGCGGTCAACGCCTGTATCGTCCTGCTGCCGACGCTCGATGGCCGCGAGCTGATCACCATCGAGCACCTGAAGGCGTTGGGCAGCGGTGCGCCGCACCCCGTTCAGCAAGCGCTTGTCGAACGGCACGGCTCGCAGTGCGGGTTCTGCACGCCCGGCTTCGTGATGTCGCTGTTCGCGCTCTTTCACACTCGCGAAGGTTACGCAGAGGCCGAAATCCAGGACGCCATCGCCGGCAACCTGTGCCGCTGCACCGGCTACCGGCCAATTCTCGATGCCGCCCGCGACACCGACCGGCAGCTCCGGCCCGCCCTGCCCGACACGACGGCGGCGCTGGCAGCGCTGGATCGCGGCGGCGAGTTCGTCTATCGCGCCGCCGATGGCGCGTTTTTTGCGCCGCGGACATGCGAGCAGCTGGCCGCACGCCTGGCCGAGCACCCCGATGCCACGCTGCTGGCCGGCGGCACCGATGTCGGCCTGTGGGTGACCAAGCAGCACCGCCAGCTGCCGGTGCTGATTTACACCGGGCATGTGGCGGAACTCAAGCGGCTGCATGTCGGCGATGACGGCCTGGAGATCGGCGCCGCAGTGACCTGGGCCGATGCCTTCGAGGCACTGGCGGCCTATGACCGCAGTCTGGAAATCATGCTGCGCCGGTTCGCCTCGGTGCAGATCCGCAATTCGGCAACGGTAGGCGGCAATATCGCCAATGGCTCGCCGATCGGGGACGGCATGCCGCCGCTGATCGCGCTCGGCGCACGCATCCGCCTGCAATCGGCGCGCGGCACACGGGAGCTGGCGCTGGAGGACTATTACCTCGATTACGGCCGGCAGGACCGCCAGCCCGGCGAGTTCGTCGAATCCCTTTGGCTGCCGCGTCTGGCCGAAGGCGCCCTGTTTCGGGTCTGGAAGCTTTCCAAGCGCTTCGACCAGGACATCTCGGCGGTTTGTTGCGCGTTCGCCATCGCGCTGCGCGATGGCCGGGTGCACTCGGCGCGCATCGCCTATGGTGGCATGGCGGCCACGCCCAAGCGCGCGCGCGCCGCCGAAGCGGCGCTGATCGGCCAGTCCTGGGATCAAGCCACGGTGACGCGTGCCTGCGCCGCGCTGGCGTCCGACTTCAGCCCGATCGACGACATGCGGGCCAGCGCCGCCTACCGCCGGCTCAGCGCGGCCAATCTGATGCGCCGGTTGTTCATCGAATCCACCCGGCCCGATGTCGACACCGAGGTCTACCGTCATGCCGGATAGCGCGCTGCTGTCGACCGAAGCGTCGGGCGCCGTCGGCCAGCCGGTGGCCCACGACAGCGCGGACCTGCACGTCGCCGGCGAGGCGATCTACGTCGACGATATCCCCGAACCGCGCGGCTGCCTGCATGCCTTCATCCTGCAAAGCCCGCACGCACACGCGCGAATCCGGCGCATCGATACCTCGGCCTGTGCCGGGCCGGGCGTGCACGCGGTGCTGACCGCCGCCGACATTCCCGGCCGAAACGAAGTGGCGCCGGTGTTCGATGGCGATCCGGTATTTGCCGAAGACGCCGTGCACTATGCCGGCCAGTCGGTGCTGGCGGTCGCCGCCGAATCGATTGCCCTGGCCCGGGCCGCCGCACAGCGCGCCATCGTCGAGTACGAACCGCTGCCGGCGATTCTCGATGTCGATGCCGCCGTGGCCGCTGAAGCCTATGTCGGCGCCCCCTACGCGATGCGCTGCGGCGATGCCGAAGCGGCGCTGCGCGAGGCCAGCCACCGGCTGGAAGGACAATTCGATATCGGCGGACAGGATCACTTCTATCTGGAGGGCCAGATCGCCCTGGCCGTGCCGCAGGAAGCCGGCGGCATGCTGTGCTATTCGTCCACCCAGCATCCGACCGAGGTTCAGCACCTGATCGCCCGCGTGCTCGATCGTCCGGACAACGCCGTGGTCTGCGAAGTGCGCCGGATGGGCGGCGGATTCGGCGGCAAGGAGAGCCAGGCGTCGCTGATCGCCTGTGTCGCCGCCCTGCTGGCCAATGCAATCCGGCGCCCGGTGAAGCTGCGGCTCGACCGCGACGACGACATGACCCTGACCGGCAAGCGGCACGACTTCCGCACCCGCTATCGGATCGGCTTCGACGACGACGGTCGCATCCAGGGCGTGGCGATGGACCTGCGCGCCCGCTGCGGCATGTCGGCCGACCTGTCCAATGCGGTCGTCGACCGCGCACTGTTCCACGCCGACAACGCCTACTACCTCGGCCACGCCGACATCCAGAGCTACCGCTGCAAGACCCACACGGTTTCCAACACTGCGTTTCGCGGATTCGGCGGCCCGCAGGGCGTGCTGAGTATCGAATACGCCATCGACAGCGTGGCCCGCTCGCTCGGAAAAGACCCGCTCGACGTGCGCCTGGCCAACCTTTACGACCCGATCGGCGCGCCGGGCGGACGCAACCGCACCCATTACGGCATGACCGTGGAGGATAACATTCTGCACGAGCTGCTGCCCGAACTGGCCCGACGCTGCGATTACCGCGCCCGGCGCGCAGCGATCCGCGACTTCAACGCGCAGAGCCCGGTGCTGAAGAAGGGCCTGGCGCTGACCCCAGTGAAATTCGGCATCGCCTTCACGCTCACCCAGCTCAATCAGGCTGGCGCGTTGGTGCATGTCTATACCGATGGCAGTGTGCAGCTCAACCACGGCGGCACCGAGATGGGTCAGGGCCTGCACACCAAGGTGTCGCAGGTTGTCGCCCAGGCATTCGGCATCGACCTGGCCCGGGTGCGGATCACCGCCACCCACACCGGCAAGGTGCCCAACACCTCGGCGACCGCCGCCTCCAGCGGCACCGACCTCAACGGCATGGCCGCACTGGACGCCGCGCGCAAGATCAAACACCGGCTGATCGCCTTCGCCGCCGAACATTTCGGCCAACCGGAAGCCGCCGTGGCGTTTGCCGGCAATCGCGTGCGGATCGGCGCGAGCCACGATCTTGGCTTCGCAGAACTGGTCAAACTGGCCCACGCGCATCGCATCCCGCTGTCGGCGACCGGGTTTTTCAAGACCCCGAAGATCGCCTGGGATCGTGCCGCCGGACGCGGCCGGCCGTTTCTCTACTTCGCCTACGGCGCGGCGGCCAGCGAGGTATTGATCGACACGCTGACCGGCGAACACACCGTGCTGCGCGCCGATATCCTGCACGATGTCGGGCGCTCGCTGAATCCGGCCATCGACATCGGCCAGATCGAAGGCGGTTACGTGCAGGGCCTGGGCTGGCTGACCACCGAAGAACTGGTCTGGGATGCTCAGGGCCGGCTGCGCACGCACGCGCCAAGCACCTACAAGATTCCCACCGGACGCGACATGCCGCGCGAGTTTCACGTCGAACTGTACGGCCAGGAAAATCCCGAACAGACCGTCCACCGCTCCAAGGCGGTCGGCGAACCCCCGCTGATGCTGGCGATTTCGGCCTTCCTCGCCCTGCGCGACGCTGTTGCCGCATGCAGCGACTCGCCGAACGCCCTGCCCCAGCTCGACGCCCCGGCCACCCCGGAGCGTATGTTGATGGCGATCGAAGCGCTGCGGTCCTCGTCATCGTGAGCCGGCGAAAGCGGCTGGCTCCGCAACGGCGCGCCCTCGACAGCGCGAAACGTGCCATCCCGGCTCTTTCGGCTCTTTCGACTCTTTCGACACTTTCGACTCGACCCACCGACCACTGACCGGCTCGACCGCTGCAATGACCGACATCAGCCACCACTGGCTTCCGCTACTGGCCGATCTGCGCGAGCGCCGCGTGCCGTGCGTATTGATTACCGTTGCCGAAACCCGGGGTTCGGTGCCGCGCGGGGCGGGAACCAAGATGATCGTCAGCGCCGGGGAACAATACGGCACCATCGGCGGCGGAAATCTGGAAACCGAAGCGGTTCAGGCGGCCCGCGAGCTCCTGCGCGCGCAGGAGTCGACCGACGATTCCGGGAACCGCCTGATCCGCTACCCGCTGGGCCCCGCGCTGGCGCAGTGCTGCGGTGGCGTGGTGACGGTACTGCTGGAGCCGTTTTTGCCACCTCGCCGGAAACTGCTGCTGTTCGGCGCCGGCCATGTCGGAAAGGCGGTGATCGATGTGCTGTCCGGCCTCGGCCTGCCGATCCGCTGGATCGACCCGCGCACCGAGCAGTTTCCCGCACACAGCCCGCCCGGCGTCGAGATGATCGTCACCGGCGCGCCGGAAGCCGAGCTGCGCAGCGCGGATGCCGACAGCTTCATCCTCATCATCACCCACAGCCACGATCTGGACTATGCGCTGGTCGAGGCCGCGCTCAGGCACGGGCGATTCGCCTACCTCGGCTTGATCGGCAGCGCCAGCAAGCGCGCCCGCTTCGAGAAGCGGCTGCGCGCCGCCAACATCCCGGCGACCGACATCGCCCGCCTGACCTGCCCGATCGGCATTGCCGGGATCACCGGCAAGCATCCGAAGGAAATCGCCATCGCCGTCGCCGCGCAGTTGCTGGGCATCGGAATCGCCCGCGATGGCGCCGCGTCGGCATCCGCCGTCCGCCCCGCCTCGCCGACGCAGGCAACGTCCGGCGCGCGTCTCGAGAGCTGAGTCAACTATGCAGAACTCAGATCGAATGCGGGCGCCGGGATGCCACTCTTCAGGGTCAAATCCACCATGAGCAGCTATTGCGATTTCGCCCCCGGCCACCCGCTGCATGGGCCTTACCACGACCATCAGTACGGTTTTCCGCTTGCTGGCGACGATGCCCTGTTCGAGAGGCTGGCGCTGGAGATCAATCAGGCCGGGCTGAGCTGGGAGCTGATGCTCAAGAAGCGCGAGGGTTTCAGGCGGGCCTACGACGGCTTCTCGGTCGAGAAAGTGGCGGCCTACGGCGAGATCGAGGTGGCCCGCCTGTTGGCCGATGCCGGCATCGTGCGCAACCGGCTGAAGGTGGCGGCGGCGATCCACAATGCCGGAGCGATCCTGGCGCTTCGCGACAGCCACGGCAGCTTTGCGGGCTGGCTGGATGCCCATCATCCGCGCAGCAAGGCCGACTGGGTGAAGCTGTTCGGCAAGACCTTTCGCTTTACCGGCGGCGAAATCGTCGGCGAGTTTCTGATGAGCACCGGCTACCTGCCCGGCGCGCACCGGCCGGACTGCCCGGTGCATGCCCGCATCGTCTCCGCCGGCCCGGCCTGGCTGCGGGCGGAACCCGCCGTCTGAGACCCGCGCACTTGACCCAGGTCGGTGCCCGACCCGGACAAACACGCGACAATGCCCAGCATGAGCGAATTCGGCACCCGGCCCGTTCACCCGGACGCTTTCGTCCGCCCGAACCGGCCCATATGCCTCGACCACCACTCCACCACGCCGTGCGCGCCGGAGGTTCGGGACGCCATGTGGCCGTACTTCGGCGAGCGCTTTGGCAACCCGAGTGCGATCAACCACGCCCGCGGCCGCGCCGCCGCCGAGCGGGTGGCGCAGGCCCGATCGCGGATCGCCGCACTGCTGGGCACCATTCCCGAGGCGGTCGTGCTGACCGCAGGCGCCAGCGAAGCCAACAATCTGGCAATCATCGGCGCCGCACGCCGGGCGCCGGCCGGACGCGACGAGATCGCCATCAGCGCCATCGAACACCCCAGCGTGCGCGCCGCCGCCGAGCGGATGCGCGAGAACGGCTTCCGCGTGGTGGAGCTGCCGGTGACGACCGATGGATTCGTCGACCCGGAGGCCGCAGCCACGCATCTGTCGGCACGCACCGCACTGGTCTCGGTGATGGCCGCAAACCACGAGATCGGCACGATTCAGCCGATCGCGGCCATGGCTGCCGCCGCCCATCGGGTCGGTGCGCTGTTCCACAGCGATGCCACCCAGGCGGTCGGCAAGATTCCGCTCGACATGGATCGCGATGGTGTCGATCTGCTCAGCCTGTCCGGGCACAAGTTCTACGGGCCGCCGGGCATCGGCGCGCTCCTGGTCCGCCAGCAGCCGCCGGTCGCGCTCGACCCGATCATTCTGGGCGGAGGGCAGAACCATGGCCTGCGCTCGGGCACGGTGCCACTGGCCTTGGCGGTTGGCCTGGCCGAAGCCTGCGACCTGGCCGCGCGCTGCATGGCCGACGATGCCGAGCGGCTGGACGGACTGTCCCGGCGGCTGCTGACCGCGCTGCGCAATGCCGGCCTCGATGTCGCGGTGAACGGGAGCCTCCAGCGTCGTTTGCCCGGCTCGCTGAACCTGAGGTTTCGCGGCGTCGATGCCGCCGACCTGCTGCTCGATCTGGCCGACGACCTGTGTCTGGCCACCGGTTCGGCGTGTGCGTCCGGCGCCAGCGCGCCGTCGCGGGTACTGAAGGCCATCGGCCTGTCCGGCGAGGACTGCGCGGCCTCGATCCGGCTTTCGCTCGGGCGGGCCAGCGGTGAGGCGGAAGTCGAATTCGCCGCCGAACGGCTCACTTTGGCGGTGGCCCAGTATCGGCCCCTGCTCCATCAAGGCTGAACAGCCGCGCTGCAAAGCCGACGGCTGATCGACAAAAATCTGACGGCCCGATCAGCGGCCCGCTACAATGCAGCGGTTTGCCAGACTGGAGCCGCACGTGACCTCACCCGACCTGAAATACCGGCGAATTCTGCTCAAACTGTCCGGCGAAGCATTGATGGGGCAGAGCGACTACGGCATCGACCCGCTGGTCATCAATCGCCTGGCGCGCGAAATCAACGAGGCCAGCCAGGCCGGCGCGCAAATCGGCGTGGTCATCGGCGGCGGCAATATCTTTCGCGGCGCAGGCCTGGCCGAGGCCGGTATGGACCGAGTCACCGGCGACCACATGGGCATGCTGGCGACGGTGATGAACGCGCTCGCGCTGCAGGATGCACTGGAGAAGCAGGGCGCGTTCGCCCGCACCATGAGCGCCCTGAAGATCAACGAAGTGTGCGAGGACTACATCCGTCGGCGCGCCGTGCGCCACCTGGAAAAGGGCCGGATCTGCATTTTTGCCGCCGGAACCGGCAATCCGTTCTTCACCACCGACTCGGCGGCGGCGCTGCGCGCCGTTGAGATAGGGGCCGAGTTGCTGCTCAAGGCGACCAAGGTCGATGGCGTCTACGACCGCGATCCGCAGAAGCACCCCGACGCCACCCGCTACGAGCGGCTGAGCTACGATCAGGTTTTGCAGCAGGATCTCAAGGTCATGGATACCGCCGCGTTTGCGCTGTGTCGCGACTACAAGATTCCCCTGCGGGTCTACAACCTGTCCGAACCGGGCAGCCTGATGCGCATTCTGTGCGGCGAAGCCATCGGCACGCTGGTAAGCGGCGCTCAGTAGACCGTCATGCACCACCACCCGCCACATCGCGGGCACCGGACCGGCTCGGAGCGGGCCTTCGCGCTGGCCACCCTGGTCAACCTGGCTTACACCGTCCTCGAGGCGTTCTATGGCTTTCTGACCGGCTCGCTGGCCCTGTTGTCCGATGCAATGCACAACCTCGGCGATGTCCTGGGCCTGGCGCTGGCCTGGGGTGCGGCCCGGCTGGCTTCACGGCTGCCTACGGCCAGTCATACCTATGGCTGGCGGCGCGCCACATTGCTGGCGCCGCTGGCCAATGCGCTGCTGTTGACCGGATTTTCCGGTGCCCTGGCCTGGGAGGCCGTGCGCCGGTTCGACGCCCCTCCGGAAATCCCGGCCTGGCCGGTGATCTGGGTCGCCGCCATCGGCGTCGCGGTCAATGTCGGCACCGCCCTGCTGTTCCACGCCAACCGCAAGCAAGATCTGAACCGGCGCGGCGCCTACCTGCATCTGATGGCCGATGCAGGGGTGTCGGTAGCCGCCGTGCTGGCCGGTCTGGGCATGTATTACCGTGGCTGGTACCTGCTCGACCCACTGCTGGCTGTGCTGGTGGCAACCGTGGTGGCAATCGCCGGCTGGAAGCTGCTGCTGGAGAGCTTCCGCCAGGTGATGGATGCCGTGCCCGCCCACATCGACCACGCTGCGGTCTTGAGCTGGCTGGCGCAGCAGCCCGGCGTCAGTCAAGTTCATCACCTGCACATCTGGGCGATCGGCAGCGGTGAAGTCGCCCTGACCGCGCACCTGATCCGGCCCGACGACCCGGACCACGATGCGTTTCTGGACAGTACCCTTTCGGGCCTGGAAAGCCGCTTCGGCATCAATCACGGCACGCTGCAGATCGAAACCGGAAGCCAATGCGGGCACGACTGCCGGGACACCGCACCGCACCATTGAGCCGCACAATCGCACCAGGATGCGGCAACCACGCGCCCGGCCCCCTATAATCACCAGCTTGCAACCGCCAGCCGGAGCCGAAATGCTCAACGAAATCAAATCCGACGCCAAGACACGCATGGGCAAGAGCGTCGATGCCCTGCGCCACGACCTGACCAAGCTGCGTACCGGCCGCGCCAGCACCGCGCTGGTCGACCACCTCAAGGTGAACTACTACGGGTCTGAAATGCCGCTCTCCCAGGTCGCCACCATTTCGGTAGCCGATGCCCGCACGCTGTCGATCTCCCCCTGGGAAAAAGGGATGGTCTCGGCGGTCGAGAAAGCCATCCTGTCGTCCGATCTGGGGCTGAATCCCAACACCTCGGGCACAACTATCCGGATCAATCTTCCGCCGCTTACCGAAGAGCGCCGGCGCGAGTTGGGCAAGCACGTTCATCACGAAGGCGAAAACACCAAGGTCGCGATCCGCAATATCCGCCGCGACGCGATTCATCAGGTCAAGGAGTTGCAGAAGGAAAAAGCGGTCTCCGAAGACGATGCGCGGCGCGCCGAAGACGACATCCAGAAAATTACCGATCAAGCGGTGCTCGATGTGGATGCCGTGGTCAATGAAAAGGAGCAGGAACTGCTGGCGATCTGAGCCGCAATCCGACCCATGAGCGCCGCCCCTCCCCTTTCCGCCAGCGCACCGCTGCCCAGGCACCTCGCCATCATCATGGATGGCAACGGTCGCTGGGCGCAGCGGCGCCAGCGCCCGCGCGTGGTTGGGCACCGGGCCGGGGCCCGTGCGGTGAATCTTTGCGTCGACTATTGCCTTGCCAAAGGCATTGCCACGCTGACCCTGTTCGCGTTCTCCAGCGAAAACTGGCAGCGCCCTGCGGAAGAGGTTGGCTCGCTCATGCAATTGTTCCTGCGGGCGCTGGAGCGCGAAGTGACCGAGATGCACCGCCGAGGGGTGCGCCTGCGGTTCATCGGCGATCAAACCGGCTTCAGCGACGAACTTCGCAAGCGGATGCGCTCCGCAGAGCGCTTGACCGCAGCGAATATCGGACTGACGCTCAATGTCGCCGTTGGATACGGCGGGCGCTGGGACATCGTGGAGGCGGCCAAGTCGCTGGCGCGGGCTTCGGCGCGCGGCAACCTGGACCCGGAGCAGATCGATGCCGACATGTTCTCCCGGGCACTCGGCCTGGCCGACTTACCCGAACCCGACCTGTTCATCCGGACCGGCGGCGAGTACCGGCTCAGCAACTTTCTGCTCTGGCATCTGGCTTACACCGAGCTGTGGTTCACGCCGTGCCTGTGGCCCGACCTGACCGAAGCGATCCTGGATCAAGCCTTGACAGCGTTCAGCAGCCGCGATCGCCGGTTCGGCAACGTTGCCGACCCCACGAAAGACATTGCCCGCGCGACAGACTCCAGCACCCCTGACGCCAGCCCCTCCAGCCATTCGGCCGGAGCCGCTGTTGGCGGGGATGTGATCTGAATGCTGACCCGGATCCTCAGCGCCGCACTGCTGGCGCCGCTGGCCATCGTTGGCATCATGTGGCTCCCGACGCACATCGTTGCCGTCCTGCTGGCCGCCATCATGCTGCTGGCGCTTTGGGAGTGGATCCGGTTGTGTGGCGAGTTCGCGCTGACCGCCCGACTGGGCCTGCTCGCTCTGAATGCGCTGACCATGGTTCTGCTGGCCTGGCATGGCTGGCCGCATCTGGCCAGCGCGGTCAGTCTGGTCGGCATGCTGTGGTGGCTGGCGGCAGCCGGTTGGGCCTGGCGCTGGCGCCTGCGCAATCTGGCCGAAATCGGAACCATCCGGCCGGGCGTCTCGCTGATCGCTGGCTCGCTGGCGATCATTCCGGCCTGGGCGGCCTTGGTGCTGATCCACTCCGGCTCCAGTCTGGGGCCGCGCTGGGCATTGTTTGCGTTGACTTTGGTGTGGCTGGTGGATATCGGCGCATTTCTGGTCGGCTCCCGGCTGGGGCGGCGAAAGCTGGCACCGAACATCAGCCCCAACAAGACCTGGGAAGGGTTCTGGGGCGGCATGGTCGCTGCCGCGCTGGGCAGCGTGGCCGCGTTGCCGTTGCTGGGCCTGGAATGGTCGAGCCTGCCGGCTCTGTTGGTGCTGGCCAGCGTCACGGCACTGTTTGCGGTGCTCGGCGATCTGTTCGAAAGTCTGCTCAAGCGGGTCGCGCACATCAAGGATTCGGGCCATGTGATCCCTGGTCATGGCGGAATGCTCGACCGGATCGACAGCATGCTCGCTGCGCTGCCGGCGTTCGTCATCGCGCGCATCTGGCTCGGCCTGTGATGCGTATCGTGACGTCACGGGATCAGCAACGCGGCGGGCGGCCGTCCAAAACGGCCTGCGGGCGTTTTTCAGCTGCCCTTAAGCCGGCAATACATTACCCTTGTGGCCCGGCTGTTTCACCGCCTCCCATCTACAAGACCTGCTAACCATGGAAGCCTTCTTCGGATCGATCTGGTGGCTGATCATCAGCCTTGGCATCCTGGTTACCTTCCACGAGTTCGGGCACTTCTGGGTGGCGCGCCGCTTCGGGGTCAAGGTCGAGCGCTTTTCGGTCGGCTTTGGCAAGGCGCTGTGGAAGCGCGAGGCCAGGGACGGAACGGTCTACCAGATCGCTGCCATTCCCCTCGGTGGCTATGTGAAGATGCTCGACGAGCGCGAATCCAGTGTTCCGGTCGCCGAGCCCGAGCGCGCGTTCAATCGGCAACCGCTGGGTGCGCGGGTCGCCATCGTGGCTGCCGGCCCGGTGTTCAATCTGATTCTGTGCCTGGGGCTGTTGTGGCTGATGTTTTTGATCGGCAAGCCCGAGTTCCTGCCGCTGGTCGGGCGCAGCGAGGGCATCGCCGCCGAAGCCGGTATCCGCGAGGGCGACCGGATCGTCAGCGTCGCCGGCAAGCAAAGCGACACCTGGACACATGCCACGCTCAGCCTGGCGCTGGCCGCCACCGATCGGCGCCCGGTGGAACTGGTGGTCGCCGACGAGACCGGTCAGTCGCGTACCGTGACCCTGCCCTTGCAGCGCCTCGATTCGGACTTCGAAGAGGTCCGCGTGCTGTTCGAAGTGGGCCTGATCCCAAAGCAGCGTTTGCTGCCGGCGGTGATCGGCACGGTGATGCCCGACAGTGCCGCCGCCGAAGCCGGATTGCAGGCCGGCGACCGCCTGCTGGCGATCGATGGCAAGTCGGTGGAGTGGTTCGATCAGGTTGGGCCACTGGTTCAGAACGCGATGAACCGCGGCTCATGGCTGAGCCTGCGGATCGAACGGGAAGGGCAGATTCTGGATCGAGAGATACAGCCCAAACAGGTGGTGGACGATTCCGGCGAGCGCTGGCTGCTCGGTGTTGCGCCAGCGCCGCATCGGGCGGCCTACGACACCGTGCTGCGGCACGGCCCGATCGCCGCCATCGGCGCATCGATCACCGAAACCGGCCGACTGACCAGCGAAACCCTTTCGATGCTTTGGCGCATGATTACCGGCAGGGCATCGCTGCAGAACCTTTCCGGTCCGATCAGCATCGCCCAGTATGCCAACGTTTCAGCGCAGCTCGGGGTGGCCTGGTTCCTCAGTTTTCTGGCCCTGCTGTCGCTGAGCCTTGCCATCGTCAACATGCTTCCGATCCCGATACTGGATGGCGGCCACCTGCTGTATTACTTTATTGAGTGGGTCAAAGGCAGTCCAATCAGCGAAAGAATGCTGGCTGCCGGTCAATTCGTCGGGTTGGCGATGTTGGCCGGATTGATGGGCTTGGCCTTTTACAATGACCTGCTGAGACTGTTCGGCTGAGCCCGGAACCCACCCTTGTCCCGGGCCGCCATCGTGCGTCCCACTCGTATCGGATCCTTCGAATGCCGCCACATATCAAACCTCGCCTGCTGGCCCTGGCCTTGGCCAGCGCACTCGCCACCAGCCCCGTCCATGCGCAAATGCTGGTGCCCCAGCCTGCCCCGGCGGCCGGCATCCCGGAGGGGTTTATCGTCTCCGACATCCGTCTGGAAGGCCTTCAGCGCATCGCAGCGGGCACGGCGTTCACCCATCTGCCGATCCAGCGCGGCGACCGTGTCGACCGTGCGGTCATCGCCGGGGCGGTTCGCTCGCTGTTCGCCAGCGGTTTTTTCAATGACGTTCAGGTCGCCCGCCAGGGCGACATTCTGGTGGTCACTCTCACCGAGCGTCCGGCGATCGACAGCGTCACACTGATCGGCAACAAGGACATCAAGACCGAGGAGCTGGAACGGGTCATGGGTGAGGCGGGCCTCGCCGAGGGCGACACCTTCGACCGCAAAAATCTCGACCGGCTGGTGCAAGAGCTGTTCCGTCAGTACAACAACCGTGGCAAGTACAACGCCCGCATCGATCCGCAAGTGGAGGCGCTGGACCGCAATCGGGTCTCGCTGACGCTTGATATCACCGAGGGCAAGGCTTCGCGCATCCGACATATCAACATCGTCGGCAATGAGCAGTTCAAGGAGAAGGACCTTCGTGACACCTGGGAGTCCGACACCACCAACTGGATGTCCTGGTTCCGGCGCGACGATCAATATTCGCGCGAAAAACTGTCCGGCGATCTGGAAAAACTCAACGCCTGGTATCTGGATCGCGGCTATGTCGACTTCAGCATCGAGTCGCAGCAGGTCGAGATCAGCCCTGATCTGCGCGACATGGCAATCACCGCGAACATCGTCGAAGGCGACGTGTACACCGTTTCCAAGGTCGAGGTAACCGGCGACACCATTCTGCCGCAGGAGCAGATCGAGGCGCTGGTCAGGCTGGTTCCGGGCATGGTGTTCTCGCGCCGGCTGATCGAGATGAGTTCTGACGCGATCATGTCGGTGCTTGCCAATATCGGCTATGCCTTCTCCGAGGTGACCCCGATCCCGGACGTGAATCGGCAGGAAAAGACCGTCGATCTCAAGCTGTTCGTCAACCCCGGACCACGCGTGTTCGTCCGGCGGATTCAGATCAATGGAAACCTCCAGACCTCCGATGATGTCGTCCGGCGGGAACTGCGCCAGTTCGAGGGTGCATGGTATTCACAGGCTGCCATCGACCGATCCAAGGTGCGCCTGCAGCGCCTGGGATTCTTCGAGGATGTCGAAATCGAGACCGAGCGGCTCCAGGGCACGCCCGATCAGGTCGACCTGGCAGTCAAGGTGACCGAGCGCAACGCCGGTCAGTTCACCTTTGGCCTTGGCTTCTCGCAGGTCTCAGGCCTGATCACCACGGTACAGGTAGTCCAGGACAACTTCCTGGGCACTGGCACCCGGGTTTCGGCCACTGTGCAGCGAAACACCTTCTCCAACCGTCTGGATTTCGGCTTCATCGATCCGTACTTCACCGACGACGGGATCTCGGTTGGCTACAACTTCTTCTTCCGCGAGTTCCAGGCAGTCGACGCCAACCTGGCGCGGTTCACCTCCGACACTTTCGGTGCATCGGCCACGTTTGGCGTTCCGCTCTCCGAGACCGACTCGATCGGCGTTCGCTTCGGGGTCGACAGCAATGAGATCATCCTGGTCGACGGCTTCTCGCCAGTCGAATTTCTCGATTTCATCAATCGCGTCGGCAATCGAACATTCAAGGCCTGGCGGGCAGAAGTATTCTGGTCGCGCGATTCGCGAAATCACTTCTTCGTGCCCACCCGCGGTCTCTCGCAGCGGCTGTCGCTGGAAGCCACCCTGCCCGGCTCAACGGCCGAGTACTACAAGGTCCAGTACCAGCTGTCGCACTTCCTCCCGCTGCACCGGTGGGTGGTGCTCAACAGCCGATTGGATCTGGGCTTCGGCGATGGTTACGGCGATATCAAGGAGCTGCCATTCTTCGAAAACTTCATCGCCGGCGGTACCCGATCGGTTCGCGGCTTCCGCGACAACACCCTGGGCCCGGTCGGGTTTGCCGAGTTGAGTTCCTTCCGGCAGCCGCTGGGCGGCTCACTCAAGACCGTTGGCGGCGTCGACTTCGTGTTCCCCGCGCTGTTCAAGAGCGATGCCGCGCGCGTCTCGGCATTCGTCGATGTCGGTAACGTCTTCGACGGGATCGACAATTTCGAGCAGAGCGAACTGCGTGCCTCCTACGGTGTTTCCCTGCAGTGGCAGGCGCCGGTCGGCCCGATCATCATCAGCTATGCCATTCCGCTGCGCGACAAGGCAGACGACGAACTGGAACGCTTGCAGTTCACCTTCGGAACCGCGTTCTGAGCGGAATCCGAAGATGGCCTCCAGCAACCCGCAGCCCGGCGACCGGCCACCGCGTTCCTTCACGCTGGCGGAGCTGGCCCGACGTGGCGATTGTGAGCTGCGCGGCGACGGCGGGCGGGTGATCGACGGCGTTGCCACCCTGGCCGGTGCGGGTCCAAAGCAGATCAGCTTTCTGGCCAATGCGCGTTATCGCAATCAGCTGGCGGACTGCCGCGCTGCCGCCGTCATCGTAAGCGAGTCCGATGCCCAAGCGTGCCCGGTCGACCGTCTGATCAGCGCGGATCCGTATCGATCCTTCGCGCTGATCGCTCGCGCCTTCGAGACAAAGCCCATCCGCCCATCCGGCATCCATCCCACCGCAGTCGTTGCCGAGAGCGCATGGATCGATCCGGCCGCGCACATCGGCCCACACTGCAGCATCGGCGACCGAAGCCGGATCGGAGCCGGTGCCGTGATCGGCCCAGGCTGCGTGATCGGCGAGGATTGCGCGGTGGGCGACGGCTGCGAACTGGTCGCGCGGGTGACTCTGGTCGATCGCGTCACGCTCGGCCAACGCGTGCTCATTCATCCGGGCGCAGTTCTGGGCGCGGATGGATTTGGCCTGGCCAAGGCCGATGGCCGATGGCTCAAGGTGCCGCAGCTCGGCGGCGTGACCGTCGGAGACGACTGCGAGATCGGGGCGAACACCACCATCGACCGTGGTGCGCTGGAGGACACCGTGCTGGAGGAAGACGTACGACTGGACAACCAGGTGCAGATTGGCCATAACGTGCGCATTGGCGCGCACACCGCACTGGCCGGCTGCGTCGGCGTGGCCGGCTCGACCCGAATCGGCCGCCGCTGCCTGCTCGGTGGCGCGGTGGGCGTCGTGGGTCATCTGGAGATTTGCGACGATGTCACAGTGACCGGATTCAGCATGGTGTCGACTTCGATCCGCTCGCCTGGCGTTTACGGCTCGGGCATTCCAGCGCAGGATCACCGGCAATGGCAACGCAATCTGGTACGACTGCACCATTTGAACGACACCACACGGCGCCTTCTGGCGCTCAACAACAAGAAGGACACCGAGGGACATGACTGAGCAACGGGTCACATTGCCGATCGAAATCGACCGGATACGGGAGCTGCTTCCGCATCGTTATCCGTTCCTGCTGGTCGATCGGGTCATCGCCTTCGAGGCGCGCGAGCGTCTTTCGGCGATCAAGAACGTGACCATCAACGAGCCGTTTTTCCAGGGCCATTTCCCCGATCGTCCAATCATGCCGGGCGTCCTGCTGATCGAGGCCATGGCGCAGACGGCAGGCTTGCTGACTCAGCTCTCGCGTACCGTTGCCGCACCCGGCAGCGGCCGCGCTCTCGGAAGCATCTTCTACCTGGCAAAAATCGACAGTGCGCGCTTCTTGCAAGCCGTAGTACCCGGTGACCAACTCACTCTGGAGGCCGAGCTGGCCCGCGAGATCCGCAATATCGCCCGCTATCGGTGTACGGCCTCGGTGGCCGGCAAGATCGTTGCCGAGGCACAGATCACCTGCGCCGACATCAGCTGAAGATGATCCACCCCAGCGCCATAGTCGACCCCGAAGCCCGTCTTGCCGACGGCGTATCGGTAGGCGCATTCAGCATCATCGGCGCCGGAGTGGAGGTCGGTGAAGGCACCCGGATCGACAGCCACGTCGTTCTGGAAGGGCCGACACACATCGGGCGCGATAACCGATTCCACGCCTTTTCGGTAATCGGCGGCGCGCCACAGGACAAGAAATACGCCGGCGAGCGGACCACGCTGACCATCGGCAACGGCAATACCTTCCGCGAACACGTCACCATCTCGCGCGGCACTGTTCAGGATGCCGGTGTCACCACCATCGGCGACGACAACTGGATCATGGCTGCGGTGCACATCGCCCACGACTGTCGCATCGGCAATCACATCGTGATGGCCAACAATGCCACCCTGGCCGGGCACGTGGTGGTGGATGACTGGGCGATCATCGGCGGGCTTACCGGGATTCACCAGTATTGCCGAATCGGTGCCCACGCCTTCGTTGGCATGGGCTGCCAGATCAACGGCGATGTGCCCCCGTTCGTGATGGTCGCCGGCCACTACGCGCGGCCACGCGGCATCAACAGCGAGGGTCTGAAGCGTCGCGGCTTTGCACCGCACAACGTCAGCGCCATCAAGCGAGCCTACCGAGCCCTGTACGTCTCCGGCCGACCGCTGGCCGAGGCATTGCAGCAACTGCGCGAATCAGCCAGCGATTCCGCTGAAGTAGGCGACATGCTCAACTTCATCGAAGCCAGCGACCGCTCCCTGCTGCGCTGAGCCAGCCCTGCCCGGTTGCCCCGTGGCCACGACGAGCGGGCCACGCTCGACCAAACACTTTTGGTCACCACCGGCAGCGGTGGACGTCGGTCACCGGCTATCATTGCCTGCGTGACCGACCCCGCCCATCACCCAAATCCGGCTGAATCACCCGGGTATCCGCGTATCGCGCTGGTAGCCGGCGAAGCCTCCGGCGATGGACTGGGGGCAGAACTGATCCGTTCGCTGCGAACGCGTTATCCGAATGCCCGGTTTGCCGGTATCGGCGGCGTGGCCATGGCATCCGCCGGGATGGAGATCTGGCACGACTGCGGCGAACTGTCGGTCATGGGCCTGGCAGAGGTGCTGCTGCATCTCCCGCGCCTGCTGCGGCTTCGACGCAACGTGATCCGCGCCGTTCTGGACTGGCAGCCTGACGTGTTCATCGGCATCGATGCGCCGGACTTCAACCTGGGGATCGAGCGGACCCTCAAGCAGGCGGGAGTGCGCACGGTGCACTACGTCAGCCCTTCGGTCTGGGCGTGGCGCGAGAGCCGGGCCGCGCGTATCGGCGAGAGTGCCGATCGCGTACTTTGCCTGTTCCCGATGGAGCCGCCGATCTATGCGCGCCATCACGTGGATGCGCGGTTCGTCGGGCATCCGCTGGCCGACCGATTCCCGCTGGAAACCGACCGACGGGCCGCGCGCGAAGCCTTGTGCCTGCCGTCAAACGCGCCGGTATTGGCCGTCCTCCCGGGTTCTCGGGTCTCCGAGGTCAAACGACTCACACCGATCTTTGTAGAAGCGCTGGGCGATCTGCTGCTGAACAACCTGACGATGAAGGTGGTCGCGCCGATGGCCAATGCGGCCTGTCGCCGGGCATTCGAAGCGGCTGGTGGTGGCAATGTGGCGCGAATCCTCGACGGACAGGCCCAGGAGGCGATGATCGCCAGCGATCTGATCCTGCTCGCTTCCGGCACCGCTGCGCTGGAGGCCCTGCTGGCCAAGCGACCGATGGTGGTGGCGTACCGCATATCGCCAGTGACTGCCTGGCTGGTCCGCCGTCTGAAGCTGATGAAAACCCGGCATTACAGCCTGCCCAACGCGCTGGCCGGCGAGGCGCTGGTTCCCGAACTGCTCCAGGAAGACTGTACGCCGGAAAACATCACCGCGGGTCTTCAGCACTGGCTCGATCACCCGGACGCAATCGACCGGCTGACACCGCGATTTCTCGACATCCATGGGCAACTGCGCCAGGGCGCCTCCGAACGGGCGGCCGATGTCGTCGCGGAGCTGCTGCCGTGACGGCAAGTCTGTGCAAACCGCTCATCGCAGGTGTCGATGAGGCAGGGCGCGGCCCGCTGGCCGGTCCGGTGCTGGTGGCGGCGGTGATTCTCAATTCCGCCCATCCAATCATCGGCCTGGCCGATTCCAAGACGTTGAGCGCCAAACGCCGGGAAGCGCTCGCCGTGCAGATCAAGGCGCGCGCCCTGGCCTGGCGGCTGGCAGCGGTCCCGGTTGCGGAGATTGACGCGCTGAATATTCTTCAGGCCACCCTGATCGGCATGCGCCGCTGCGTCAACGCGCTGTCCCCGGCACCCGGCCTGGCGCGAATCGACGGCAATCGTCTGCCCACCGGACTGTGCTGCCCCGCCGACGCGGTGGTCGGCGGCGATGCCAGCGACCCAGCGATTGCCGCTGCATCGATCCTGGCCAAGGTCGAGCGCGACCGACTATTGCGCGAGCTGGACAAAATCCACCCCGGTTATGGCTTCGCCGTACACAAGGGTTACCCGACCCGCGCTCACCTCGACGCCCTCGAACGACTGGGGCCGTGCGCGGCGCATCGCCGGAGTTTCGCGCCGGTCGCCCGACAGCTGGCTCGTGCGATTACCTGAAGCGCCGGCCGCCGCGATCCGTGGACCAGAAGCCGGCAGCCCCGTCAAGCCTTGTCGCCAGCGTACCCCGGGGCTACCCTGAGTCCCGGCCTCGCACATCCTCGGCATGACCCCCTCTTTCGTCCATCTGCACCTGCACAGCGAGTACTCGCTGACCGACTCGACACTGCGTATCAAGGCGCTGATCCAGCGCTGCATCGAGCTCGGGCAGCCGGCGGTGGCGATTACCGATCAGAGCAATCTGTTCGCCCTGGTCAAGTTTTACAAGGCGGCCGAGGCCGCAGGCATCAAACCCATAGCCGGGGCCGACCTGTACCTGGCCAATCCGGCCGGTGGCCGCAGTCGGGTGACCGCGCTGTGTCAGGACCGGGTCGGCTATCTGGCGCTGTCGCGACTGCTTTCCCGAGCCTACATCGAAGGCCATCACGGCGATCATGTCTGCATCCAGCCCGAGTGGCTGTACGCCGACCGGCACGGTTTGATCCTTCTGGCGGGCCGCGACAGCCTGCCCGGACAGCATCTGGCGGCCGGGCGCCTGGAACTGGCCGACACGGTGCTGGCTCAATGGCGGGACCTGTTTCCCGACCGGCTTTATCTGGAGCTCACCCGTACCGGTCGGGGCGGCGAAGAAGTGTTCAACAGCGCGGCGGTGGCGCTCGCCGAACGCTTCAACCTGCCGCTGCTGGCCAGCAACGATGCGCGCTTTGCGACGCGCGAGGACTTCGATGCCCACGAGGCCAGGGTCTGTATCGCCACCGGCCGGGTACTCGACGACCCCAGACGGCCACACGACTACACTGCCGAGCAATACCTCAAATCCAGCGAGGAAATGGCCGAGCTGTTCGCCGACCTGCCCGAAGCGCTGACCAACACGGTCGAACTGGCGCGGCGCTGCAATCTGTCGCTGACCTTTGGCCGCTATTACCTTCCGGATTTTCCAGTGCCCGAGGGCGAGACGCTGGAGAGCTGGATGCGTGCACAGGCGCGTCAGGGCCTGGCCTTGCGACTTTCCAGGCATCCCACTGCGCCTGGCCACACCCGGGCCGACTACGAGGCGCGACTGGAAACCGAGCTCGAGGTCATCTTCGAGATGGGCTTTCCCGGCTACTTCCTGATCGTGGCCGACTTCATCAACTGGGCCAAACAGCAGGAGATTCCGGTGGGACCGGGGCGCGGCTCCGGCGCGGGTTCGCTGGTGGCCTGGGCGCTGGGCATCACCGACCTCGACCCGATCCCCTATGACCTGCTTTTCGAGCGCTTCCTGAACCCGGAGCGCGTGTCGATGCCCGACTTCGACATCGATTTCTGCATGGACCGGCGCGATGAGGTGATCGACTACGTCGCGCGCAAGTACGGCCGGGACAAGGTCAGTCAGATCATCACCTACGGCACCATGGCGGCCAAGGCGGTGGTACGCGACTGCGGTCGGGTGCTGGGTCACCCGTACGGATTCGTCGACTCGATTGCCAAGCTGATTCCGCTCACCCTGGGCATCAGCCTGACCGACGCCATGGGCGAGTCCGACAAGACGAAGAAGAATCCCGACCTGGCTTCGGCCGAGCTGATCGAGCGTTATCGCAACGAAGACGACGTCCGCGACCTGATCGATCTGGCCCGCAAGCTGGAGGATCTGACCCGCAATGCCGGCAAGCACGCCGGCGGCGTGGTTATTGCCCCGTCCGCGCTGACCGACTTCGCGCCGCTGTTCGCCGAACACAGCAAGGGCGACACCAGCCCCGGCGCGGTCACCCAGTTCGACAAGGACGACGTCGAAGCGGTCGGATTGGTCAAGTTCGACTTCCTCGGCCTGCGCACACTGACCATCATCGACTGGGCGGTGCGCGCGATCAACGGGCGACGCGATTCGCAGGTGCACGAGGCCGGAGATCGAGGGGGTTCGGCCTCCGCCCCGTCTCCAACCCGCAACCCCGAATCCCGGCCCCTCGACATCACTGCACTGCCGTTGGACGATCCCGAGGTCTACGCCCTGTTCGGTGCCGGCGAAACCGTGGCGGTATTCCAGTTCGAATCGCGCGGCATGCGCGAGCTGCTCAAACGCGCGCAACCGGACCGGTTCGAAGACATCATCGCCCTGGCCGCCCTGTTTCGCCCAGGCCCGCTGGGTTCAGGCATGGACCGGGACTGGGTCGACCGCAAGCATGGCCGGGCCGAAGTCACGTATGCCCACCCGCTGCTCAAACCGGTGCTGGCGCCGACCTACGGGGTGATCGTCTACCAGGAACAGGTGATGCAGATCGCTCAGGTTCTGGCCGGCTACAGCCTGGGCGGCGCCGACCTGCTGCGCCGGGCGATGGGCAAGAAAAAGCCCGAGGAGATGGCCAAGGAGCGCGCCAAGTTCGAAGACGGATGCGCCCGGCACGGGATCGACCCGCACACCGCCTCGGCGATCTTCGATCTGATGGAAAAATTCGCCGAGTACGGCTTCAACAAGTCGCACTCGGCAGCCTATGCCCTGGTGGCCTACCAGACCGCCTGGCTGAAGTGCCACTACCCGGCCGAATTCATGGCGGCCACCCTGTCCTCGGACATGGACAACACCGACAAGGTCGTCAACTTTCTGGAAGAGGCGCGGCGACTGGCACTGGCGGTGGAGGCCCCCGATGTCAATCGCTCCGGCTACCTGTTCGCCGCGACCGATGCCAGGACCATCCGTTATGGCCTGGGCGCGATCAAGGGCGTCGGCAGGGCGGTGTGCGAAACCATCGCCAGCGAACGGGCGCGTCTGGGGCCGTATCGCAATCTGCTGGATTTCTGCCAGCGGCTCGACTCCGGCCGGTTGAATCGGCGCGTGCTCGAAGCGTTGATCCAATCCGGAGCGCTGGATTCGCTCGGCGCCAATCGGGCCAGCTTGATGGTGCAGCTGCCGGAAGTGCTGCGGGCAACCGAACAGATGGCTCGCGAGCGAGAGGCGGGCCAGTCGTCCCTGTTCGGCGGTGGCGAGAGCGCGCCGATCCAGGTCGATCTTCCCGTAGTGCCCGACTGGCCGCTGGATCGGAAACTGTTCGGCGAGCGCGAAACGTTGGGTCACTATCTCAGCGGCCACCCACTGGATTCCTTCCGCGACATTCTCTCGACGCTGACTCACGGAACGCTCGGCGATCTCGACCGGTTCGCCAGTCCGGCCGGGGAGCGCTGGACCGAGCGTCGCAAGGAAAGCGCGATCGTGCTCGCCGGCCTGGTGACCGCCGTGCGCCGTCGCGGCGACAGCGCGGCGTTCGTACAAATCGACGATGGCCATGGTCGGCTGGAATGCGCATTTTTTCGCGAAGTGCTCAACCAGCATGGCGAACTGCTGGGCAGGGACCGCATCCTGGTACTCGAAGGATCGCTGAGCGAAGACGAGTTCAGCGGCGGCTACAGCCTGCGGGTCAAGCGATGCTGGGATTTCAAGCAGCTCTGCGCGACCAACGGTTCGCGGCTGCAGATCCGGTTGGATGCCCGATTCGGCGATGTCCTGACACCGGTGGAGCAGGTGCTTCAGCGTTACCGCCCGGGAGCAACGCCGATCAGCCTGGATCTGACCGTCCCCGGCGCAACCGGCCGCATGCTGCTCAACGGCAGTCATGGCGTACGCAGCGATCCCGCCCTGGTGAGCGATCTGCGCGCAGTCCCCGGCGTGGCCGCGGTCACACTTCAGGTACGCCTGCCCGGCGGAAGCTGAAGGCGGAATCGTCGATTGCCTCGCCCCGCCTTCACGCCAGTTATACTTCACGCACCTACTGGCACCGACGCCGAATGAATCCCAACTATCTCGACTTCGAGCAGCCAATCGCCGACCTGCAGGCGAAGATCGAAGATCTTCGCGATGCCAGCCACGGCGAGGCGATGGACATCGACCGTGAAGTCCGCGCACTGGAAGCGAAGCTGCGCTCCCGTACCGCGGAAATCTTTCGCAACCTCAGCGCCTGGCAGATTTCCCAGCTCGCACGGCATCCGGCTCGGCCCTATACGCTGGATTATCTGCGCCTGATGTGCGAAGAGTTTCATGAGTTGGCCGGCGACCGCGCCTACGCCGACGACGCCGCTATCGTTGGTGGGCTGGCCCGGATGGCGGGTCGATCGGTCATGGTGATCGGCCACCAGAAGGGCCGGGACACCAAGAGCAAAGTGCGGCGGAATTTCGGCATGCCGCGCCCGGAGGGCTACCGCAAGGCGCTGCGCTTGATGCGCATGGCCGAACGTTTCGGCCTGCCCATTCTGACCTTCATCGATACCCCCGGCGCGTATCCGGGGATTGGTGCTGAAGAACGCGGCCAGTCCGAGGCCATCGCCCGGAATCTGATCGAAATGGCCGAACTGAAAGTTCCGATCGTGTGTACCGTGATCGGCGAAGGCGGCTCCGGTGGCGCCCTGGCCATTGGCGTTGGCGACCGCACGCTGATGCTGCAATACGGCACCTATTCGGTGATTTCGCCGGAGGGCTGTGCATCGATCCTGTGGAAATCCGCCGACAAGGCCAAGGACGCCGCCGACGCATTAGGCCTGACAGCGGTGCGGCTCAAGGGCCTGGGTCTGGTCGACAAAGTCATCCGTGAACCGACCGGCGGTGCGCACCGCAACCCGCGCTCGATGGCGATCCGACTGCGCACCGTCCTGCTCAACGAACTCGATGCGTTGGCCGGCCTCGACTCCCAGACCCTGCTCGAACAGCGCTACCAGCGCCTGCGACGCTACGGTGCCTACGAAGCCGCTTGAGGCCGCTGTCGCGCGCGTACGCAGCGCGAATCGTGACCTGCCGTGACCCTGGCGCCTGGCGAATCCAGCGCAGGACCGCAAACCGAAGCGCTGAGAACCCTGCTTGTCGACGCGCTGAAGCAGCGGCCGGAGCGCAACGTGGCAGTCGCCTTCAGCGGCGGCCCGGATTCGACTGCCCTGCTCGGCGTGTTGGCCGGCATGCCCGAGGCGCGGGCGCGCAACCTGCGTGCGCTACATGTCGACCACGGCCTGCATCGGCAATCCGCGCAATGGGCGGCAGACTGCCGGAAGCTCTGCGCGCGCCTTGGCGTGCCGCTGGAAGTTCTGCGCGCGCAGGTCGAGCGCAACAGCGGCCTGGGGCTGGAAGCAGCCGCGCGCAGTGCCCGTTACGCCCTGCTGGCCGACGCGCTGGGCCAGGGCGAATTGCTGGCGACCGGCCATCACCGTCAGGACCAGGCCGAGACCTTCCTGCTGCGGGCGTTGCGCGCCTCCGGACCGGACGGCCTGGCTGCCATGCGCCCGACCAGGCCGCTGGGCAACGGGACGCTTTGGCGACCTTTGCTGAACGTCGGCGTCGAACACCTGCGTCAGTGCCTGGCCGAGCTGGGCCTGCCGGCGATCACCGACCCGAGCAATTCCGGCTCGGCCAATGATCGCGCCTGGCTGCGCCAGCATCTGCTGCCTGTCCTGATGCGGCGCTGGGCGCATGTCGATCGCTCGCTTGCCCGCAGCGCCGACCTGTGTGCCGAGGCCAGCGCGCTGCTTTCCGATGAAGACGCCAACACTCTTCTGCAGCTGACTGCCACCGCCCCCGACCGGCTCGATCGCTCCGGCTTGCTGGCATTGCCGGCAAGCCGCCGGGCGCGCGTGCTGCGCCAGTGGCTGACCCGACTCGGCCTGCCTCCGCTGCCCGGCAACGGCATCGCCCGGATCGAAGCGGACCTGCTGGACGCAGCGCCCGACAGCGCGGCCTGCTTCGATTGGGCCGGCGCCTGGGTTCGCCGTTGGCGCGACGCCCTTCACGCCGGTTGGGCACCGGCGGACATTGCGCCAGTCGCCAGCGCTTCATGGGATGGCCGAACGCCCCTGCCTATGGCCGACGGCCGCCTCCTGCGCCTGCAACCTTGCGCTGAGTTCGCCCCGACCTCCCCGCAGGCGGGCGATGGCGCGGGGCCCGGTTTCGTGCCGCCGGTCGTGGTCCGCGCGCGCTGCGGCGGCGAACGGATCACGCTGCCGGGCCGACGCCATTCGCACAGTCTGAAACACCTGCTTCAGCAGTCGGACATTCCACCCTGGCAACGCCAAGCGCTGCCGCTGCTGTTCGCGTCCGACGGCACCCTGCTGGCATGCGGCGACCGCATCGTTTCGGCCCGACTGCACGACTGGCTCGCTCGCCACGGCCTGCGGCTGTCGCTGGGGACCGTCGAACCTGACGGCAATCAACGATAGCCGTCGGTCGCCCTGACCAGCGCCTGCGCGATTTCCGGTTCGAATCCGGAGTGCCCGGATGCTGGGCAGATCACCAGCTGCGAGCGCGGCCACGCGGCATGCAGTTCCCAGGCGTTGCGCACCGGACAGACCACGTCGTAGCGACCATGGACGATGGTTCCCGGAATATCGTCGATGCGGTGGGCATCGCGCAGCAGTTGGCCTTCGACCTCGAAGAATCCGCCGTTGACGAAGTAATGGCTTTCGATTCGGGCGAACGCCAGCGCGAATCGCGCCTCGGCGTGGGAGGCCGTGAAATCGGGATCCGGATGCAGGTAGCTGGTCGCGCCCTCCCAGACCGACCAGGCGCGGGCAGCGGCCAGTCGGACGGATTCATCATCGCTGGTCAGCCGCCGATGGAACGCCGAAATCAGGTCGCAGCGCTCCACTTCGGGGATTACCGAGATGAAGTGTTGCCAGGCATCCGGGAACAGATTCGACGCGCCTTCCTGATAGAACCACTCCAACTCCCAGCGGCGCAGCATGAAGATGCCACGCAGCACCAGTTCGGAGACCCGCTCGGGGTGACGCTGCGCATACGCCAGCGAAAGCGTCGAGCCCCAGGAACCACCGAACACCTGCCAACGCTTGATGCCCAGCGTCTCGCGCAGCAGCTCCATGTCGGCGATCAGATGCCCTGTGGTGTTGTCGACCAGATCGGCATGCGGCGTGGATCGTCCGGCGCCGCGCTGATCGAACAGGATGATGCGGTAGGCCTCGGGGTCGTGAAAGCATCGCATCCGCGCGTTGCATCCGCCGCCCGGTCCGCCGTGGACGATCACCACCGGCTTGCCCCGGGGGTCTCCGCACTGCTCGTAGTACAGGGTATGCCGACGGTCGACGGCCAGCGTGCCGTGCGCAAAGGGTTCGATTCGCGGGTACATCGGGATGGAGCCTGGCTTCGGAAGCGGCGCTCAGTTTAGCGTCTGGCGCGCGACTGGCGCCAATTCCGGACCACTGTCGCGATTGAGCAGAAACTGAAGCAGGTTGTCCTGAAAGGTGATGTTTGCGCTCAACCGATCGTGACGCTCGCACAGGAACATCGAGCCGCTGGCCGGAAAGGAGATGTAGCGATGCCGGGGCACGAACGGATCCAGCGAATCACGCGCCAGCAGCGAGGCCTTGGTAACCGTTCCATCGCCCGGTTCGAGCATCAGGCCATCGTAATCGACACCGGAAACCGGATTGGCGATCTGCCCGGGCTTGAGGCGCACCACCGAATCGCCGGACTGCTCCTCGACCAGCACCCGCGCGGCGGTCAGCTCACAGTCGCCACCGAAGGTCATCATCCGCCACGGTGCGCGCTCCAGCGGGACGGTCAGCGACCAGACGAAGCGTCGCGCCCGTTCGATGTGCTTGTGAAAATAGCGCTCCAGCATCGACAGATGCGCCGCGCCCTGCGCCGGGTCGTCGAAATCGGCCAGTATCGCTTCGCGCACCCCGGCGTCGAAGATCGACCACTGGAAACGGCGCCATATCCCGATATCGAAAACATCCCGGTCGAGCACACGGCCTTCGGCAGTGATTATCCAGTCGTGCAGCGGATGCGGAAACAGTTGGTACATGCTCGGGAATGTCATCAGCACATCGGGCGGCACCCGACCCAATGCGACCCGCCGACCGACGATGAACGCGTGCAGCGAGCCGACCGAGCCCAGATTGGGCGTGCCCAGCAGGGCGACCCGGCGAACCCGGGACTCGCCATGGTAGTTCACCGGAAATTCGTTGTCGTCCAACACGTCGACCGTGCCGTAGCGCAGGTAATACCTTGCCACCAGTCCGCCCATGCTGTGAGCGATGATATCCACCTTCAGATCGGGCCGACCGTGATCCTGGCGGATCTGCGAAATCAAAGCGTCCAGTTGGCGCGCCGTCTGCACGTTGTCCAGCCGCCAGTCGTAGGCGAATTCATAGTAGTAGCGCTGACCCGGCTCGGTGGCTACGCCGGGCCGTCCCAAACGGTAGCCGCCCGCGTCACGAAGGATCCGCGCGATCGAAGCGTAGTAGTCGCGCCCCGACACTTCATCGGTCAGCCCGCCCACGGTCAGATTCGGCTGCGGCATCAGCGTCTCGGGATCGATCGGCAGGACCAGATCCCGGTAGCTCGAAAACATCGTCTTGAACCACGAGCCCACCCAGCGCTCTTCGTCCCGGTCATCGATCAGGCGACTGCCCATGATTCCCGGAATGAGTATCACCGGCGGTTGATCGACTGCGCTTTGACTGCTCACGTAAAGCCGTTGCAGGTCGGGTTTGCGCTCCAGGCCAGCGCAGCCAGCCAGCATCAGCGACAGGCAGATCAGCCCGGCGATGCGGTGGCCGGGCGTGCCGGATCGCCGCCATCGGTTTCGAGCCGCGCTTCGCAGCATGGGCCAGGTCACGTCATTTCCTGTTGCGGCCAAGGTTGTCGATGATATACCGACGGTTTCGACAGCATGACGACGCGCGAGGTTCATCGCGCCCTGATGGCCCGATTCGCTCAGATGTGCCTGAGATCGCGGTAGATCTGCATGATTGCCGGCAGCCCGGACTCGAACGCCACCACCAGGTCCGGATCGAAGTGCTTGCCCGACTGCAGCCGCAAGTATTCCATCGCCTGCTCCGGCGACCAGGCTTCCTTGTATGGTCGCTTGCTGGTCAGGGCATCGAATACATCGGCAATCGCCACAATCCGCGCGGCAAGCGGAATTTCCTTGCCGGCCAGCGCCATGGGGTATCCGGTCCCGTCGTACTTCTCGTGATGGCCTTCGGCGATATCGATGGCCACCTTGAACAGCGACAGGCCGCGGCCGGGCAGTTGCTTGGCACAGGCGCGCAGCACCTCCCCACCAATCAACGGATGCATGTTCATCTCGGTTCGCTCGACCTGACTCAACCGACCTGGCTTGAGCAGAATCGAGTCGGGAATGCCTACTTTGCCAATGTCGTGCATCGGCGCAAACCGGACCACATCGCGAATGAACTCACCGCTGGCATCGGGATTCCAGTCCGGCTCGCCACGTGGCCCGAACAGCACATAGGACTCGGCGAGGATTCGCGAATACTGGCTCATACGGACAAGGTGGTTGCCGGTTTCGGTATCCCGGCTCTCGGCCAGCTTGCTCAGACCGTTGACCGTGGCAAGCAGCAGACGTTCGGCCAGCAAGGTCTTGTCCAGCCCATGGCCGATGATCGGCGCCACATTGCTCAGCAGCTCAGCGATATCGCTCTGCAGCGCATCCGCGCTTCGGCTGGCGAGCAACAGCGCGAAGCAATGCTCGCCTTCCATCGGCATGATCACCCACATGGCCGACGCGAAGCGGTAGCGATAGAGAGCGCCGGCCAATTCGTCCTCGGGACGATCGGGACCCGGCGTCAGGGAAATAGTGCGCGCGCGCTCCTGCTGCCAGGGGAGGCTTCCCGCGTCGATGTGCGGAAGCGCGTATCGCTTCGGGTACTGCCCGCGCAACTCGACCGCCGATCGAAGCTGGTCGATCTCGTAGAGCGCCAGCCAGTCGACTTTGTCCAGCTTCGAAAGCGCCATGCACAGCTGACCCAGCGTCGAGTCCAGATCGCCGCCTTGCTGGACGCCATCGAGCAAGGTCAGCACGCCGCCGATCCGGCCTGACATCTTGTTGACTGCCTCGTCGAGGGCGGTCAGCTCGTCTTCCCTGTGCACCGGAATCCGGTCGCCGAAATGGCCCAGGGCAATCTGCTGGCAGCCGTTCAGGGTTGCCTGGATACGACGATCGATCACCCGCAACAGCAGCACCACCAGCCCAACCGCCAGGGCAAAGCCAAACAACATGCCGTACTGGCTGATCCACTTGCCCGACTGAAAGTGCTGATCGACATAATCATGGGCCGCATTCGATACGTCGCCAACCTGGCGATCGAGAAGCGCGCCGTAGAACTGCAAATGCTTGGCGCCCCACTCCAGACGCGGCTCGTCGGTATCCGGCCCGAGCTGCTCGTCGAGACCGGAGCGGTACTCCTCCCAGAATGCATTGAAGGCAGCAACGCTGCGCCGCAACTGGTCCGACTCACTGGCCAGCAGCCCGGCAAATGCGCCGCCTCCCTGGTTCAGGCTGAGCGTGGTGAGCTCGCCGCGGATCGCGTCTATACGTTCGAGCTGCCGGCGCAGCGACTGGTAGTAGACCTGCGTATCGCGATAGTAGTCGGGGTAATCGCGGGGTGCGATGCGCAGATATTGCTCCGCGTCACTGGTGATCTGTTGGGAAACGGTCTCAAGCCCGCGAACCAGCTCGATCAACGCGATATCGCGTCTTCCCATGTCCAGCGAACGGCCGGTCAGCAGCACGCTGCCCAGCAGCACGACCAAAACGAAGCCACCGGCCGTCGCCAGCATCGCACGCAGCCGGTAACGACGAAAGTACCCAACCACCCTCGAAGGCCTGTGCGGCCGTTCGGCGGCCATTTGCGCGCTCGCTTCCGCTTTGGCCCTGGCCTCGGTCACTGACATCGACACACCCAATCACTCCCCGATACGAGTCTGCAACCGAACCCTGCGGCCGGCGCGGGAGCGGAAACTCTGCCTGCCTGCGCCTGCCCACTCGGCCACGCGATCGCTGTAGCACTTGACCAAATCGGAAGCACGAAGCCGATGCGAGCAAAATCGCTACTGGCGCTTCTTGGAATTTCCCGGCAAGTCGAACAGCCCGGTGTCGACATGGAAGGTGTACCACGCGAACCAGAACATCCGATGCGCCACCAACTGCTCGCCACCCGCGGTGACGACGGAGACCGCCCCATTGTCACTTCGCCTCCAGAGTAGCTGGGTCGATCCAGCGGTTGTCTCGATTTCGCTCTGGGCACGCAGCGCACGGTCGGTAACCGCAAACGACTGCTCGCCAATCTCGACGCCATGCACCACTTCCTTAGGATGAAGACGCAGGTTTTGCGACGCTACCGGAAAGATCAGCCGGGGACTGCGATCATAGTCACCATAGGGCGCGCTCTGCGCGTAGCGCGGGTCATCGCTGGGCACCTGAAGCACCTCGGTTTCTGGATGCGCGGCGCGCCATTCGGCCCAGGTGGTCATGCTCACCGGCAAGGCGGTCAGCGTCTGGCCCTTGCGCGGACCAGCGAAGGCAGTGCCGCTGATTTGCTGCCAAAGAGATTCGCTGTCGCGGTCGTACATGATCAGGTCGCTGTTGTGCAGCAGGCCGGATACGCCGAATTCGACCGCTTCGCCATCCAGCGTGCGTTCGAATGCCAGGCCCGAACCGCACAGCGGACACCAGGTAACGGCCACCGGCAGATCACCGATGCGATCATTCACGATCTCGTGATAGTTGAGGATGCGGGTCGGGTAAGCGCGACTGATGCCAGCGCGCGATATGCCCATCACCAGATCATCGTCATCGAGAAACGTGGCGGCATCGGCGGCGACGAATTGCGGGCTGTCGATGGCCGGGATGCAGTCGCGACGCGGGCAGCCCTGCTCGATGGCCTGCCATGGGACGTCGCTGGCGCTGTCCGGCCCGAATCCGAAGGTGTCGCGGATGATATCGGTGTCCCAACTGCGCGACTGGGCCGATACGCCGAACGTGAGCGCCAGCAGGGCACCCGCGATGAACAACCGTGCATTCAGCAACATGATTCCTCTCCATATTCAGGACGCGTTTGCGCGTGGCAAATCAGACCGCGACGCGGCAACAAGATTCAATGCAATTTCGCGGCCGAGAAGAAAGAACCGTCACGCAGAATGCCTGCTGTCCTGCCGATCTCGCACGGCGTACCGGCAGACACCCGCGAGCCAACTTGCCGGCGTGCAACCGAAGCCGCACGCACAACTCGTCCGCCCTGCCGAGGCAGGACACGGGAGGTCCAAAACAAGAATGGAATCGATCCGATCGCAAATGGTCGGGACGGTGAGATTCGAACTCACGACCCCCACAACCCCATTGTGGTGCGCTACCAGGCTGCGCTACGCCCCGAATTTGCGATTCCGCAGGCGAGCGCCGGCGGGATCAGAAGTATACGCGAATGTTGACTGTTTGCGCTCAGCGGTTGAGCAGTGTGAGCACTTCTTCGAGCTCCACGCGCACTTCGTGGACGATCTGGGCGGACAGCGTGGCTTCGCTGCGTCCAACGTGGCCCTCGATACGCTGCCGGGCACCGCCGATGGTGTAACCCTCTTCGTACAGCAGCGAGCGTATCTGACGGATCATCAGCACGTCGTGACGCTGATAATACCGGCGATTGCCGCGGCGCTTGACCGGCTTGAGGGTCTGGAATTCGGTTTCCCAGTAGCGCAGCACATGAGGCTTCACATCGCACAGTTCGCTTACCTCACCGATGGTGAAGTAGCGTTTGGCCGGAATCGGCGGCAGCTCGCGATTACTTCCTGGATCCAGCATAGGTCTCTACCCGCTCCTTGAGCTTCTGTCCGGCCCGGAAGGTGACCACCGTGCGCGCCGAGATGGGGATCTCCTCGCCGGTCTTGGGGTTGCGTCCCGGACGCTGGTTCTTGCGGCGCAGGTCGAAGTTTCCGAACCCGGACAATTTCACCTGCTGGCCATTCTCCAGCGCTTCGCGAAGCGAATCGAAAAAGGCGTCGACAAACTCCTTCGCCTCCCGCTTGTTGAGTCCAACCTGCTCAAAGAGCTGTTCCGCCATTTCCGCTTTGGTCAGTGCCATGCATTACCCCCTGAGCTGTGCCCCGTGATCGCGCGCCAGCGCCTGCAGCGCCAAGGCCACCGCCTGGTCCGCGTCGCGGTCTTCCAGAGTGCGCGATACATCCTGCAAAATCAAGCCTATAGCCAAACTTTTTGTTCCCGGTTCGAGGCCGGTACCTGTGTAACGGTCAAACAGCCTGACGGCGGCCAGGCGGTCAGCCAATGCGGCCCGCAGGGTTGCCTCCAGATCGGCCCACTGGACGTGCTCGGAGACCACCAGCGCGATGTCCCGGCGGATCGAGGGAAACCGCGACAGCGCGCGCGCGGCCGGGACCGAACGCTCAATGATGGCATCGAGGTCGACCTCGAACAGACAAATCTCACCATCCAGGTCGAGTTCGCCCGCCAACCGGGGGTGCAAATGCCCGATCCAGCCAACGCAACGATCACCCTGCATGACATCCGCCGAACGGCCAGGATGCAGCCAGGCCTGGCTGGTCGGACGGTAGCTGTAGCGCCCGATGTCGGCACCCAGCCGCAATAGGCTGTGCAAGTCGGCCTTGATATCGTGGAAATCGACCTCGCGGCGCGGTTCGCCCCATTGCTCCTCGCGCGCAAATCCGCAGGCCACACCCGCCAGCCGGCGCTTTTCGACGGTCGCTCCCGACCCGGCACCGAATACTCGACCCAGTTCGAATAGCCGGACCCGGACTTGTTGCCGATGCCGGTTGCGCGCCAGCGCGGCGACCAGGCCAGGCAGCAGCGACGGCCGCATCACCGCCAACTCGGCCGACAGCGGATTGGCCAGCGCAACGGTGTCGCTGTCCATCTGCCAGGTCGTGAGCAATGCTGATTCGACGAATGCAAAGGTGATCGCCTCCTGGTAGTCGCGCGCGATCATCTGGCGCCTCAGCACACCCTCTTCCAATCGCGCTTCGCTGGGCATGGCGATTCGAATCTGACCGGTCGGCAGGCTGGTCGGTACGTTCTCGTAGCCGTGGATGCGCACCACCTCTTCGATCAGGTCCTCCTCGATGGCGACATCGAATCGGGCGCTGGGCGCGGTCACCCGCCATCCCAATGCATCCGGCTCGACGCGCATCCCGAGCGCCCGGAGGATTCGCTCCACTTCGCCATCGGCCACGGTAATTCCCAGTACCCGGCTCAATCTTGCGCGGCGCAGCGTCACCGGGGCGGGACCGCTGGCGGTAACCTGCGTGCGGGTATCCACGGTCGGGCCAGCGCGGCCGCCGGCGACGTCGAGTATCAGTTTCGTGGCGTATTCGATCGCCACGGCCGGCAGCTCCGGATCCACGCCGCGCTCGAAACGATGACTGGCATCGGTATGCATGCCCAGCCGACGTGCCCGGCCGATGATCGCGTCCGGCGCAAAATGGGCGCTCTCGAGGAACACGTTGCGCGTCGCAGGGGTCACCCGCGTCTGCCAGCCGCCCATGATGCCGGCCAGCGCTACCGGCCGATCGGCATCGGTGATCAGCAGGAACTTTGGGTCGACCTCGACTTCGCTCTCATCGAGCAGCTTCAGCGCTTCACCGGCCCGCGCGCGACGCACACCGATCGGCCCGCTCAGAAGATCCAGATCGAAGGCGTGCATCGGCTGACCCAGCTCCAGCATCACATACTGGGTGACGTCGACCAGAAAACTGACCGGACGCACGCCAGACCGGCGCAGGCGCTCGGCCATCCACAGCGGCGTGGCCGCACCCGCATCGACATCCTCGATCACGCGACCGCAATACCGGGGACAATCCGCGCCGGCTTCCAGCCGGACGTCGAGTCGACGATCGCTGTGCTCCGGCACCGGCGCGATGGGAAAATCGGCAACCTGGGTTCCGAACGCCGCCGCCACATCGTGAGCGATGCCGCGAACCGAAAAACAGTCGGCGCGATTGGGCGTGAGCTTGAGTTCGATACTGGCGTCGGGCAATCCCAGATACTCGGCCAGCGCGTGCCCGACCGGCGCATCGGCCGGCAGTTCGAGCAATCCGGAGGCATCGGTATCGATGCCCAATTCGCGCGCCGAGCAAAGCATGCCGCTGGACGCCACGCCACGCAGGGTGGCCGCCTCGATCCGCAGACCGCCGGGCAACTCCGCGCCGATGCGCGCCAGCGGCGCCTTCAAACCCAACCGGGCATTGGGCGCGCCGCAGACAATCTGCACCGGTTCGCCGCCAGCGTCGACGGTGCATACGTTCAGCTTGTCGGCATCCGGGTGCCTCTCGCAGCCGATGATCTCGGCTACCACGATGCCGTCCAGGCTCGCGCCCAGCACGGTCATCGCTTCGACTTCCAGGCCGATCGCGGTCAGCCGCGCCGCAAGCTCGTCACGCGATGCATCGATGCCGACGTGCGCACGCAGCCAGCTCTCAGGAAATTTCATGTGTGTTCTTCCATCTCATCCAGGGCAAGCGCCTGTGCGCTTCGCGCGTCCCGCAGTTCGCTTCGACGCGCAGGTGCGAGGCGAAGGAAAAACCTGGGACGGCGGTGACGATTGCCGCCCTGGCCCCGCCTGCTTCGGATCTCACGCGAATTGTCTCAGGAAGCGCACGTCATTCTCGAAAAACGCGCGCAGATCGTCCACCCCGTAACGCAGCATGGCAAATCGTTCGATGCCGATGCCGAAGGCAAATCCGGTGAAACGCTCCGGGTCGATGCCGACATTTATCAGCACATTCGGATGCACCATGCCGCAGCCCAAAACCTCCAGCCAGCGCTCGCTGCCGTCCTCGCGGTCCCAACGGATATCGACTTCGGCCGAAGGCTCGGTGAACGGAAAGTAGCTCGGGCGAAAGCGCATTTCGAAATCGCGCTCGAAGAACGCATCGACGAACTGCTTCAGCGTGCCCTTGAGATCGGCAAACGTACTGGTCTCGTCGACCAGCAGGCCTTCCATCTGATGAAACATCGGCGAATGGGTCTGATCGGAATCGCTGCGATACACCTTGCCGATGGTGATCATCCGGAACGGCGGCTTCTGCTCACGCATGTAGCGGATCTGCACCGGCGAAGTGTGGGTGCGCAGCAGGCGCCCGTCCGGAAAATAAAAGGTGTCGTGCATGGCGCGCGCCGGATGATGCGGCGGGAAATTCAGCGCCTCGAAGTTGTGCCAGTCATCCTCGATTTCCGGGCCGTCCTCCAGCTCATAGCCCATCCGGGCAAAGATGCCGGCAATTCGCTCGGCGGCTCGGGTGACCGGGTGCAGTGTGCCCAGCGAGGCGCAGCGGCCCGGCAGGGTCACGTCGATTTGCTCAGCGACAAGTCGTGCTTCCAGCGCCCTGGCGTCCAGCACGGCGCGTCGCTCGGCAATCGCTTCGCTCAGCAGGGTCTTGGCGCGATTGACCGCCTCACCCGCCGACTTGCGCTGCTCGGGCGGCAAGGCACCCAGTTGCTTGAGCTGACCAGTAATGCTGCCGGTCTTGCCAAGCAGGGCGACGCGCAACGCCTCCAGTGCTTCCAGGCGATCGGCGGCGGATATATCGGCCAGGGCCGATTGGGTGAGTGTTTCCAGGTCGGTCATCGACTGGCAATCCGTTGAGGTGTTTCGAAGCCCGCGACAGCCTTCGGAGGCGGCCGGCCGCAATCGCGGACGGGATATTCCGAACGGTGGACACAAGGCAGAAAAAAGGGGAAGGACTTGCGCCCTCCCCCTTTCTGCAGCGGGCGAACCCGCTGTGCTTCACCCATCGGGTGTGCCGGTCCAACCAGTCGACCGGCATCGGCGAGGTCAGGCTTCAGGCCGCCAGTGCGCGCTTGGCCTGTTCGGCAATCTGGCCGAATGCGGCGATGTCGTGCACGGCGATATCCGCCAGAGCCTTGCGATCGAGCTGCACGTCGGCCTTTTTCAGCCCATTCATGAAACGGCTGTAACTCATGCCGTACATGCGGGCAGCGGCGTTGATGCGGACGATCCACAGGGCGCGGAAATTGCGCTTTTTCTGCTTGCGGCCGATGTAGGCGTACTGCTGCGCCTTGATGACCGCCTGCTTGGCAACGCGGAACACCTTGCGACGGGCGTTGTAGTAGCCCTTGGCCAGCTTGAGAATTTTCTTGTGGCGCTTGCGCGCCGTTACACCACGTTTGACTCGTGCCATTTTCAGCCCTCCTCAAAGATACGGAAGCATGCGATCAAGACGGCCTGCGTCCTCGGCACGGACGTGATTCGTCTGCCGGAGGTTGCGCTTGCGCTTGGTCGATTTCTTCGTGAGGATGTGACTGCGATTGGCATGCCCGGCCTTGTATTTGCCGGACGCCGTTTTCCGGAAGCGCTTGGCTGCGCCCCGGTTGGTCTTGATCTTGATCTTGGCCATGATGCGTCCCTGGTTCAACAACTGACTGGCTGGGCGACGGCTGACCGTGCTTTCCTTCCTTGCCCAAACCGGTGTAGGCCCGAAGGCCCGATTGTCCTGACTGTCGCGCCGGAGCGCCACAGCCTCCGGCATACCGGAACCGTAAATTATGCCAGTAAATCACCGCTCGGCGCAAATGTGCCGGCTGGGCAAGGCAAGACCTGCCAACCTCCCCGATCCAGCCATCAGCAACAACATGGCCCGAGAATGGTCAGACCTGTCTGCATATTGACAAAACAAAATGGCTAACTAGAGTCACAATGCGCCCACTCAATCAAGGAGGAGAATCATGAGTCTGCGTCAGTTCGTTTTCCTGGGGTTGCTGTTTGCCGCAGCTCTCGCCCCGCACGGCGCCCCAGCCAAATCGGCTATCGACGCCCGCTTCGCGGCCTGCAGTCCGGCCTGTATCGAGACAAAAGCCTACCGGGGTCACTGGCTTCTCAATTTTTACGACAACAAGGGCGATCTGATCCATTTCACTGAAGCCAACGTCCCGGTTTCGTTCCCCTTGGACGAAAAAGCCGCCGCCCTGGCCAGCGGTTCGCTGAATTTCCATCAAGGCGCTGCTATTCAGGATCTCAACCCTGATCCGCCACTCCCGCCGCCAAGCGGCACCGGCACGGTTACCGAGAGCGTGATCGGATCGGGTACCGATGACGGCGTTTCCGGGACATGGGTGATCACCGTGACCTATATCTACGTGGACGGCACTCTCGCGAAGGTATCTGCGTCTTCGGTATTCATCCCAGGCGCGCCGATGCCTGACCCGCCGCCCTCGCAACCGAAGTGACCGGGTTGATCGGTCGCGATACGCGGCCGGTCAGCACAACGACGCCCAGCGAGGGCCCTTAACGTCGCCGGTCACACGCGTGGCCGGCGACCTTGCGCGCCAGCAGGGAGCCGGTTAAGAAGTCACCCGATCCCAGAACGCCTTGACGCCATCGAGGAAGGAACTGGTTCGCGGTGAATGCCGCTGCCCATCCTCGCCTTCGAACGTCTCTTCGAACTCGGCAAGGATTCGGCGCTGTTCGCTGGTCAGGTTGACCGGCGTTTCCACGACCACCCGGCACAGCAGATCGCCCGGCGCACGGCTGCGCACCGATTTGACGCCCTTGCCACGCAGGCGGAACAGCTTGCCGGTCTGGGTTTCCGGCGGCACCTTGATTTCCACCTCGCCGTTCAGCGTCGGCACCGGGATGCTGGCGCCCAGCGCCACCTGCGACAGCCTGACCGGCACTTCGCAGTACAGATCATCGTGGTCGCGCTTGAAGATGGCGTGCTCGCGGGTCTGGATTTCGACATACAGATCGCCCGCCGGCGCACCTGATGGCCCAGCCTCGCCCTCGCCGGCCAGCCTGACCCGGTCGCCGGTGTCAACGCCGGCCGGGATATTGACATCGAGCTCCTTCTCCTGCTCGGTTCGACCGTGTCCGCGACAGCTGCTGCACGGGTTGCTGATCCGCTTGCCGCTGCCACCGCAGTGCGGGCACGACTGCTGGATGGAGAAGATGCCCTGCTGAATGCGCACCCGGCCCTGGCCCCGGCAGGTACCGCAGGTCTCCACCTTGCCGTCCTCCGAACCGCTGCCGCCACACGACTTGCAGCCGACCAGGGTGGGGACGCGGATCCGCTTCACTGCGCCGAACACCGCCTCTTCGAGATCCAGCTCGATGACATAGCGCAGATCGGCGCCCTTGCGGGGGCCACGCGCGCGACCACCGCCCCCACCAAAAATATCGCCGAAAATGTCGCCGAAAATGTCGCCGACATCGGAAAACCCGCCCTGCCCGCCGCCGCCCATGCCGGACTGGAACGCGGCGTGGCCATGCTGATCGTACATCCGGCGCTTGGCGGGGTCGGACAGCACCTCGTAAGCCTCCTTGGCCTCCTTGAACGCCTCCTCGGACGCGGCGTTGCCCGGATTGCGATCCGGGTGGTGCTTCATCGCCAGACGCCGGTAGGCCTTTTTCAGCTCGTCTTCGCCGGCGGTGCGGGCGACGCCAAGGACTTCGTAGAAATCGCGTTTCATTGGCCGGAAATCGGGAATGGGGACTTGGAAATCGTCAAAGCGTCGATCTCCGGCTTGCTCCGCCCATCTTCGACTCTCGTCGCACCGGGAAGAGAAAGGGGATCCGGGACCGCTTCAACGATTCCCGATTCCCCATTCTCGACTCCCGGCTTCACTGCTTGTCGTCCTTGACTTCGGTGAACTCTGCGTCGACCACGTCTTCCGTGGCGCTGGCCTGCGGGCCGGACTGCGGCGCCTCGCCGTCGCCCGATGCATCCTGGGCGGCGGCCTCGGAGGCGGCGAACAGCGACTGAGCCGCCAGCTGAAGCGCCTTCGACTTGGTCTCGATGGCGTCCTTGTCGTCGCCCTTCATCGCGGTTTCCAGCTCGCCCAGCGCCGACTCCACCTGACCCATCACCTCGCTGGACACCTTGTCGCCGTGGTCCTTGATCGCCGCGCGGGTGTTGTGAATCAGCGCATCAGCCTGGTTGCGGGCGAACACCAGCTCGTGGAACTTCTTGTCGTCCTCGCGATGCGCCTCGGCATCGGCGACCATGCGCTGGATTTCATCCTCGCTCAGACCCGAGCCGGCCTTGATCTCGACCTTCTGCTCCTTGCCGGTCTTCTTGTCCTTGGCGCTGACGTGCAAAATGCCGTTGGCATCGATGTCGAAGGTGACTTCAACTTGCGGCATCCCGCGCGGCGCGGCATCGATGCCGGTCAGGTCGAACTTGGCCAGCGACTTGTTGAACCGCGCCTGCTCGCGCTCGCCCTGCAGGACATGCACGGTAACCGCCGTCTGATTGTCCTCGGCGGTCGAGAAGGTCTGGCTGGCCTTGGTCGGCACCGTGGTGTTCTTTTCGATCAGTTTGGTGAACACGCCGCCCATGGTCTCGATACCCAGGCTGAGCGGGGTCACGTCCAGCAGCAGCACGTCCTTGACGTCGCCGGCCAGCACGCCGCCCTGCACTGCGGCGCCGATGGCGACCGCTTCATCGGGATTGACGTCCTTGCGCGGCTCCTTGCCGAAGAATTCGGTTACTGCTGCCTGCACTTTGGGCATGCGGGTCTGGCCACCGACCAAAATCACTTCGGCGATATCGGAAGCGCGCACACCCGCATCGTTGAGCGCCACACGGCACGGCTCGATGGTGCGCTTGACCAGATCGTCGACCAGCGACTCCAGCTTGGCCCGGGTCAGCTTGATATTCAGATGCTTCGGACCGCTGGCATCGGCGGTCACGTAAGGCAGGTTGACCTCGGTCTGCTGGGAGCTGGACAGCTCGATCTTGGCACGCTCGGCGGCGTCCTTCAGACGCTGCAGGGCCAGATGATCCTGGCGCAGATCGATACCCTGGTCCTTGCGGAATTCCTCGACCAGATAATCGATGACCCGGTTGTCGAAATCTTCGCCGCCCAGGAAGGTATCGCCGTTGGTGGCCAGCACCTCGAACTGCTTTTCGCCATCCACTTCGGCGATTTCGATGATCGAAACGTCGAACGTGCCGCCGCCCAGATCGTAGACCGCAATCTTGCGATCGCCGCCCTTCTTGTCCAGGCCGTAGGCCAGTGCGGCGGCGGTCGGCTCGTTGATGATGCGCTTGACCTCAAGCCCTGCGATCCGGCCGGCGTCCTTGGTCGCCTGGCGCTGGCTGTCGTTGAAATAGGCCGGCACGGTGATCACCGCTTCGGTGACTTTCTCGCCCAGATAATCCTCGGCGGTTTTCTTCATCTTTTCCAGCACACGCGCGGAAATCTCCTGCGCGGCCATCTTCTTGCCGTCGCTGGTCTGCACCCAGGCGTCGCCGTTTTCGTGCGCGATGATTCCGTAGGACACCAGATCGATGTCCTTCTTGACCTCGGCGTCGCTGAACTTGCGGCCGATCAGCCGCTTGACCGCGTAGAAGGTGTTCTTCGAGTTGGTCACCGCCTGACGCTTGGCGGACGCGCCGACCAGCACTTCGCCGTCCTTGGTGAAAGCGACGGTGGACGGCGTGGTGCGATCGCCTTCGGAGTTCTCGATCACCTTCGCCTTGCCACCTTCCATGATGGCAACGCAGGAATTGGTGGTACCCAGGTCGATGCCGATAATCTTGGCCATGGTTGTCTCCCAGTTTTCTGTCTGTGTTGCGGCCGCGCCGCCTCTGCAGCCTATTTGAGGGCAGCAGGCGCGAGTTCAAGGGCAAAGGGGATTTTCAGTCGGGCGTCCTGGACACCACTACCAGAGCCGGGCGGACCAGACGCTGGTTGAGCCGGTAGCCTTTCTGGAATACCTGCACGACGGTGCCGTCCGGATGCGCCTCGCTGGCGACGGTGCTGATCGCCTGATGTTGATCCGGGTCGAAGCTCGCTCCGGCCGGGTCGACGGGTTCGAGGCCGTGATCGGCCGCCACCTTGCCCAACTGCTTGAGCGTGAGCTCCATGCCCTCGCGGAGTTTGGCCGCATCCGCGGTCTCCACCGCCAGGCCGGCCTCCAGGCTGTCGAACACCGGCAGCAGGTCTGAAAGCAGCCGCTCATTGGCGAACCGTCGGGCCTGCTCTACCTCGCGCGCCATGCGTTTGCGCTGGTTCTCCAGATCCGCGTGTTCGCGCAGCCCCGATTCGCGCAGTGCGTCCAGCGCATCGCGCGCGGCGGCCAGCTCAGCGGCAAGCTGATCCACGGTCGACTCGCCGTCGCCCGACACATCCGATGGCTCGCCCGATTCTGGCCCGCGGGCTTCGTTTGAATGCATGATGACGTCCTGTTGAATTGAAAATGATCGGAACGGGCGGAACCGCCGCGATGCCAGCGAAATGCTGGGCCCGGCAGGCCCCTGCGGCACTTATTGGGTCGAAGCGTCCGGATTCAAGGCGGCGCCCAGCGCATCGGCCGTCGCCTGGACGATCGGAATGACCCGCTCGTAATGCATCCGGGTCGGCCCTATCACCCCCACCACGCCCAGCCGTTGGCCGTCTCCTGTGCGGTATGGCGCAGTGACCACGGTGCAGTCGCCGAGCGGCGCCAGACCGGTCTCCTCGCCGATGAACACCCGCACGCCTTGGGCCTGGATGGTGCGCTCGAGCAGCTGGAGGATTTCCTGTTTGCGCGCGAAGGCATCGAACAGCTCGCGCAGGCGATCCATGTCCGACAGGTCCTGGACGCCGATCAGCCGGGCCTGGCCGGCCACCAGCATGTCCTCCCGCCCCGGATCCAGCGCCTGTTCGGCGAGCTCCACGGTCGCGCTCATCGCCTGTTCCATGGCATGCCGCACATCCCTGAGATCGGCCAGCAGAGCGCGCCGGATATCGGCCAGGGCGCGCCCGGCAAAGTGCTGGTTGAGATAATTGGCGGTGCGCTCCAGCTCGCCCACGCTGTAAGGTCGACGGGTCTGAATGATGCGGTTCTGCACTTCGTTGTCGCTGAATACCAGAATCACCAGCACGCGATTGCCGTCCAACGGGACGAAGTCGATGTGCCGGAACGCGAACTGCTCGCGCCGCGGGACGGTGACCACGCCGACGAAGTGGCTCATCGCAGAAAGGGTCTCGGACACCGAGCCGAGCAGCGCCTGGGTGCCGGCCCCGGCCGACATGTCGGCGCGCAGCCGGGCCCGTTCCCGCTCGGAAAGCGGTTTGAACTGCACCAGACTGTCGACAAAAACCCGGTAGCCCTGCGCCGTGGGGATCCGGCCTGCCGAGGTGTGCGGTGCCGCTACCAGTCCAAGTTCTTCCAGATCGGCCATGATGTTGCGGATGGTCGCCGGGCTGACGTCGAGCCCGGACACCTTGGCCAGCGAGCGCGAGCCGACCGGCTGTCCATCGCGCACGTACTGGGAGATCAGCGTGCGCAACAGCTGGCGGGCACGGGGATCGAGCGGTTCGAAAGCGGGTGTCATCGTTTATCCTTTGCCGCCACCAGGGCGATTGTGCAACGGTCGGCCGGACCGATCACCCGATGCCGACAGCCCTCTATAGGTAAGGCCACCAGTGGCCACTGACAAGTAGCCGGACACCTCAGCCATGCTCAGCCGACTTTACATCAGAGACTTCGCTGTCGTGCGGGAAGCCGAAGTCGGCTTCGAGCCCGGAATGACCGTCGTCTCCGGCGAAACCGGCGCTGGCAAGTCGCTGCTGGTCGACGCCCTCACCCTGCTGACCGGCAGCCGGGCCGACAGCACCATGGTCCGTCACGGCGCCGAGCGCGCGGAGCTGAGCGCCGAGTTCGACCTCTGCGATGCCGATGAAGCGCTCGACTGGCTGCGCGAGCAGGAGCTCGACGACGGCCAGCTGTGTCACGTCCGACGCGTGCTTCGGGCCGACGGCGGCTCGCGCGCCTGGATCAATGCGCGACCGGCCAGCGCCAGCCAACTGGCCGAATTGGGACAGCGGCTGCTGGAAATCCATGGCCAACACGAACATCAGGCGCTGCTGCAGCGCGACCACCAACTGACCCTGCTGGACGCCTATGGCGATCACGCGCCGCTGTGCCGCGAGGTCCGCGACCTGGCCGCGCAGTGGCTCAAGACCCGGCGCGAGCTGGCGGCGCTGGACGATGGCGGCGATCCGACCGAGCGGCTGGACTACCTGCGCCATCAGCTCGCCGAGCTGGAAGCAGAGGCGCTCGACCACGACGCGCTGGAGCAGTTGCAAGTCAGTCACCGGCGGCAAAGCAATGCCGCCGAGCTGATCCAGGGTTGCCAGTCGGCGCTGGCTCGTCTCAATGCCGAAGACGGATTCGGCCTGGCGCGCGGGCTGGGCGAGCTGCACAGCCATCTGGGCCGGCTGCTGGAGCACGAACCGCGGCTCGCCGAAGTGCGCGCACTGCTGGAATCGGCGAGCATTCAGATCGACGAAGCCAGTGCTGGCCTGGAACGCATCTTCGACGATCTCGATCTGGACCCGGACCGGTTACAGGAGATCGAATCCCGGCTGGCGCGTCTTCATGACCTGGCCCGCAAGCACCGCGTCACGCTGTCCGGACTGGCCGAGCGGCGCGACCAGCTGAGTGCAGAGGTCGAAGCGCTGCGCGATGCCGGCTCGCGCGCTCAGACCCTGGTGGAGCAGGCCGCCGGACTGGAGCGCAACTGGCGGGCCTGTGCCGAGCGACTCAGCCAGGCCCGACAGAACGCCGCAGCACGGCTTTCGGATTCGGTTTCCGAAGTGCTGGTCGAATTGGGCATGGCGGCCAGCGTGTTTGCCGTCGATCTGCCGCCGGCCGATACCGGAGAACCTGGCAGCCAGGGGCTTGAACGGGTTGATTTCCTGATCGCGGCCAATCCAGGGCTGCCGCCGCGTCCCCTGCGCAAGGTCGCCTCGGGCGGCGAGCTGTCGCGTATCAGCCTGGCGATTGAAGTCGCGGCACTTGGACTGGACAGCGTGCCGACCATGATCTTCGACGAGGTCGACTCGGGCATCGGCGGCGCCGTGGCCGAGGTGGTTGGACAGAAGCTGCGATCGCTCGGCGCCTCGCGTCAGGTGCTGTGCGTAACCCATTTGCCGCAGGTTGCCGCCCAGGGCCACGCGCATCTGATGGTCAGCAAGGCGATCAGCGGGGCAGACAGCCGCAGCGCCGTGACCCGGCTCGACGCCGAGCAGAGAGTTGCGGAAATTGCGCGGATGCTGGGCGGTATCGAAATCGGTCCACAGACCATCGCACTGGCCCGCGAGATGCTGGGATCCAACAGCGCGACAGAGGCGCCATGAGGCGTGACAACCTGGTGCCGCTGCACTGAATGACCTGCCTTGGCAGACCCCGGCGGGTCGTCGCCCGGCCTGCGAAACCCTTGGAGAGCCAGCAGGTCGCTGACTCTCCAAGGTGGACCACGTGAGCTCACAAGCTCACCTTTTCATCAAACCGATATCAGAACTCGTAACTGGCGGTGAACACCACACGGCTGTCGGCCCAGGTCGCGGGTCCAAGGAAGTCCTGAAGTCCCGCGCCATAGCTGCTGGTGTCGAAGTAGGAAACGTCGAGCAGGATGTTGTTCCAGCTGTAGTTCACACCCACCTGGTAAGAGGTGTAGTTGTCGTCGGTGGCTTCTTCGACATCGCTGTAGCCAACGGTGCCGGTGATGTTGAAGCCGGTTTCGCCAATCGGAAACTCGCCGGCCAGCTCGTAGTAAAGCGAGTCTGCGTCAGAGTTCACGAAGTCGTCCGAGTACGCGATGGTGCCCGTGAAGTAGCTCACGCTCAGCGCTGCAATGTATTCGTTGTAATCGATATCAAACCCCGAGTTCGATCCGGGATAGATATATCGCACAGCCTGGAGATCGAGTTCGACTTCGGACGGCAGGCTGAAGACCCAGCCGACGTAGACGTCGATCTCGGTATTGATGCCGTCGCCCGGCACCTCAAAATCGACGTTCGACCCCCACACACCGGCATAGAAACCGCTGGAGTGGCCGATATCGATGCTGCCCTGCAGGGCCGGATCTTCGGCGGTCTGGCTGACGCCGCGGAACACGTAATCGGTCGTTCCGGTGATGGTTCCGCCGATCGACCAGCCTTCGTCCTCTTCCTGGGCCACGGCGGGCGCGGACAGCAACAACGCGCTCAAAATCGAGACAGCAATCAGTTTCTTGTTCATCGAGACATTCCTCGGGTTATAGGGCCAAGGCCCATTTCTTACAGCCACGCCGCCGGATGGCGGTCACTTGCTCGCATATCTTCATGCGAAACCTTCGGAGCGCGCCGATCGACGCACCCAAAAAAACAACTTTTTAACGTATCTGCATGATCCGACGCAAACCATTCCGATCGCCTTGCCCGGAACATGATGCATTGCAGCATGAATCATGCCATATCGCTCGACAACCGCGAACCTCATCGCACTCCTTTATTAATCATAGGTTTACACCAAATCGCCGGACACAGATGGGATGCAAGATCCGGCGCAGCCCAGTTATTCGCACCACTTTGGTTCAATGCTTTCTTGGCCGCTCGAATCTGGTGCACCAAGAGTCCATCGCTCTGAACAGGACCAAATGACCCCCGCCAACTGCATCACTCGACCAGCACCGACTTGATATTGGTGAACTCGCGCACCCCATGCGCGCCCAGCTCGCGTCCGAAGCCGGATCGCTTGATGCCGCCGAACGGCAGCGGAAAATCGCTGCGCACCCGCCCATTGATGAACACGCAGCCGGCTTCGATACGCGCCGCAAGGCTCAGCGCCCGCTCGGTATCCTGGCTCCAGATACTGGCGCCCAGGCCGAACACGCTGTCGTTGGCCAGCGCCAACGCCGCCGCCTCGTCGGCAACGGTGAACAGGCTGGCCACCGGACCGAACAATTCTTCGCAGTAGGCAATGGTGCCGGGCGCGATGTCGGTCAGCACGGTCGCCGGGTAGGCGCACGGGTGTTGGTCGTGGTGGCCGCCGAGCAATAGCCGGGCACCGGCGGCAACACTGCGCATCACCTGACCGTGAAGTCCGTCGCGCAGATCGGCTCGCGCCATCGGCGCGAGGCTGCACGATTCGTCGGCAGGGTCGGATACCTCCAGGCGCGCGGCTTCGGCGAGAAACCGCTCGGTGAATTCCCGGGCGATCGGCTCGACCAGCACGAATCGCTTGGCCGCGATGCAGGTTTGTCCGGCATTGTCATAGCGCGACGCGATTGCCACTTTCACTGCTGCTTCCAGATCGGCGTCTTCGAGCACGATGAACGGATCGCTGCCGCCCAACTCCAGTACGCATTTCTTCAGATGCGCTCCGGCAGTGGCCGCCACCGAACGGCCGGCGCGCTCGCTGCCGGTCAGGCTGACCGCCTGTACGCGCGGATCGGCAATGACCTTGGCGGCCATGTCGTTGTCGATGTGCAAGACGCCGAGAGCGCCTTCCGGCAGCCCGGCGTCGCGCACCAGTCGGGCAATCGCGTCGGCACAGCCCGGCACGGTCACCGCATGCTTGAGCAGGGCCACATTTCCGGCCGCCAGCAGCGGAGCCAGAAAACGAAACACCTGCCAGACCGGGAAATTCCACGGCATGATGGCAATCACCACGCCGAGCGGCTCGTAACGGATCAGGCCGGTTCCGGATGCGGTGGCGATCGGCTCGGTCGAGAGATATTCGCCGGCACGCTCGGCGTAAAACCGACAGGCACCGACGCATTTGTCGATCTCCACCTCGGCCTCGACGCGACGCTTGCCCATCTCCGCCGTCATCAGCGCCGACAGCTCCGCGCGACGGGCAACCAGCAGCTCGGCGATGCGGCGAAGACCCTCGGCGCGCTCGTCCAGTGTGCGCGCGGACCAATCGTCGAATCCGCGCAGCGATGCCGCCAGCACAGCGTCCACCGCCGACGGCGACATGTAGTCGTAGCGCCGCTCGATCCGGCCGGTCCACGGGTTTATGACCTCTACGCTCATCGTGCTCTCATGGTCAATCGGTGTCCTGCAGGGCCGCCTGCATATCGCGCTGACGCTGTCGATCGCCGCGCGCCATCAGCCACCAGCCGATCACCGCCGCAATGGAAACCGCCAGGATCCACAGCGTCGCCAACGCATTGATTTTCGGGCTCACGCCCATGCGAACCGAGGAAAACACCTTCATCGGCAACGTGGTGGACGCCGGGCCGGACACGAAACTGGCAATCACCAGATCATCGAGCGACAGCGTGAACGCCAGCAGCCAGCCGGCAACCAGCGCCGGTGCGATGATCGGCAGGGTGATCACGAAAAACACCTTCAGGCGGTTGGCGCCCAGATCCATGGCCGCTTCTTCGAGCGATCGATCCAGCTCGGTCAGGCGCGATGACACCACGATGGTGACGAAGGCCACCGAGAACGTGGTGTGAGCGATCCAGATGGTCCCCATTCCCCGGGTGATGGGGCTGCCCATCAGGTCGCCGATGAACACGAACATGAGCAACAGCGACAGGCCGGTGATGACTTCGGGCATGACCAGCGGCGCAGTAATCATTCCGCCGAACAGCGTCTTGCCCGGAAACCGCCGGAACCGGGTCAGCATCATGGCCGCCACCGTGCCCAGCGCAACCGACGACCAGGCGGTGTAGAACGCCAGGCGGATACTCACCCAGGCCGCATCCATCAGCTGCCGATCGCGGAACAGCTCGCCATACCACTTCAGCGAAAACCCGCCCCACACGGTGACCAGACGCGATTCGTTGAACGAGTAGATGATCAGGCTGAGAATCGGCGCATAGAGAAACACGAAGCCGATGATCAACATCGTCCAGGTGAATCTGGAGTTTCGCCCCGCCTTGTTCATGCCAGCCGTTTCTCCAGATCGCGCGACTGGTAGTGGTGAAATATCGTGATCGGCACGATCAGCAACACCAGCATCACGATCGCCACCGCTGAGGCCACCGGCCAGTCGCGGTTGTTGAAGAACTCGTTCCACAGCACCTTGCCGATCATCAGCGTGCGCGGTCCGCCCAGCAGCTCGGGAATGACGAACTCACCGACCACCGGGATCAGCACCAGCATCGAACCGGCGATGATGCCGGCCAGGGTCATCGGCAGGGTGACGCTGACGAACACCCGCCAGGGACGCGCGCCCAAGTCGTAGGCGGCCTCCTCGTGGCGCGGATCGAGCTTGACCAGGTTGGAATACAGCGGCAGCACCATGAACGGCAGATAGGCGTAGACGATGCCGATGTACACCGCGACCGGGGTGTGCAGAATCTCCAGCGGCTGATCGACCGCGCCGGTCCACAGCAGCAGATTGTTGAGCAGCCCGTTGTTCTTCAGGATGCCGATCCAGGCATAGATGCGGATCAGGAACGACGTCCACGACGGCAGCACGACCAGCATCAGCGCGACGTTGCGCGCCGCCGGCTCCATCCGCGAGATGGCGTAGGCCATCGGGTAACCGATCAGCAGGCACAGCACGGTGGAGATGATCGCAATCTTCAGCGAACCCAGATACGCCGCCACATACAGGCTATCGGTCAGCAGGAACAGGTAGTTCTTGAAGTTCAGGGTGATCTGGATGCCCTTTTCGGTCAGCTCGAAAAGGCTGGTGTAGGGCGGCATGGCAATCGCCGCCTCGGCGAAGGAAATCTTCAGCACGATGGCGAACGGAATCGCGAAGAACACCGTCATCCACAGAAACGGAACCGCAATCGCGGCCCATCTCGGGTGTGGCAGCCAGCGACGCGCCAGCGCCTTCACGAGGTGAGCACCACGCCGGCCAGGTCGTCCCAGCTCACCCAGACTTCATCGTTCCAGGTGAACTGCTCCGACGACCAGCGGCGAGCATTGGCGGCGTGGGCCAACAGCTTGAATCCGCTCTCCACCTTGAGGTGATAGACCGAATGACTGCCGAAGTAGGCGATATCCTCGATCATCGCCCGAAAACGGTTGTGCACACCCTCGGGGCAGTCCTTGTGCAGGGTGACCTTTTCCGGCCGTAGCGCGAAAGCGACATCCATGCCCTCGTAGCCGGTCTGGCCATGGCCGACCCAGATCGGATCGGCCAGCGCTGGACAGCGGATGGTGACGTGATCGGGCTCGTCCTCCTCGATCTTGCCTTCGATGAGGTTGACCGAGCCGATGAACTCGGCGGTGAACCGGTTGACCGGCTGTTCGTAGATTTCGTCCGGCGCACCGACCTGCAGGATCCGACCGGCGTTCATCACCGCAATCCGGTGCGCCATGGTCATCGCCTCTTCCTGGTCGTGGGTGACCATCACGCAGGTCACGCCCAGGCGTTCGATGATGTTGACCACTTCCAGCTGCATTTCGGAACGCAGTTTCTTGTCGAGCGCTCCCATCGGCTCATCGAGCAGAAGCAGCTTGGGACTTTTCGCCAGCGAGCGGGCCAACGCCACGCGCTGCTGCTGACCGCCGGAGAGCTGATGCGGCTTGCGCCGGGCCATGCTCTCCATGTGCACGAGGTTGAGCATTTCCTCCACGCGACCCTTCAGCTCCGCGCCGCGCAGGCCGTCCTGCTTCAGCCCGAAGGCGACGTTGTCGGCCACGGTCATGTGCGGAAACAGCGCATAGGACTGGAACATCATGTTGACCGGCCGCTCGTAGGGTGGCAGCCGGGCCAGGTCCTGACCGTCGAGCTCGATGCGGCCGGTGCTGACCGACTCGAAGCCGGCCAGCATGCGCAGCAGGGTCGATTTGCCGCAGCCCGAGGCGCCCAGCAGCGCGAAGATTTCGCCGCGCCGAATCGACAGGCTCACATCATCGACGGCCACAAAGCCGTCGAAGTCCTTTCGGACATTCTCAATGCGAAGGTAATTGTCCTGGCCGAGCATGTCGGCCTTGGCTGGCGAGACTGCGCCAGTCGATGCGGAAGCGTTCGCGTTATCGCTTGCCATGGGCGGATTCCGTCTGCGATCGAGGGGCGCTCTGAGCGCCCCCCGACCAGTGACTTACTGACCAGTCCGAACCGTAGTCCAGATGCGGTTGTACAGGCGGTCCACTTCGGGCGGCAGCACCTTCAGCGGATAGAGTTTCTCCATCACCTCGGGCGGCGGATAGACGCCCGGATTGTCGCGGACTTCCTCGTCGACCAGTTCCAGCGAGGCGGCATTGCCGCTGGCGTAGGCCACGTAGTTGGAAATCTCGGCGATCACCTCGGGGCGCATCAGGAAATCGATGAACTTGTGCGCGTTGTCCGGATGCTTGGCGTCCTTGGGAATCGCCAGCATGTCGAACCACATCGGCGCGCCCTCATCGGGAATGACGTAATCGACTTCGACGCCGTTATCGGCTTCGCTGGCGCGATCGGCGGCCTGGAACACATCGCCCGACCAACCCACCGCCACGCAGATGTCGCCGTTGGCCAGGTCGTTGATGTACTGCGAGGAATGGAAGTAGGTGATATAGGGACGGATGCTCAGCATCAGCGCCTCGGCCTTCTTGATCACTTCTTCATCGAAACTGTTCGGGTCCTCGCCCAGATACTGCAGCGCGATCGGCAGTATCTCGGACGGCGCATCGAGCAGTGCCAGGCCACAGCCGGAAATCTTGGCCGCGTTCTCCGGGTTGAAAACCAGATCCCAGCTGGTCACTTCATAGTCTTCGCCCAGCGCCTCGGCCACCTTGCCCACGTTGTAGCCGATGCCCGTGGTGCCCCAGAGGTACGGCACCGAATGCGCATTGCGCGGGTCGCTGGCGGCGATCCGCTGCATCAGGCTGTCGTCCAGATTGCCGTAGTTGCTCAGCTTGGTGATGTCCAGCGGCTGAAACACGCCGGCCATGATCTGCCGGGCCAGAAACGACAGCGACGGCACGACGATGTCGTAACCGGTGTTGCCGGCCATCAGCTTGGCCTCCAGCACTTCGTTGCTGTCGAACACATCGTAGGTGACCTTGATCCCGGTTTCGGCCTCGAACTGGGCGATCGTGTCATCGGCGATGTAATCCGACCAGTTGTAGACGAAAAGAACTTTCTCTTCCTCCGCTGCGGCCGCCCCGTCGGCGGGCGCTTCCGATTGCTGTCCACCGCAGCCGGCCAACAGGCCCAACGCAACGGCAGTGAAAAGTAGACGTGTCTTCATGGCGAATCTCCCGTGCTCGTAAGAAATACAAGTGGTGTCAGGCTTGCCCGGCCTCGATCAAGTGCGGCCTTTGCCCAGCGCATCGGCGGTCTCGTCCAGAGACCTGTGGATCTTGTCGACCAATTCATCCACCTGCTCGCGGGTGATCACGAGCGGGGGCGACAAAAGCATTGAATCATAGGTGGCCCGGAGGATGAGACCATTTTTCAGCGCGATATCGCGGCACATCGCGCCGACCTTGCCCCGCTCGGCGAAGAATCGCCGCTCCGGCTTGCTGGGCACCAGCTCCAGGGCGCCGACCATGCCGGTGATGCGGACCTCGCCGACCAGCGGGTGATCACCCAGCGCGCGCCAGCGCTCGGCCAGATAGGGGCCGGTATCGGTGCGGCAGTTTTCTATGATCCGCTCCTCTTCGAGGATGCGGATGTTCTCCAGGGCCACCGCCGCGCACACCGGGTGTCCCGAGTAGGTGTAGCCGTGGGCCAGCTCGCCACCCTGGTTCTTCAGGACATGCGCGACGCGGTCGCCGAACATCACGCCACCCAAGGGGATATAGCCCGAGGTCAGCCCCTTGGCGATGGTCATGATGTCGGGCTGGATGCCGAAATACTCGCTGGCGAACCAGTGCCCGGTGCGACCGAACCCGCAGATCACCTCGTCGGCGATCAGCAGCACGTCGTACTTGCGGCAGATCCGCTGGATTTCCGGCCAATAGCTCATCGGCGGAATCCACACGCCGATCGCGCCCATGATCGGCTCGCCGATGAAGGCGGCGACGCGGTCCGGCCCGAGTTCGAGAATCTTCTCCTCCAACCGACGCGCGGCGACCAGACCGTATTCCTCCGGCTCCATATCGCCGCCATCGGCGAACCAGAACGGCGGCTCGATGTGGTGGATGTCGGGAATCGGCAAGCCGCCCTGACCGTGCATCGCCTTCATACCGCCCAGACTGGCACCGGCCACGGTGGAGCCGTGGTAACCGTTGTGACGACCGATGACGATGTTTTTGCCCGGATGGCCCTGCACGGCCCAGAAATGCCGCACCAGCCGGAGGATGGTGTCGTTGGCCTCCGAACCGGAGTTGGCGAAGAACACGTGATTGAGATCGCCTGGCGTCAGCTCGGCCAGCTTGGCGGCCAGCCGGATGGTCGGCTCGGTAGTGCATTGAAAGAAGCTGTTGTAGTAGGCCAGCTGCGTCATCTGCTTCGATGCCGCCTCGCCCAGTTCACGCCGGCCGTAGCCGATGTTCACGCACCACAGGCCGGCAAAGGCGTCCAACAGTTTGTTGCCCTGATCGTCCCAGACGTAGACACCCTCGCCTCGGGTCAGGATCCGGGTACCCTGCCTGGCCAGCGCCGCATTGTCGTTGAACGGATGCAGGTGGTGCGCGGCATCCAGTTGCTGAAGTTGTGTGTGATCCAGCTGCTTCATGTCGCTCCGATCCTCGCTCTATGCCCGCATCTCAAATGGATCCCGGCATTCGCCGGGGTGACGGCAAACTCAATACCTGCCTGCCCCTGCCCTGCCCCGCTTCCCGATTCCCGATTCCCGGCCTCACACGTTCAACAACAGAAATTCTCGCTCCCACGAGCTGATCACCCGGAAAAACGTCTCGTATTCTTTTTTCTTCACCGCCGCATAGGCCGCCACGAAGCGTTGGCCGAACACTGCCTTCAAAGGCTCGCATTCGACCAGCAGTTCCAGCGCATCTTCCAGCGAGCGCGGAAGATCGAAACCCCGCTTTTTTGCGTCGGTGGTCAACGGCTCATCAGGCATCAGCCGTTCCTGGATACCCAGATAGCCACAGGCCAGCGTTGCCGCCATGGCGAGATAGGGATTGGCGTCGGAGCCGGCGTAGCGACATTCCACGCGGGTGTTCTCCACCGTATCCACCGGCACCCGGAGACCACAGGTGCGGTTGTCGTAGCCCCAGTGGGTGTTGATCGGCGACACCTCGCCATAGACCAGACGGCGGTAGGAATTGACGTTAGGCGCAAGCAGCGCCATTGCATAGGGAATGTACTTCTGCAGGCCGCCCAGGTAGTGCATGAACAGATCGCTGTGCTCGCCCTCGCGTTCGCCGGCGAACACGTTCACGCCGGTTGTCGCATCGACCAGACTCTGATGCACATGCATCGCGCTGCCCGGCTCGTTCTCCATCGGCTTGGCCAGGAAGGTGGCGTACATGCCGTGGCGCAGCGCCATCTCGCGCATGGTGCGCTTGAACAGGAATACCTGATCGGCACGCGACATCGCTTCGCCATGCTGGAAGTTGACTTCCAGCTGCGCCGCGCCGCTTTCGTGGACCAGGGTGTCGACGTCCAACCCCATGGCGTCGCAGGCGTCGTACATGTCGTCCAGCACCGGGTCGAACTCGTTGACCGCATCGATCGAGAACGACTGCCGCGCGGTTTCCGGCCGGCCCGAGCGGCCAGCCGGGGGCAGCAACGGAAAATCCGGATCGGTATTGCGCTGGACCAGGAAAAACTCGACTTCCGGTGCCACCACCGGCTTCAGGCCCAGTGCATCGAACAGCGCCAGCACCCGGCGCAACACATTCCGCGGCGCCAGCTCATGGGGTCGGCCGTCCCGGGTGAAGCAGTCATGAATGATCTGTGCGGTCGGGTCGGTGGCCCACGGCACCAGGCAGACCGTGGTCGGATCGGGCCGCAGATGCATGTCGGCATCGGTCGGCGAGACCAGATCGTCGTATTCGTCGGGATAGTCGCCGGTCACCGTGGTGACGAATATGCCCTCAGGCAGGCGCGAGCCGTAATCGTGGGAAAACTTGGCGGCCGGGATGATCTTGCCGCGCGCGTTGCCGGTCAGATCCGGCACCAGGCATTCCACTTCAGTGATGTTGCGTTCGCGCAACCACTGTTTGAGCGCGTTCTCCTGCTGCTCGGCTTTTATACCGGCCGTGCGACTGGCCACCTTGGGGGCCTTGGTCTTCGGGCGTTTTCGGGCGGGCATGATCAGTACTTCCTTTGGTTGGCACGTTCCCGGCACACCGTGCCAAATGCACGAAACAGGCCAAGATAGAAGGGGTTGTGCGTCACTTGCCATTCCGGATGCCACTGCACGGCAAACAGAAAACGATCATCGCGATCGAGCCGGACCGCTTCGACCAGTCCATCGGGCGCCCAGGCCTCGGCAATCAGCCCGTGGCCGAGACGCGCCACGCCCTGTCCGTGCAGGGAATTGACCATCGCTTCCGGTCCGCCCGCTATCTGCGCCAACAGGCTGCCCTCGGCCAACCGGACCGGATGCACCGGTGCGTATTGCTGTTCGACCGGCAGCGACTTGTCCTCGCGGTGGTCGGCGAGACCCTCGACTTCCTGCACCTTCTGATGCAGCGCGCCGCCGAGGGCGACGTTGACCTCTTGAAAGCCCCTGCAGATCGCCAGTACCGGCACGTTCATCTCGATCGCCATGCCGATCAGCGGCAGATTGACCGCATCGCGGTGCGGGTCGTGTTGGTTGCCTTCGTAGCTGGGCTCGTCGCTGTAGTGGTGCGGCTCGATATTGCTGGGCGAACCGGTCAGCAGGATTCCGTCCAGCCGTTCCAGCAGCTCCGGTAGCGACAGCGCATCGCTCAGCGCCGGCACCACCAGCGGCAGCGCGCCCGCCCCGTCGATCACCGCCCGCAGGTACTTTTCGCCGACCGCATGGAACGGATGCAGGCCGATCTGCTTTCGGTCTGCGGGCAGGCCAACCAGGGGGATTCGACTCATGGGCCGTCACAGCATGGGTAGGGTCGCGAAGCCCTCACCCTAACCCGACTGTTTCATTTTATCAACGGTTTGACCCAACATTCTGCACACCTCGGCGGGATCGGCAGCCGCGTCCTACCGGTTATACGCCTGTTTAAGAGCTAAAAAGAGCCGAAGCAGGCAACCTCACCACCAGAATTATCGTTGAGTATTTTTTACACTTTGGCAAAGCCTCTGCTAGTATCCCGAGACATCTCAATCGCATCCTGTCGAGTTTTCCAGCCCATGACTCCGCCCGCGCTCAGCCCCGACGACGCCGCCGCCCTGGCCGCCCTGCCCGACTGCCGCGCGGTCGACCTGCTGCTTCCCGACATGAACGGCCTGTTGCGCGGCAAGCGCATCGAGCGTGGCGCACTGGAGAAAGTGTTCGCCGATGGTGTCTGCCTGCCGATGTCGCTGATCGCAACCGACATCACCGGCAACACGGTCGAGGAAACCGGCCTGGGTTACGACATCGGCGACGAGGACCGCATCTGCCGGCCGGTGCCGGGCAGCCTGCGGCCGATACCCTGGCAGCCCCGGCCCATGCTCCAGTGCCTGCTGAGCATGGAAGACGGCAGCGGACAGCCGTTCTCCGCAAACCCGCGCGAAGTGCTGCGCCGGGTGCTGAACCGCTTCGCCGCGCGCGGACTGACGCCGGTGGTGGCGGTCGAGCTGGAGTTTTATCTGGTCGATCGCGAGCTGACCGCCAACGGCATGCCGCGCGCCTCCATCAACCCGGCCACCGGCACCCGCAATACCACCACGCAGGTTTACTACATGCAGGACCTGAACGACTATCAGTCGTTCACCGACAGCGTCGCCGAAGCCTGTGCCGGCCAAGGCATTCCGGCCGATACCGCCGTGGCCGAGTACGCGCCCGGCCAGTTCGAGATCAATCTCAAGCACCGCGCCGATGCCCTGCAAGCCTGCGACGACGCCTTGTACCTGCGCCGCGCCATCAAGGCGGTGGCCGAACAGCAGGACATGCTGGCCAGTTTCATGGCCAAGCCGTTCGTCGACCAGGCCGGCAGCGGCACCCACATTCACGTCAGCCTGCTCGACGCCGAGGGCAACAATATTTTCGCCTGCACGCCGGAAGCGCCCTGCGATGCGCTTCGCCATGCGGTGGCTGGCCTGCAGGCCAGTGCCGAGGACTGCATGCTGCTGTTCGCCCCACACGCCAACAGTTACCGTCGCTTCGTGCTCAATGCCTTCGTGCCGCTCAACGACAGCTGGGGCTTCAACAATCGCACGGTGGCCCTGCGCATCCCGCACAGCAACGGCGCCAATACCCGCATCGAACACCGCATCGCCGGCGCCGACGCCAACCCATACCTGATCACCGCCGCTGTACTGGCCGGGATCCTTCATGGTCTGGAACACCCGTCCGACCCTGGCCCGCCGATCATCGGCAACGCCTACGACCAGACCGAAATGCGCGAACTGCACTGGCGCGACACGCTGCGCGATTTCATGGCCAGCGAGTTCATCGCAAACTATTTCGGCGCCGACTTCCGGCACATCTTCGGGCAGCAGAAGCTCAAGGAACTGCGCAGTTTCAATCGCGAGGTGACCTCGCTGGAGATCGACTGGTACCTGCGCCAGGTATAACCACGCCGCGTTGGGCGGCCGGGTCGGAGTTGGCCGCCGCGCGTCCATGACAACAGGCTGAGCGACATGAACACCCCCCATCCCGCGTCGTGGTACGCCGCAACCGCCCACGACACCCCGGAGCGTCCCCGGCTGGCCGGCGACGCGCGAGCCGACATCTGCATCGTCGGCGCCGGTTTCACTGGTCTCAGCGCCGCGCTGGAACTGGCCCAGGCCGGCTACCGGGTCATCGTTCTCGAGGCCAGCCGGGTCGGCTGGGGGGCCTCGGGCCGCAACGGCGGGCAGGTGATCTTCGGCTGGGGCTGCAGCGAGACAAAGCTGGAACGCCTGGTGGGCCACGCCGGTGCCCGGCGGCTGTTCGACTGGTCGCTGGAAGGCATTACCCTGCTGCGCGAGCGAATCCAGCGCCACGGCATCGACTGCGACTGGCGAAGCGGCCACGCCCATGTCGCCATCAAACCGCGGCACATCGTCGAACTCAAGGCCTGGCAGCAGGAACTCGCCGAACGCTACGACTACCCGTTGACCTGGTGGGATCGCACCGAACTGAGCGCCAACCTGGCCTCGCCGCGCTATCTGGGTGCGCTCTATGACGCCAATTCCGGACACCTGCACCCGCTCAACTACGCGTTGGGGCTGGCCCGGGCGGCCGAGGCAGCGGGCGTGCAGATCTTCGAGGACAGCACGGTCGAGCGCTTGCAGCGCGGCGCAAAGCCGGTACTGCACACCCGCGAAGGCCAGGTTCACTGCGGTCACGCGGTGCTGGCCGGCAACGCCCTGATCAAGGGCGTGGCGCCGGAGCTGGATCGCAAGATCATGCCGGTCGGCACCTATGTCGGCGCCACGGCGCCGCTGGGCGAGGAGCTGGCGCGCTCGCTGATCGGAAACGACATGGCGGTGGCCGACATGAACTGGGCGCTGGATTACTTCCGGCTCAGCGCCGATCACCGGCTGCTGTTCGGCGGCCGGGCCAGCTATTCCAATCTGCCGCCGCCCAATCTGCGCGGGGTGATGCGCGGACGCATGCGCCGCGTGTTCCCCCAGTTGGCCGATCGGGATTTCGACTACCTGTGGGGCGGCGTGATCGACATCAGCGCCAACCGCGCGCCGCACTGGGGCCGGCTGACGCCCAACGTCTACTTCGCGCAGGGCTTTTCCGGACACGGCGTCGCCGCGACCGGTCTGGCCGGCCGGGTGATCGCCGAGGCCATTCGCGGCCAGAGCGAGCGGCTGGACGTCTTCGAACGGATCCGCCACCACGACTTCCCCGGCGGCCGCCTGTTGCGCACCCCTATCCTGGTCGCCGCCATGGCCTGGTTCAAACTCCGCGACGCGCTGTGGTGATGGTGGCCAACGGCGCCTCGATGGGAGCAGCGACCCGCGCACGTGGGCCCGTGGCAAAAACTCAGCAGCCACGAGGTGGTCTCCAACAGCGTATCGCGTCCGAGGGAGTTCAGGCGGAGGCGTACCCGCGAGAGGCACCCAAAGACTGGCAATCGGGCCCACGAATGACCCTTTCGAAGTGACCCAAGGCGTTGCGGGCGAGCATATGGTGACTATCCTTCGCCGACGATATCTGCCAGAAATTCCGACACGGGGTCCACGCCTGACACCATGAGCTGATCGCGGGCACGGGTGCAGGCGACGTACAGCAAGTGTCGTTCGGTGTTGTAGACATCTTCGAGATCCGCATCGTCGGTCACCGACTCGATCCGTTGCTGTAGCGGAACCACGTCGTCGTCGCAGGCCATCACGGCGACTGCGCGGAATTCCAGACCCTTGGCCAGATGCATCGTACTTATGGACACTTGGCCGGGAGTGGTCTGCGTATTTTCGTCCAATATTTTGAACGGCAAGCCCGCGCTTGCCAGTGCATCGCGGGCGCGGTCCAACTCGGCGGATGAGCGCACAAAGACGCCCAGCTCCTGCGGCACGATCCCCTCTGCGATGCGCTGTCGCAGCCAGGCGCCGACCGCAGTGGACTCAATCCCTGCCGTGGCGAACGACGCGACGGCTGGCGCGGGGCCGTTGAATACCGAAACGGTGCCGCGGCGCTCCTCGATGTTGCCGTCCACGTCGCACACCTCCGACGCCAGCAGGCGGTCGGCCTGCATGCGGATCTGGTGCGAGGTGCGGTAGTTGATGCGCAACGTGCGCGAGCGGCCGCGGATGTTCACGCCCAGTGACTTCCATGAGAACGGCTGCTGGAAGATGCGCTGACCCAGGTCGCCTGCGAAGAACAGCGCATTCGGGCGATCGGTACCCAGTGCCGCCAGAAACTTCAGCTGTGCCATGTCGATGTCCTGTGCCTCGTCGATCACCGCAAAGTCGAACGGCGGATGGCGGCGGCCGGGCAGTTCATCCGCCAGCCGCGCGAACATGCACGCGCGGGTCGTCCAGCCACGATGTTGCAGTTCGGCACGAACATCCTGGAATATCGCCCAGAGCAGTGCGCGATGCGCCTCCGGCAGTCGCGTCTTGCGCCCCAGCCGTTGCACGTCGCGGTAGCTTTCCCAGCTATCCAGTTGCCAGCCATCGACCACGTCCCGCCATTCGGATAGCAGGAACGAGGCGCTGAATCGGTGTTCGGGATGCGCCGCCGATGCCGCGTCCAGCAGGCCGCGGATGTCGTCCGTGATGGCGATACGGGGCCGGCCGAACTGCAGTTCGTACAGGCGTTCGCCGATGGCATTCATGGCGTGGACTTCGATGCGTTCGCCCAGCATCGGCGTATTGCCGATCAGGCGGCGTAGCTTGACGCGCAGCGCGTGGGCCAATGTGTCGGAGAACGTGGCCAGCAGGATGCGGCCCTCCGGGTTCGCACGCGCCAAGTGCACGGCGCGATGCAGGGCCACGATGGTCTTGCCGGTGCCGGCTGAACCGGACACGCGCGCCGGGCCGCTGTAATCCTTTTCCACCCATTCGCGCTGCGCCGGGTGCAGGAAGATCGTCCACTTGTCCCACGGGAACGCCAGCGCGCTTTCCAGTTCTCCCACGTCGCTCATCGTACGGAAGCGACGCAGTGCGTCCGGATGTTCGAACGGGCTGGCTTCCGCAACTGCCACGACCGCCGGCCTGGGCTGCCCACCTGTCGCCAGTTCCAGCAACGCTTCCGCTGCCTCGGCCGGCAGATGGTCGGTCAGTTCGAGCAGCGTGTCCTCATTGGCCGCGCGCACATCTGGCAGCCACTCTTCCGGCACCCCGTAAGCGAGCAGATCGCCATCGGCCACGCCCGAAAAAAGCATCGGTTTGGCGGAAGCAGGCTGTTGGGCCTCGACATACTTCGGGACAACGATTTCCTCGACCCGCTCACGAATCTCCACCAGTTGCGCCGCGCCGGTCTTCGGGTGCGTTTCCAGCTTGCGCCGCTCGGCCCAGTGATACGCCTTGTCATGGTGATCCACGTAACAAAGCAGCAGGCTTGATGAGGTCTTGTGCACGATCAGTCGGATATCGCTGCTGACGCGCACCGACCAGAAGTTCTGATCCCGAGCACGATCAAGCTTGTGGAAGCTCATGCCCGAGTTGACCGGGTTCATCTGCAAGTCGAACGCCGTCGTCTTCACCGCCTTCTGCTCGTCGCCGGTGAGGCGGGCGAGGCTGTCGGTGAAGGTGTCGGCAATACGGAAATCCATGCTCTATATTTACCCAGTCACGCGACAAGTCGCCGCAAGCCGTCGCGGAACTTGCAAAAACTCGGTGACGCGTTCTGTTCGACATTCATGCGGGGGCCAATCTGCTTCGCCCACTCATGCTTGATCCGCCCAGGCAATGGCCATCCCGCTGATTTGACGGCTGCCGAACCGCCCACACTGACCGCGTCGGCCAACAACTCCCATGTCCCGCACACGGAGTCTTGCCGATAACGTGCCAATGGTTCCGCCTTGGCTTTCGGATACGCGGCATGGAGAGCTTGCCGATCACCCAAATACCAAGCTTCGATTTCCTCGATTGCCAAGCGAAACAGGGTGTTTGGCGCAGGTCGGCAGCGCTGATGTAACGCCTTCAATTCGCCCAGGAATTCACGGCAATCGCGGCGGTCGCTGTCAACGACGACCACGACGGCATCGATGCCCGGCGTTCTTCCATAGCCGGCGAGCAACCGCGGCAATTGATCCAACAATGCGCGTTTTGCCGGGTCAGATTGGCTTGACAGTCCGGCTGGCAGGCGACCGATACCTTTGTAAGGGTGTATTCGCCACGTGTGTGGTACGCCGTACTCTCCAACCACTTGCGGCAGCAGTGTTTCGATCAACAACGCGCCAGAGCTGTCTTCCACCAGCACTTCAATGTGCATGCTTACCTCGCATCCAGATAGTCGCCATACCAGAGGCCGCCGAGCGGAAGGCCTTCGTTGACCAAATTTTGTACCAGGGGCAAGTCGGACACGCGGCGAATGGCCGAGAATCCATCGGCTCCCTTCTCCAGAATCCACACTTCCTTCGGCGACAGCGCGTCGACGAAATACGGCTGGTGCGTCGTCACGAATATCTGCGGCGCCCCCTTCTTCCCGGTGGCATGACTGCGCAGCTCGCTGGCGAGGGAATCCAGCAAACGGTGGTAGAGCCCATTTTCTGGCTCTTCGATACAGATGAAAGGCGGTGGATCGGGGTCCTCCATCAACAGGAGGTAGGCGAAGATCTTCAATGTGCCATCGGACATTTGCCCGGCGTAGAACGGGTCAGCGAACGCGCCATCGTTGAATTGCAGCAGCACGCGCTTGTCCTGCGTAACCGAGGTTCTGATGCTCTGGATGCCGGGAATCTTTGTCGCAATGCGATCTAGGATCGACTGAAATCTCTCCTTGTGCTCACGCTCCATATACTGCACCACGTTGCCGATATTGTCTCCGTGGATATTGAGATGGCGTTGCGCACCGGCCGATTGAATCGAGCGCGCAGAATCCGGGTGGAAGTACGACAAATACCAGCCCTTGAGAAAATCACGAAAGCGCTTGATCCTAGGATGCTCCTTGAGAGTACCAAGGGTCGCGATCCCGAGTTGTCGCAGATCGGTCACCTCAACATCCATCTTCGTATTAGGCTCCTCGTCGCCTTCGCCCTCGATGGCGGAATCTCCCGCCCATGCCGTTCCGATTCCGCGGTTCAAACGCAGAAAGGGATAGGGACGGCCAAATCGTTGCCCCTTGCGGCGCTGCCCAAGAAATTCAGCTTGCACGTATGGTCGGCCAGAATCGTCGACAGCGATGGCCAAATCGTAGGTAATCGGCCGCTCGCCCTTCGCTTCGCGGTAATAGATTTCGAACTGTATCGGTTCACTCGTGCCAAGCGAGCGCATGCGTTCGAAGCCACCACGCTGTTTGGCATCGCAAGCGCTCTCGACATCGGTGGAAAGACAGTCGGCGACAAAGCCGAAAGCGTCGAACAAGGTGCTCTTGCCCGAACCGTTCTTGCCGATCACCACCGTGAAGGGAGTCAATGGTTCGTTCTTTTGATCGGTCGACAGCTTGCCCAGCGTCACATCGCGCAGGGCGCGATAGTTGCGTACGCGGAAACCTTCGATCAGCGCCATGGTGTGATCCTCTCAGGGCTCTTATTGTCGTTCATTGCGCCACCCGGAACACCTTCATCACTTCATCGCCAAGGTGGTTGATGACCTTCACGGCGATGCGCCCGGACTTGGGCTTGTCGAAGGGGCGGGAGGTGTCGCTGTTCAATGTCGCCCAGGCTTCCTCGTTGATTTCGGCTTTCAGGGTGGTCTTTAGCGCCTTGTAGGGGTCGTTGGCGCCGAGGAAGTAGGCGTGGCGGACGAAGAAGCTCTCTTCGTTGTAGTCGGTGTCGATGAACCAGCAGGCGATGCCGTCGGCGCCGTCGCTGCGGACTTCGCCGGTGTTGGGGTGGAAGACGTCGACGCCGTTGACCTTGACCCGTATCTGATTGGTGCTGTCCTGGCCGTCGCCGGCGTCGAGGATGTCGATGTCGGGTTCGCCGAAGATGACGAACAGGTTGCCCTTGCCGGTGTTCTTGAGGTCGTCGGCCATGTGCAGGTCGGCGTTCATGCGCGCCTTGAGCACGGGGATGCGGCCGAGCTTGTCAAACTCGCTGGAGTGGGCGTCGTAGTTGAAAGCGCAGGCGATCAGCACGTCGAAGTCGGCGTCGCCGGCTTCGCGAGCGGCGGCGACCAGGTCGGGGCGGGAGACGGTGCCGAATTCGGGGCCGATGAAGATGGCGGCGCGCAGTTCTCTACCACCCTCACCCTGCCCTCTCCCGCCAGCGGGAGAGGGAGAAGAAAGGTAGCGGCCTTCGGCGCAGACCAGGTCGCCGGGCCAGGGGGTGAGTGCGGTGAAGCTGATCTTGTCGTCCTTGTGCGCCTGCTGCACGCCGGCGGTCTTCAGGTTTTCCAGGATCATCTGCACGAAGTCGCGCTCGTCGCCGTAGCCGGCCTTGTCATCGCCGATACCCGGACTTTGTGAGGGATCGATCAGCTCGTCGTTTTCGTCGACGCCGAGCACGCGGTGCGGGGACAGGCTTTCGACGGTGAAGGGGCCGGCGACGCGGACTTTCTTCCTGTCCTCGTAAGGCTTGTCGTAGAGGTATTCGGAATCGGCCTTGGCGGCGATGGAGGCGTCGATCTCGCGCTGACGGGCGATGCGCTGGCGCCACCAGTCGGCGTGCAGCTTCCTGGCCGCGTCGGGCCACTTGGCGTCGGCCTCGCGCGGGATTTCCCATTCCTGCCACGGCCGCTTTTCGTCATCGCGAGCGCCGGAGGCGCGTGGCGATCCAGTCTGGATTGCCGCGCTCCCTTCGGTCGCTCGCAATGACGGTGAGGTTCGTCCCAGGGCGCTGTTCAACTGTTCGCGCAGCGGTTCCAGCTTCTGCTGCCATTTGTCCCAGATAACGTCGATCTCGGCGTTGTTGGCGATCGACTTGAGGGTGATGTGCGGCACGCGCTCATAGACAAAACCGTGGCGGATGTTCCCCTGCACGGGCTGCGAACTCGGCGCGGCGCGGGTGACTTCAGCTTCCTTGTGCTGGCCCTCGCGGGAATCGGCCAGCAGGTAGTACGGATAGCGCGCGCCCATGATGCGGGCGCGGGCCAGGGCCAGCGCGACGCGCGAGGTGTCGAGGGTGATCCAGCGGCGGCCCCATTGTTCGGCGACGTAGGCGGTGGTGCCGGAACCGCAGGTCGGATCGAGCACGAGATCGCCGGGGTCAGTGGCCATGAGGAGACATCGCTGAACAATCCGGGAAACGGTCTGAACAACATAAACCTTGTCACGCTCAGCCGTTCCCATCGTGTCGGTCCACATGTTCGTGACTGGCGTCGCTGCGAAATCGTCGAGAAACAGGCGGTAGTTGGCAAATGTCTTGGTGAGGAAAAGGCGCCCCGCTTTGCCGACCCGTGTTAATCCATCAATGGTCGTCTTCCAATGCTGGTTCGGCTTGTGATTGAGTGCCTGACCTTCAAACGTGAAAGAGAACGGATTGGTCGGTGCGCCATCCGATGTCAAAGGACCGCCAAGGAACAACCGCACTCCCTCCGGCAACTGCAGATTGCCTTCTTTATCGGTGAATCGCGATGACGGCACGGTCTCTCCGGTCGGGAGTAAACACGATTTGTATCTTTCACCGGAACCCTCACCGTAAACCTTTTGCTCAAAGAGCGACCGATATTTCAGCGATGGCTTTGCTTTCGCATACCAAACAACATAGTCGCAAATCGATGCGACAGAACTGGCGTCAAAGCCGCCAGTTTTCTTGAACTGAATCAATGCGACACAATTCTCATCCCCAAACACCTCATCCATCACCGCCCGCACCCGGTGCACATTCTCATCCCCGATCTGCACGAAGATCGACCCCGATTCGGTCAGCAGATCCCGCGCCACGGTCAGCCGATCACGCAGGTAGGTGAGGTAGCTGTGGATGCCATCACGCCAGGTGTCGCGGAAGGCCTTGACCTGCTCCGGTTCGCGGGTGATGTGCTCGGCGTTGCCGTCCTTGACGTCGCGGCTGGTGGTGGACCACTGGAAGTTGGAGTTGAATTTGATGCCGTAGGGCGGATCGAAGTAGATGCACTGCACCTTGCCGCGCAGGCCCTCGCGCTCGGCCAGGCTGGCCATGATTTGCAGCGAATCGCCGAGGATCATGCGGTTCTGCCAGTTGCCGTCGTACTGGTAGAAATCGGTCTTGTCGGCGCCTTCGGGCAGGCCGTTGAAGTCGCCGAACAGGTCGATCTGCTCGGTGAGTTGGTCGCGGCCCGAACCCTCACCCCCGACTCCTCTCCCGGCGGGAGAGGGGTGAAAACGGCGCAGGTCGTCGATCAGCACTTTGGGGTGGACTTTTTCCTGAATGTACAGCGGCGGCGCGTGGACAACGAGGTCGGACCAGTCCTGCTCGTCCTTGCCGCGCCAGACCAGTTGCGGGTCGAGGTCGCGATTGCGCGCTTGCTTCTCGTCATCCAGCCCATTGGCGCCACGTGCATAGGCCACCTTGACCGGCGCCTGCTCGTCCTTCTGCATCACCGACTGGTATTCGGCGGTAGGGATGTTCCTGCGTTTGGCCTCGTCGTGCTTGATGGCTTCGACGGACTTGGGCTGTGGGGTTTTGCGCGCCATGCTTTGTACTCAGTGTTCGTCGCGGCTCGGAGCCTGACTGGGGTCGATTGGTCTGGGGAACACCGAAACAATGCCATCCACGTGCTCGTGCAAGTCGTCGCCGACCTGCTGCCAGAGCGGGTCAAGAAGAAACTCGACACCTTCGCGACGGGCCAGCTTGGCAGCCGGAACGAAGTCGCTGTCGCCAGTTACCAGGATGAACGTATAGGCTTGCTGTTTGAGTGTGATGCTGGCGATGTCCAGCCCGATACGCATGTCGACGCCCTTCTGTCGCAGGCCGAGTCGGACGTCATCCCGCTCAAGTCCGCGCCACGCCGTCAACAGTGCTCGCAGGTCACTTGTCTCTTGCGCATCGAGCGGTGCGGCAGCCGCGCCGTTGAGCAGCACGTCCTCTATTCTGTCCATCCAACGACGGGTCTTCAGTAGCTGCTTGGTGAGGCGCGTGGCGATTTTCCAGTCGCCTTCCTTGCCGACGTGGCCAAGACGAAGTGCGAACTTTCGCTTCCGCCGAAGCTCGCTGAAAAGCTGCTGGCGAAAAAGCGCGAGACCGGTCTTGCCGAATTCAATGCGTTGGTTGGCCAGCGGGTGATGCGCCACGCCCTCGAACGGAGTTGCATCGTAGTAAAACAGGCGATAGACATGATCGAGCCAGCGGCCATCGGAATCCGCGTCCGTATCCAGACCGACCAGGCGCTGAACGTGCCGCTTACACAGATGACGCGCCGTATCCGCAACTTGCTGAGGGGAGGAGCAGAAGCGGGACTCAACGAGCTTGGACAACCGCTTCAGGAAGAAGCCGCCATCGATCAGAACGGCGATGCGGCGCAGTCTCATGCGGCACGCTCCGGACACAAAAAAGCCCCAGGCTTTCGGCACACGCTCGGGATAGGTGAGCGGGCGTACTCGCAAGGGGCGGATGTGGCTACATGTTCCGCAAGCGGAACGCAGAAGTCAAGTTTCCGGCCTTGGGCGGCGGCTTGCAGGGGGATGGACACGGCTCGCGCCAAGGCCACCATTTTGGTTACGTCAACAAAATGGTCTGGAATCGAATTGTGGCGAAGAGCACGCTTATCCCCTGATTCCGGGGCCACCATTTTCACGGCATCGGGGGAATGGTCTGCCCAGGTGCGGGTGTGAACGATTTCTGCCCTCATGCTCCCCTCTCCGTAGCGGGCTTGACTATGACCCCATCAATCATCCGGTCAAATTCGTCGGCGACCTTCTTCGCGAAGTCGTCCTGTATCTGGAACACATCAGTGAACTCGGCGAAGGCCCAGCGGCCGTAGCTGTGCAGGTTGTTTACGCCGGGCACCCAGTAGGTGTCCATCGTGGACTTCTTTTCCTTGGCGTCCTCGCGGCGGTAGCCCTTGATCTCGACGATCAGGTTGAGCGGATCGTCTGGGCCGTGGCCATCGTCGATCTGGACGATGAAGTCGGGACGGTAGGTGCGGGTTTCCGGACCGAAGCGATAGGGCACGTCCAGGCCGAGGTTGTGGTTCTTCACATAGGCCAGCACCTTGGGGTGCGCTTCGGCGACGCGGCAGAACTCACCCTCCCAGTCGCTGTCCAGGATCACCCAGTTGAGGTGGCAGCGGCGTGCGTCGGTTTCCCAGCGGTCGGTCTTGGAGGTGTTGAAGTTGACGTGGATGGTGGACCCGGTGGGGTTGTAAGGTTCGAGCACCGCCTTGATCGGGCGCTTGCCCTCCTCGGCCCGGGTGATGGCCGCGGTGATACGTTCGCAGGCGATGTCGGCCAGAGCCTGGTACATGAGCTGGCCGGGGTAGGTGTCGCCCTTGCAGACAAGATAGCCGTCGAGCCATTGCTTGGTGATGCGCTTGAGCTGGCCGAACAGGTGCAGTTTGGGTTCCTCGCCCGGGTCGCGCCATTTGGTGTAGAGCAGACGCTGGGTGAGGTGGAAGAGCAAAGTCGAGCGGCGCAGATCGCCGAGGTGCTCGAGATTGAGGTCCACCGATTCGCCGATGATGCCGGCGTTTTTGGTGATCGACGGGCCGACGATGTCGGGCGTGAGCTCGAAGATCGAATCGTCGTTGAAGTTCGCGGTGAGGCGTTCCTCTGGGAGCTCGACGCGGTAGCCGGCCACGCGCGGGAAGCGGATCTCGAGATGATCGCGGTCGGGGCGGACCGCCTTGACCTGGATGGTCTCGCGCGGCGGCTGCGGCGGGGCGATGACCGGCTTTGCGGTGAAGTCGAACGGAATGCCGAGGACGTCGGCATATTCGACGTTGAACAGCCCGTCCTCATTCAGTTCATAGGACTGCCGGCGCAGGGCACGGCCGATGACCTGCTCGCACAACAGTTGGGTGCCGAAGGCGCGCACGCCCAGGACGTGGGTCACGGTATTGGCGTCCCAGCCTTCGGTGAGCATCGAGACGGAGACGACACAGCGGATCGACTCGCCGAGGCGACCGTGCTTGCCAACGGTGTTCATCACCTCTCGCAGCAGGTCCTGGTCGGTCAGGCCTTCGGCCTGACGCGGGTCGCCGGTGCGCTCGATGATCTCGCGGCGGAAGCGATCGATCTCGTCGGCGGCCATGGCGCGGAAGTTGGGGTCAAGGGCTTCGCCGGACTCCAACTGCTCGCTGTCGATCAGCAGGGTGCTGGGCCGCGGCAGCGGGTTGCCGTGCTCGTCGAAGTTCCGGAACAGCTCGAGCCTGCCGTTCTCCAGCGAGCTCGATCCGTCTTCGTTCTCGCGCAGGAAGCCGGAGATATAGTCGTAGATCAGTTTGGAGGTGGACGTGTTGTTGCAGACGACGATGAAGCACGGCGGCACCTTGATGCCGGCCTGCTGCCACAGATCAAAGGTCTTCGCGTAGTGACCGTAGAGCGCCTTCAGGGCCGTCTCCAACGGGATCGGGATATCGAGCGGGTCGGGCTTTTTGCCTTTGCCACGGCCTTTCTTCGGCATTTTCTTGCCGATGTGCTTCCAAAGCTCGCGGAACATCGGCATCTCGTCGCCCGGGATGTTCTCGGCGACCGGCACGCGCGGGAGTTTGACGATGCCGCACTCGATCGCGTCCATCAGCGAGAAATCGCTCAGGGTCCAGGGGAACAGGGTGCCTTCGGCGTAGCCCGAACCGCTGAGGAAGAACGGAGTGGCCGAGAGGTCCATCACCCGGCTGAGGCCTAGCTTGCGGTTGACGGATTCCAGGCCGGAGATCCAGAGGCGGGCGGCTTCCTTGTTCTTTTCGGCTTCCTTCTTGTCCTCGCCGGTCAGATCCTCGTCCTCGGTGTCGCCCGGCTTTTCGCGGTAACAGTGATGCGCCTCGTCGTTGATGACCATGACGTGCTTCATGCCCATCAGGTCGGGCATGACGCGCTGGAGCATCTGGCCCTCGGTTTCCAGAGTGTTGAGCTCGTCGCCACCCTTGCCCTGCAGCAGTAGGCGGCCGCCCTTGGAGAGCTGCATGCGCTCGCGCAATTTGAAGGCGTGGTAGTTGGTGATGACGATCTTGGCCTTGCGCAGGTCGTCCATCATGTCGCCGGGCACGAGCTCGCGGCTGGCGTAGTAGCTGTCGGGGTCGTTGGGCTGGAGTACCCGCAGGCGGTCCTTGATGGTCAGGCCGGGCGCCACCAACAGGAAACCGCGCGTGAATCGTTTGCTGGTCGGCCGGCGGACGGCGTTGATCGTCTGCCACGCGATCAGCATGGCCATGACGGTAGTCTTGCCGGCGCCGGTGGCGAGCTTGAGGGCGAGGCGGCTCAGCTCTGGATTGGCTTCGGCATTGGCGTTGGCGAGGTGCTCGAGGAAGGCTTCGCCGGTCTTCCCGATCTGCGGCGCGACCTCGGTCAGCCAAATCGCGGTTTCGATGGCCTCGATCTGGCAGAAGAACGGGCGGACGCCGCTGAACCTGTGATGGCGCCAGTGCTGGAGCAGGCGGGCGGTCTCAGGGGTGACGCGCCAGTCGGCTGGGTTCGGTAGCCGACGCCAGGCATCTACCTGCTGTCGGACACCGTTGATGATGGCCGTATGGTCGTAGCGCTGGGCGTCACTGGAGAGCCCTTTGCCCTCGTCGAACACGAGCGACGCCTGATCGGCGGCGCCCTTGCGCTTGCGCGGCTTGGGAATCGGCGTGATGAACTCGGCGAGCCGGCGCCGATCGATGATCTGCTGGGTCGGCTGCCCTTCGTCATCCAGCTCCCAATGCCTCGACGGGTAGTCGTAGGGGGAGTTGAGAATGGGGCGTTCAAAGAATGGATTGCTCATCTGCCCTTGCCTGTCCTTAGTTCACCGCAGCCACCCTTACGGGCCTCCACCTCGTGATCGTGCACGAATCTGGTGGATGATGCCAATTCAATGCGCTGGTGCTAGTGGCCGCATCGGGCGCCGTTAATGTCGGCCGCCGGCCGCGGCCATGACCGAACGACGCACACGCGACAGCCGTGGTCGCTTCACGTAGCATGGCCTGCGATCACATCGCGTGGGGAGAATCGCCGTGTCGCGCCTGTTCGCCGTGGGCATCGCCGCCCTGTTCGCCAGCCTGGCGCTCAGCGCCCAGGACATCCCCACCCCTGATCTCGCACCCGAGTCAAAACCTGCGCCGACCGCGCCCGAGGGCTCTGCCGAGCTGGCCGCTTTCGTCGACGGCCTGGCCCACGCGCTGATTCGCGACAAAGACCTGCCGGGCCTGACCATCGGCATCGTCTCGCCCGATGCCGCCCCGCTGATCCAGGGCTATGGCATGGCCGATGTCGAAGCGGGTGAACCGGTCGATGGCGGCGAGACGCTGTTTCGCATCGGCTCCGTGTCCAAAACCTTCACCTGGACCGCCGTCATGATGCTGATCGAGCGCGGATTGCTCGACCCCGATGCCGACATCAATACCTACCTCAAGCAGGTCCGCGTCGACGAAGCCTTCGATGCGCCGGTGACCATGCATCACCTGATGTCGCACCGCGCCGGTTTCGAGGACACCTTCGCGGTGTTCACCGTCTCCGACGACGACCCGCGCAGCCGTTCCGAGTTGCTGGCCCTGCATCAGCCGCGCCGGGTCTTCCCGCCCGGCGCGCGCACGTCGTACTCCAACTGGGGCGCGGCGCTGGCCGCACAGGTGGTCGAGGATGTCGCCGGCGTGCCGTACGACACCTTCCTTTACGAAGAGATTCTTGCGCCCCTGGGCATGGACTCGACCACCATCGAAGCGCCCTCGCGCATGGCCGCGCCCCTCAAGGAGCGTCTGGCCAAGGGCTATGAGTTCGCCCAGGGCCGCCACGTGGAAGGAGAACCGATGCAAATCGGCGCCTATGCGCCGGCCGGCGCCATGGCCTCGACCGCCGCCGACATGACCCGCTGGATGCGCTTTCACCTCAACGGCGGCCAGCTCGACGGCGTGCGCCTGCTGGGCGCGAAATCGCATGCGCTGATGCGCAGCCGGGTATTCAACGACCGGCCCGAGGCGGCCGACGTTGCTCATGGCTTCCAGTCGCGCACGCATCGTGGCGTTTCCACCCTTGGTCACGGCGGCGCGACAGCGCTGTATCGCGCGCAAATGGTGCTGGCGCCGGAATTGGGACTGGGCATTTTCGTCGCGCAAAACACCAACCGGGGCGGCTACGCCGCGCTTTCCACCATCACCGACCTGGTGGTCGAGCGCTTCGCGCCGTCGCCTGCCGACATGGCTGGCGCAGCGACTTTGGAGCAGGCATCGGCCGCATCGGCCGCATCGGCCGCCGACTACGTCGGACGCTATCGCAACAACCGGCGCTCGTTCAGCACCTTTACGGCCGCGTTTTCGACCGATGAATCGCTCGTGGTGGTCGATGGCGAAGACGGCGCGCTGATCGTCACCGCGAACGATCAGCCCCGTCGCTATCTTCCGGTGCCCGGCACAGCCGATCTGTTCGAGGCCGATACCGGCGCGCGCCTGATGTTTCAGCGCGACGATAACGGGCGGGTGACCACGGCCAACGACAGCAGCGGCGTGCACTCCTACGAGCGCAGCGGCGCGCTGAATGCCGGCCCGACCCTGGTGTTGTCGCTGGTCGCGGCCACGCTGCTGGCGCTGACCACCCTGCTCGGCACGGCCTGGCGGTGGGGCCGACCGGCGGTCCGCACCGCGCCCGGGCTGCTGGCCAGTCGGGTGGCGGTGTTCTCGGCGCTGTCGGTGCTGCTGTTCCTGACCATCGCCGTGGCGACCGTGGCGGTGATGTCCGAGCTGGGCGCCAGCGACCTGTTGCGCTACCCGCCGACCGTGATGCACCTGGCGCGGGCAGCCGGCTGGCTGCTGGCGGTCATGGCCGCGATCATGCTGCTTGCGCTGCGTCCGGCCTGGGCGGGCTCGAACTGGAGCCTGTGGCGACGGCTGCACTTCACCGTTTTCGCATTGGCACTGGCATTTCTGGTATTCCAGCTGTGGCAATGGCGGGTGATCGGCGCGCCGCTGATCTAGCCCGCAGTCATTCGCAGGACGACTGCAACCGACAGACAAACGAACGAGAGCGAACATGAACGCACCGACCCGCCAGCGGACTTTTCCGGACGCCGAAACCGCGCTGCACTGCGAGCACAACACTAGCGCAGCCACCGACCTGCGGCCGCGTTCGTGGCGCTGGCGCTGGCTGGCCGCTGGCGCCGTAATGGCGCTGGTGCTGGGCGCCTGCGGCGGTTCGGACTCGCCACCGGAAGCGACCGCGCCGGCATTCGATCTGCTCATTTCCGGCGGCACCGTCCATGACGGCTCCGGTGGCGAGCCGTTCGTCGCCGACGTGGCGATTCGCGACGACCGGATCGTGGCCATCGGCAACGCGCTTGGCGAGGCGACCACGGTCATCGACGCGCGCGGCAAGGTGATCGCGCCCGGTTTCATCAATGTGCTGAGTTGGGCCACCGAATCGTTGATCGAGGACGGCCGTTCGCTGAGCGACATCCGTCAGGGCGTCACGCTGGAGGTGTTCGGCGAGGGCTTCTCGATGGGCCCGCTCAACCCGGCCCTGCGCGACTATCTGATTTCGCGCCAGAACGACATCCACTACGACGTGCCGTGGACCACGCTGGGCGAATACCTTGAGCATCTCGAAGAGCGTGGAGTGTCGACCAATGTCGCCTCCTTCATCGGCGCCACCACGGTGCGCATTCACGAGTTGGGGTTCGAGGACCGCGCGCCAAATCCTGAAGAACTCGACCGCATGCGTGCGCTGGTGCGCCAGGCCATGGAAGAGGGCGCGCTCGGCATCGGCGCCTCGCTGATCTACGCCCCGGCGTTCTACGCCGACACCGACGAACTGGTGGCGCTGAACGAAGTCGCCGCCGAATACGGCGGCCGCTACATAGCCCACATCCGCAGCGAGGGCAACCGCTTCGAGGAGGCCGTCGAGGAGCTGATCGAGATTGCCCGCCGCGCCGGCATCGGTGCCGAGATCTACCACCTCAAGGCCGCCGGCCAGTCGAACTGGCACAAGCTCGACAAGGTCATCGCCCGGATCGAACAGGCCCGCGCCGATGGTCTCGACATCAGCGCCGACATGTACACCTACACCGCCGGCGCCACCGGGCTGGACGCCGCGATGCCGCCCTGGGTGCAGGAAGGCGGGCTGGAAGCCTGGGTCGAGCGGATGCGCGACCCGGCCGTGCGCGAGCGCCTGCGCAGCGAGATTTCCACCCCGTCGAACGACTGGGAAAACCTCTATCTCGCCGCCGGCGGCCCGGAAAACCTGCTGTTCTTCGAGTTCAAGAATCCCGACCTCAAACCGCTGACCGGAAAGACCCTGGCCGAAGTGGCAGCGCAGCGCGGCACGTCACCCGAGGACACCATGATCGATCTGGTGATCGAGGACGGCAGCCGGGTCGGCACGGTCTACTTTTTGATGTCCGAAGACAACATCCGCAAGAAGATCGCCCTGCCCTGGATGAGCTTCGGATCAGACGCCGAGTCGAGCGCGCCCGAGGGCGTGTTCCTGCAATCGAGCACCCATCCGCGCGCCTACGGCAACTTCGCCCGCCTGCTCGGCCGCTATGTTCGCGACGAGGGGATCATCAGCCTGCCCGAAGCGATCCGCCGCCTGACTTCGCTGCCGGCCGACAACCTGGGCATCACCGGGCGCGGCCGCCTGGTCGAGGGTCACTTCGCCGACGTGGTGGTGCTCGACCCGGATACCGTCGCCGACCACGCCACCTACGAAAACCCCCTGCAACTGGCCACCGGCGTCACCGACGTGATCGTCAACGGCACGCCCGTCCTGCGCAACGGCGAACACACCGGCGCCACGCCCGGCCGCGTCGTCCGCGGGCCGGGCTGGCGCAGCGGCGAGTGAACTGCGCACTGAGCGATCGTCCGCGCAGCAAGGGCAGTCGATGGTGGTGCTCGCCCACTCCGGAGCCGGTCAGCGCCGGAGACGACCAGGGCGGGCACTTATAATCGTCGCATCATTTCTTTCAGATCGCCGCACATGACCGACATCCCTGCCTGCCCGCTGTGCGCCATGGAAAACACCTATCCCGACGGCGAAAACTACGTTTGCGCCGATTGCGGGCACGAGTGGTCGATGCACGCCGCAGCCGGACCGACGGAGCCGGGCGCCACCACCGTCAGGGACGCCAACGGAACCGCACTCTCCGATGGCGACTCGGTGGTGCTGATCAAAGATCTCAAGGCCAAGGGCGGCTCGACCCTGAAGATGGGCACCAAGGCGAAAAACATCCGCCTGGTCGACGGCGACCACGAAGTCGACGTGAAAATCGACGGCATCGGCTACCTGCTGAAATCCTGCTACCTGAAAAAGACCGCCTGAGCGGTTCGCTTCCGGAAGCCGCCTTGCGCGCCGAATGCCGTTGGACTGGGCCTTGGCGCGCCCGGTCCGCTCAGGCCTTCAGGTTGATCCAGGTCGCCTTGAGCTCGGTGTACTTGTCGAAGGCGTGCAGGGACTTGTCGCGGCCGTTGCCGGATTGTTTGTAGCCGCCGAACGGGGCGGTCATGTCGCCGCCATCCCAGTAATTGACCCATACGCTGCCGGCGCGCAGGGCGCGGGCGACGCGGTGGGCGCGGGTGATGTCGCGGGTCCAGACGCCAGCCGCCAGTCCGTAGACGCTGTCGTTGGCGATGCGCAGGCCCTCTTCTTCGCTATCGAAGGTGATGGCGGCGAGCACCGGGCCGAAAATTTCCTCGCGGGCGATGGTGGCATCGTGGCGAATGTCGTCGAACACCGTCGGTTCGATGTAATAGCCGCCGGTCTCGGTCAGCACCCGCTTGCCGCCAAGCGCCAGACGGCCGCCCTCGGCCTGGCCTTTGTCGATGAAGCCGAGCACGCGCTGCATCTGGCCCTCGTCGACCATCGCGCCCATCGGCGCGCCCGGCTCCAGCGGATGGCGCGGCTGCATCTTGCGGCCTTCCTCGACCACCCGGGCGATGAACTCGTCCTTGATCTCGCGCTGCACCAGCAGCCGCGAGGCCGCCGTACACACCTCGCCCTGATTGAAGAAAATACCCGATGCGGCGGCCTGTGCGGCGGCGGCCAGGTCGGGAGCGTCGGCGAACACGATATTCGGGCTCTTGCCGCCGCACTCCATGTAGGCGCGTTTCATGTTACTGCGCCCGGCGCACTGCAACAGGTGCTTGCCGACCGCAGTGGAGCCGGTGAACACGATGCCATCGACATCCATGTGCAGGGCCAGCGGCTCGCCGGCGCCCTTGCCGAAGCCCGGCAGCACGTTGAACACGCCGGCCGGGATACCGGCCTCGATCGCCAGCTCGGCGACGCGAATCGCGGTCAGCGGTGATTTCTCCGAAGGCTTGAGGATCACCGAGTTGCCCATCGCCAGCGCCGGGGCAATTTTCCAGGTGGCCATCAGCAACGGAAAATTCCACGGCACGATGGCGGCGATCACGCCCAGCGGCTCGCGGGTCACCAGGCCCAGTTCGTCCGGGCCGGTCGGCGCGATCTCGTCGTAGACCTTGTCGATCGCCTCGCCGGTCCAGGTCATGCAGCGCACGGTGGCGGCCATGTCGACGTGCAGGGCATCGTCGATCGGCTTGCCCATGTCCAGGGTTTCCAGCAGCGCCAGTTCTTCGGCATGGCTTTCGATCAGGGCGGCGAAGCGGATCAGGGTCTTCTTGCGCTGCACCGGGGTCTGCGCCGACCAGCGGCCATCATTGAACGCGCGCCGGGCGGCGGCCACCGCGCGCTCGACATCCTCGGCCTCGCATTCGGCCACCTGGCCCAGCAGCCGTCCATCGACCGGGCTGAGGTTGGCGAAGGTCTTGCCCGACGCGGCATCGACATAACGGCCATCGATGAAGGCCTGGCTGCGGATGGTCAGCGCGGCGGCGCGCGCCAGCCAGTCGGCGTGGGAAGTGGGCTTGGTGCCGGGAAGATTCATGGCGTGATCCGGTTTCCGTTCAAAAAGTGGGCGGCGTGCTGGCGCTGATCAGGATGGCGACTTCGTCACCGACGTTGCGGAAGCGATGCGGCTGACGGCTCTCGAAGTAATAGCCCTCGCCCGGCCCGAGCACCCGCAACTGGTCGCCGACGGTGACCTCGACCCGGCCCTGGACCACCACCCCGCCTTCTTCGCCGTCGTGGCTGAGCATTTCGTCGCCGGTGTCGCTGCCCGGCGGCATCACTTCGCGCAGAATGCACATTTGTCGGTCGGCGCGGCCATTGCCGACCAGGAAATAATGAATCTCGTTGGTACCCACGTCGGGCTGACGCTCGGGCGCGAAGAACGGGCTGTCCTCGTTGCCGGCTTCGAAGTCGGCGGTGAAGAATTCGGCCAGCGAGATCGGGATGCCTTCCAATACTTTTTTCAACGAGCTGACCGACGGGCTGACCTTGTTCTGCTCGATCAGGGAAATGGTGCTGTTGGTCACGCCCACCCGCTTGGCCAACTCGCGTTGACTCAGTCCACGGGCCTTGCGGATGGCGTGCAGGCGCGCACCGATGTCCATAGTCGGGTTCCAGAGGCGCGGCGAAGGTCGCCGCTGTTGCGAAATATTTAACACTATGCGCCGTGTCGGTCAAATAAACGGCGAGACTTGCCGAATCTTGTAAAGTTTATTCAACACTGTTAGCGTCTGCTTTGGTATTCCATCGCCGCGTCGCGCCCGAACGCAGGAGCCCTCATGAACGCCCCATCTTCCGCCCATTCCGCCCCGCAACCGCATCAGGCCACCGGCCTGACCGAACCGGCGCCCGCCCACCTCGATGCCTACTGGATGCCGTTCACCGCCAACCGGCAGTTCAAGGCCACCCCGCGCCTGCTCAACGGCGCCAAGGGCATGCATTACCGCAGCGTCGACGGCCGGGAAATTCTCGACGGTACCGCCGGCCTGTGGTGCTGCAATGCCGGCCACGGCCGCACCAAGATTGTCGAGGCGGTGCAGAAGCAGATCGCCGAGATGGACTATGCGCCCAGCTTTCAGATGGGCCACCCGCTGGCCTTCGAGCTGGCCGAGCGGCTGGCCGAGATCGCCCCGGCGCCGCTGAGCCGGGTGTTCTACACCAATTCCGGCTCGGAGTCGGTCGATACCGCGCTCAAGATCGCCCTGGCCTACCACCGCGCGCGCGGTGAAGGTCAGCGCACGCGCTTCATCGGCCGGGAAAAGGGCTACCACGGCGTCGGGTTCGGCGGCATCTCGGTCGGCGGCATGGTCAACAACCGCAAGGCATTCGGTGCGATGCTGCCGGGCGTCGATCACATGCGCCACACCCTGGATATCAGCCGCAACGCGTTCAGCAAGGGCCTGCCGGCGCACGGTGCCGAGCTGGCCGACGATCTGGAGCGCATCGTCCAACTGCACGATGCCTCGACGATCGCGGCGGTCATCGTCGAGCCGGTATCGGGTTCCGGCGGCGTGGTGCTGCCGCCCGAGGGCTATCTGCAGCGCCTGAAGGCCTTGTGCGAAAAATACGGCATCCTGCTGATCTTCGATGAGGTGATCACCGGTTTCGGCCGGGTCGGCAAGGCGTTCGGCGCCCAGCGCATGGGCGTCGTGCCCGACCTGATGACCACCGCCAAGGGCCTGAGCAACGGCGCGATCCCGATGGGCGCGGTGTTCGCCTCGGAGTCCATCTTCCAGGCCTTCATGCACGGCCCGGAGCCGATGATCGAACTGTTCCACGGCTACACCTATTCCGGCCACCCGGTGGCCTGTGCTGCGGCTCTGGCGACGCTGGACATCTACCGCGAGGAAAACCTCTTCGAGCGCGCCATCGAGCTGGGCGACTACTGGGGCGAGGCCCTGCACAGCCTCAAGGGCCTGCCGAATGTGATCGACATCCGCAATTACGGATTGATCGGTGCAGTCGAGTTCGCGCCGCGCGAAAATGCCCCCGGTGCGCGCGGCTACGACGTGTTCACCGACTGCTTCCACAATCGGGATCTGATGGTCCGCTACAGCGGCGACGTGATCGCCATGTCGCCACCGCTGATCCTGGAGCGTTCGCACATCGATCAGATCGTCGAACGCCTCGGCGCCGCGATCCGCGTCACCGCCTGACCCTTCTCTCAACGACCCACAGCGAGCATAGAAATGCTTATCGGCGTACCCAAGGAAATAAAGAACCACGAGTACCGCATCGGCCTCACGCCTGCCGGCGCCCGCGAGTTGATCGCGCACGGCCACCAGGTGATGGTGCAGCGCGACGGCGGCAAATCCATCGGTCTCACCGACGAGCTGTACGAGAAAGCCGGCGCCGAGATCGTCGACACGCCCGAGGAAATCTTCGAGCGCGCCGAGATGATCATCAAGGTCAAGGAACCCCAGCCCAACGAATGCAAGATGCTGCGCAAGGGCCAGGTGCTCTACACCTATCTGCATCTGGCACCCGACCCGGAGCAGACCCGGCTGCTGGTCGAATCGGGCTGCACGGCGATCGCCTATGAAACCGTCACCGACCGCACCGGCGGACTGCCGCTGCTGGCGCCGATGAGCGAAGTGGCCGGGCGGATGTCGATCCAGGCCGGTGCCCACGCGCTGGAGCGTGCCCAGGGCGGCTCGGGCGTGCTGCTGGGCGGTGTGCCCGGCGTGCGTCCGGCCGAAGTGATGGTGCTCGGCGGCGGGGTGGTCGGCCTGCACGCCGCGCGCATGGCGATGGGCCTGGGCGCCAATGTCACCCTGTTCGATCGCTCGCTGCCGCGCCTGCGCTATATCGATGAGCTTTACGGCGACCGGCTGACCACGCTGTACTCCACCCACGACGCGGTCGAGGAATATCTCTCGGAAACCGATCTGGTGATCGGCGCCGTGCTGATTCCTGGTGCGTCCGCGCCCAAGCTGGTCACCCGCGATCAGCTCGCCCTGATGCGCCCCGGCTCGGTCCTGGTCGATGTCGCCATCGATCAGGGCGGCTGTTTCGAAACCAGCAAGGCAACCACCCACCAGAACCCGACCTACGAGGTGGACGGGATCATCCACTACTGCGTCGCCAACATGCCCGGCGGCGTGGCGCGCACATCCACCTTCGCGCTCACCAATGCCACGCTGCCGTTCGCCGTGCAGCTGGCCAACAAGGGCGCACGCCAGGCCATGCTGGACGATGAGCACCTGCGCAACGGGCTGAACGTACACGAAGGCAGGATCACCTATCAGGCGGTCGCCCGCGATCTCGGCTACGACTACGTGCCCGCCACCCAGGCACTGGGGTAAATCATGAACGCCAATCCGTCGTCCATTGCCGAGCAGGCACCCATCCGCATCGATCACTGGATCAACGGCAAGCCGTTCGCCGGCACCAGCGCCACGCGCGCCGATGTCTTCGATCCGGCTACCGGCCAGGTGACCGGACAGGTTGCGCTGGCCAGTGCGGCCGATGTCGAAACCGCCATCGCCAGCGCTGCCGCGGCCTTTCCCGACTGGGCAGCGACCACGCCGCTCAGCCGGGCGCGGGTCATGTTCCGATTCAAGGCGCTGCTGGAAGCGCACGCCGATGAGCTGATCCGCGCGATCAACGCCGAGCACGGCAAAGTGCTCAACGATGCCCAGGGCGAACTCACGCGCGGCATCGAAGTGGTCGAGTTTGCCTGCGGCATCCCGCAAATGCTCAAGGGCGAGCACTCGATGAACGTCGGCCGCGATGTCGACTCGTGGAGCGAGTACGCGCCGCTCGGCGTGGTGGCCGGCATCACGCCGTTCAACTTTCCGGCAATGGTTCCGATGTGGATGTTTCCGGTCGCCATCGCCTGCGGCAACACGTTCGTGCTCAAGCCGTCCGAACGCGACCCGACGCCCTCGCTGATCCTGGCGCGGCTGCTCAAGGAAGCCGGCCTGCCCGACGGCGTGTTCAACGTCGTGCACGGCGACAAGCTGGCGGTGGACACCCTGATCGACGACGACCGGGTGCAGGCGCTGAGCTTCGTCGGCTCCACGCCGATCGCCGAATACATCTATGCCCGCGGTTCGGCCAAAGGCAAGCGCGTGCAGGCCCTGGGCGGCGCGAAGAATCACATGGTGGTGCTGCCCGATGCCGATCTCGACCAGGCCAGCAACGCCCTGCTCGGCGCCGGCTACGGCTCGGCCGGCGAGCGCTGCATGGCGATCTCGGTGGCGGTCTGCGTCGGCGACGACACCGCCGACGCGCTGATCGAGCGGCTCGCCCCGCAGGTCCGCGCCTTGACCATCGGCCCCGGCTGCCAGGGCAACCCCGACATGGGTCCGCTGGTCACCGGCGCGCACCGCGACAAGGTGCGTGCCTACATCGATCTCGGCGTGGAAGAAGGCGCGCAATTGGTGGTCGATGGTCGCGATCTGAACATTGCCGGCCACGAGGCAGGCTTCTTCCTCGGCGGCTGCCTGTTCGACCGTGTCAGCCCAGCCATGCGGATCTATCGCGAAGAAATCTTCGGGCCGGTGCTGTGCGTGGTACGGGTGGCGGATTTCGACGCCGCCCTGGCGCTGGTCAACGGCCACGAATACGGCAACGGCACGGCCATCTTCACCCGCGATGGCGATGCCGCCCGGCAGTACGCCCATCGCGTGCAGGTCGGGATGGTCGGCATCAACGTCCCCATTCCCGTGCCGATGGCGTTCCACAGCTTCGGCGGCTGGAAGCGCTCGCTGTTCGGCCCGCTGCACATGCACGGCCCGGACGGGGTGCGCTTCTACACCCGCCTCAAGACCGTGACCGCCCGCTGGCCGACCGGCATCCGCGCTGGCGCCGAATTCGTGATGCCCACCATGAAGTAAGGCCGGCGCTCGCCTTTCGCGGGCGCGTGCGGCCGGTTCACCATCCACATCGACAGGTTGCACATGACTCGCCCAGAAGCCTCCGACATCATTCCCGGCCGGACCGATCTGGCGTTCACCCGCGAGAGCCCCTACGGCACGCTGGCCGAGCCGACCTACTCCGGCGCGCTGAGCTTTCTGCGCCGGCGCTATGGCAAGGATCTGACTGGCGTCGATGTCGCGGTGATTGGTGTGCCGTTCGATCTGGCCACCACCGGCCGACCTGGCGCGCGGCTCGGACCACGGGCGATCCGCGAGGCCTCGACCATGCTGGCCTGGGCGCCGCCCGATGCCTGGGATTTCGACCCGCTCGATCGGCTCAACGTGCAGGACTGGGGCGATGTGTTCTTCGATTCCGGCCGTCCGGAGCGGATTCCCGAGGTCATTTTCGAGACCTATCGGGACATCCTGGCCAGCGGCGTCACCCCGCTCAGCCTCGGTGGCGATCATTTCCTCAGCTTCCCGGTGCTACGTGCGCTGCACGAGATCCATGGGCCGCTGGCGCTGATCCACTTCGACGCCCACTCCGACACCTGGGCCGACAGCGAGGGCCGCATCGACCACGGCACCATGTTTTTCCATGCCGCCCGGCAGGGCCTGATCGATCCGTCGTGTTCGATTCAGTTGGGCATGCGCACCCGCAATCCCGACAGCCACGGCTTCGAGGTCCGCGATGCCCGCTGGCTGCACCGGGAAGGCGTCGCCGCTGCGGTCGCCGCGATCCATCGACGGGTCGGCCAGCGGCCATGCTATGTCAGCTTCGACATCGACTTTCTCGATCCCGCCTGCGCGCCCGGCACCGGCACGCCGGTAGTCGGCGGATTCGATACCCACATTGCACTGGAACTGATTCGCGGACTCGCAGGACTGCCGATCATCGGGATGGACGTGGTAGAAGTTGCACCTCCTTTCGACCACTCCCACATCACCGCGCTCGCCGGGGCCAGCATTGCCCACGAATTGCTGGCCGCGCATGCCGCGCGGTTCCCGGAAAAACCCAGATGACCCTAGACCGCAGCAAGATCGAAGCCTTTCGAAACGCAGAATCCATCCGCTTCAGCGAATCCCGCCCGCGCTCGCTGGCGCTGGCCGACGCCAGCCGCGACCACTACCTGTCCGGCTACCCGCTGCACTGGATGAGCGACTGGCCGCTGCCGTTCGCCCCGTTCGTCGAGCGCGCAGAGGGTGCCGAGCTGTGGGATGTCGATGGCCATCACTATTTCGACTTTTGCCTCGGCGATACCGGCGCGATGTTCGGCCACTCGCCGCCGGCCGTGGTCGAGGCGCTGCGCGAGCAGGCCGGTCGCGGCCTGACCACCATGCTGCCTTCGCCGCGCGCCGCTTCGGTGGGCGCCAAGCTGGAGGCCTTGTTCGGCCTGCCGACCTGGAACTTCACGCACAGCGCCACCGACGCCAACCGCGCCGCGATCCGCTGGGCGCGGGCGGTCACCGATCAACCCGTGCTGCTGGTGTTCGACGGCTGTTACCACGGCAGCCTCGATGACACGCTGGTGCGCTGGCACAAGGGCCGTACCGTGGCGCGCGGCGGCATGGTCGGCCAGGTCGGTCATCCGGCGGTGCTCACCCGGGTCGCAAAGTTCAACGATGTCACCTCGCTGACCAATTCACTGTCGACCAAGAACGTCGCCGCCGTATTGTTCGAGCCGGCGATGACCAACATCGGTCTGGTCCAGCCCGATCCCGGATTCCTGGACACTCTGCGCGAGATGACCCACGCGCTTGGCACCCTGCTGATCGTCGACGAAACCCACACGCTGTCGGCAGGCCCCGGCGGCGCCAGCAAGGCATGGGGGCTGGAACCGGACATGATCACCGTGGGCAAGGCGATCGCCGGCGGTTTTCCGTGCGGTCTGCTTGGCCTGTCGGCCGATGTCGCCGCGCGAGTCCGCGCCTACCAGCCGCCGAAGGGCGAGGCCGATGGCCACGGGCACAGCGCGATGGGCACCACGCTGGCCGGCAACCCGATGGCGCTGGCCGGACTGGAAGCCAGCCTGGACCATCTGATGACCGCCGATAACTACGCCGGCATGCTGTCGCGCGCCGCCGCACTGGAGGCCGACATCCAGGCGCTGCTCAAATGTCGCGGTTTGCCCTGGTGCACCAGCCGGATCGGCGCGCGACTGGAGATCCAGTTCTGCCCGACCCCGCCGCGCAATGCGCCCGAGGCAGTCGAGGCGTTCGACGATGAGTTGCAGGCTGCCCTGCATCTGGGCCTGGCCAATCGCGGGGTGCTGGTCACGCCGTTCCACCACATGCTGCTGATCAGCCCGGCCACCACCGAGGCAGCGTGCGCGCACTTTGTCGCCATGCTCGACCAAGTCCTCGAACTTCTGTCCTGAAGCCGCCCGCCATGACCCACTCACCGACCGCCCTGCCCGGCGACGACCCGATCAACCATGCGCCCATCGAGGAGGCCGAGCGCTTCCTGGCCGCGCATCCGGACATCGCGTTGATCGAGCTGTTCGCCTTCGACGCCAACGGCGTGGCGCGCGGCAAATGGCTGCATCGCGAAGAGCTGCTGGCCTGTTTCCGACACGGCCGGGCGCTGCCTTCCTCGATCATGAGCCTGTCGGTGCACGGCGAGGACATTCCCGAATCCGGTCTGGTCTGGGATGTCGGCGATGCCGACGGGCTGGCGTTTCCGCTGGCCGGCAGCCTGCAACCCCTGCCCTGGCGCCGTCAGGCGCAGGCCTGGGTGCAGGTGTCGCTGGACGAAGTCGAAGGCGGGCCGGCCCGCCAGGTCGACCCGCGCAACGTGCTGGTCCGCGCCCAGCAGGCGCTGCAGGCCGACGGCTACACCCCGGTGATGGCGGCCGAACTCGAGTTTTACCTGCTCGACGCCGAGCCCGACGGCCACGGCCGCCCGCAGCCGCTCCGCCTGGCCGACGGCAAACGCCCGGACAGCCCGGCGGTCTACGATCTGGACGAGCTGGCCGGCGCCGGCGCCTTTCTTTCGGCGCTCTATGAAGCCTGCGCGGCACACGGCCTGCCGGCGCGCAGCGCGATCTCCGAATATGCGCCCGGCCAGTTCGAGATCACCCTCGAACACCGGCCGTGCGCGGTGCAGGCGATGGACGAGGCGGTGCGCTACAAGCGCCTGGTCAAGGACATCGCCCGGCACCACGGCCTGCGCGCCTGCTTCATGGCCAAGCCGTTCAGTCGGCATGCCGGCTGCGGTCTGCACCTGCACATCAGCCTGGCCGACCGCGCGGGCGACAATGCCTTCGCCGACCCGCACCCGGCCGGCAACGCGCTGATGCAGCAGGCCGTCGCCGGACTGCTGGCCAATGCGCAGGAATCACTGTTGCTGTTCTGCCCGCACGGCAACAGCTTCCGGCGCTATCAGGCCGAAAGCTACGCACCGCTGAAACTCACCTGGGGCGTCAACAATCGCACCGTCGCGCTGCGCGTTCCGGCCGGCCCGGCCGCCAGCCGGCATATCGAACACCGCCTGTGCGGCGCCGATGCCAATCCCTACCTGGCCTCGGCCGCGGTGCTCGCCGGCATACAGCACGGCATCCGCCACCGGCTGACTCCGCCAGACGCCGTGGAGGGCAATGGCTACCTGGTCGATGCGCCAGTGCTGATCCCGGACTGGCTGACCGCGATCGATCGCTTCGAAGCCTCGGCGTGGGTTCGCGACAGTCTCGGCGAGACCTTTCGGCACGCGTTCGCAGCCATCAAGCGGGCCGAACACCGGGCCTGGCAGGCCGAAGTGGGCAGTCAGGACTGGGACTGGTACCTCGAACGCGCCTGAGCGCGATGCCTCAAGCGCGCGACGAGCCCGGCAATTTGCGCACGTACAGCACCAGACTGTGATCCTGGATGGCGTAACCGTGCTTGGCGGCGATCTCGTGCTGCAAACGCTCGATGTCCTCGCTGAAGAACTCGATTACCTTGCCGGTCTCGACATCGACCATGTGGTCGTGGTGATGCCCGCGATCGAATTCGTAGACCGCCTGGCCGCCCTCGAAATTGTGCTTGATCACCAAACCCGCCGCTTCGAACTGGGTGAGCACCCGGTATACCGTGGCAAGCCCGATATCTTCTTCTTTTTCAAGAAGCAGCTTGTAGATGTCTTCGGCGGTCAGGTGCCGGGGGCTGGCATTCTCGAGGATGTCGAGGATGCGCATCCGCGGGTGGGTGACCTTCAGGCCCGCCTTGCGCAATTCATTGGATTCCATCGTCAGGCACTCTTGTTCTCTGGCGGGCCCGGAGGGCGACGCGTTATGCATCCAGTCGGCCAGTCGCGGCCGGGTCAGTGTATCATCGGCGTGTTTTTCAGCGAGTCGAAACCGGATGCGAACTTTACTACTGGCTGCCGTGGTGACTGTGTCAATGGCCGGCTGCGGCATCATGTACCGCCAGCCCGTTCACCAGGGCAATCTGGTCCAGACCAAGGGCGTCGAGCAACTGCAAGAAGGCATGACCCGCCGCCAGGTGCTGGTGCTGCTGGGCTCGGCGCCGATCAGCGATCCGTTCCACCAGAACCGCTGGGATTATGTGTCCACCCAGCGTCGCGGCTTCGGCAAGACCGAGATCAAGAACCTCACCCTGTGGTTCGAAGGCGAAACCCTGGTCCGCTGGGAAGGCGAATACTTCCCCGACGACGAGGTGCGTCTGGCCCGCGAGATGACCCGCTTCGGCAACCTGCCGCGCGAACGCAACGACCGCCGCTGACCCACCACCATCGCCCGGATCGCCATTGATCCACCACCATCGCTCTGCTCCACCGCAGGAACAGGCCATGCTCATTCCCGGTAGTCCAGACACCTGCGAGATCCGCTGAACGAAGCCGCCCGCGCCGGCCCGACGGCCGTTGCGGCAGCTCAACCGGAGTCGCTGCTCTGCGCCTGCCTTCTGCGACGCGCCTGCTTGGGGTCGGCCAGCAGCGGGCGCAGCAGCTCGATCCGGTCGCCATCCGCCAACACCGTCTCCGGCGTAACTTTGTGGCCGAAGATGCCCAGCCCCAGCTTCGATATATCCAGGCCGGGCACCCGTTCATTCATCCGCGCCAGCACCAGCGCATCCGCCACCGTGGCGCCACGCGGCAGCCTCAGGCGTACGGTCCAGTGCTTGTCGGGCAGCGCATAGATCACCTCGACCGCCTCGCTTTCAGCCACATCCCCGGTCACCTGGCCTCCTTCATCGCCACCCGGCAAAAGTCATCCACCATGCGATCGGCCACCCGCTCGAAGCCCAGCGCCAGAGCCGAACCGACCAAACGACCGGCCGGCTCGAAGTCCATTTCAAGCGCCACCTTGCAGGCCTCGTCCGATAACTCGGAGAACGTCCACAGCCCGCGCAGCTGGCGAAACGGCCCTTCCTCGAGCGCCAGTTCGATACGCTCCGGGCGCAGCAGCGCGTTGCGGGTGGAAAAGGTGGCCGACACCCCGGCAATGCGCAACTGCAGGCGCGCCAGCATTTCCGACTCCGACGCGGCCAGCACCTCGGACGACTCGCACCACTCGAACCGGCGCGCATAGCCGGTCACGTCGTTGACCAGATCGAACATGGCCGTCGACGGCAACCGCACCAAAGCCGAACGCCGAATCACCGCCATCGCGTCATCTTCCCCATTAGTCTCGCCCGCCGCCCCCGCATCGGCGACAATGGCGCCAGTCAGGAACGGACCATGTCGAAAAAGAAAGAAACCAAGGATACCGGAAGCACCATCGCGCTCAACAAGCGCGCCCGCCACGAGTACGCACTGGGCGAGCGGTTCGAAGCCGGCATCGCCCTGCAAGGCTGGGAGCTGAAATCCCTGCGCCAGGGCCGCATCGCCATGAGCGAAGCCTACGCCCTGATCAAGAATGGCGAAATCTACCTGTTCGGTGCACAGATCACCCCGTTGCTCTCCGCCTCGACCCACGTCGTGGCCGACGACCGGCGCACCCGCAAGCTGCTGCTGCACAAGCACGAGATCGAAAAACTGATTGGCGCCGTCGAACGCGACGGCTTCACCTTGATCCCGACCGCGATGTACTGGAAGCGCAACAAGGTCAAGCTGGAACTCGCCCTGGCCAAGGGCAAGCAGACCCACGACAAGCGCGCCGCCATCAAGGACCGCGACTGGCAGCGCGACAAACAGCGCGTGATGCGCCGAAGCAATCGGGATGCGTGAGGGGCCGGGAATGGGGAATGGGGAATCGGGAGTCGGGGCTGGGAATAACGCGCCCGCGCGGCGTCTTCAACCACCACCGACCCGGCAACTGAATCGCGACCAACCCCGCCACGCGCAATTCCCCTGCCGGCCTTGCCCAGGCCCCGGCGCGGCCCCATACTGATCCCGAACAAATTTTCCCATGGGGGTGTTCTGGCTTCGACGGGAGTTGCGAATTTGTTTGGTGCATGCCGAGGGGGCAGCTTTCCTCGTTAATCCAGCGGCAAAACTTTAGACGCGAACGACGACGTCTACGCTCTGGCCGCTTAAGGCCTAGCCCCGAAACCACTTGTGTCCGTGCTCGTGGAGGTAGGGTCATTATCACGGAATCGCTGAAGCTCGCCGCCCGTCGGTCTTCGGCTAACTCAAAACAGGCTGGTCTGCCGGTGTGCTTTGCCCACCGTGCTGTCGGCAGGCGAGATCGAACGGTGAGCTAAGCATGTAGATCCGGCGATGAAGGACTTTCGGACGCGGGTTCAACTCCCGCCACCTCCACCAACACCGAAACCCCAACCGTTCGCGGTTGGGGTTTTTTTATGCCCGCAGCCCCTGGTGCTCACCCTTCGGGTCGATGCCGCGCGACATTCGGCGCCGCTCCTTTAGCGCTCGTCTTGCCCGGTCTCGCTGGTTCCCGCGTGTCGTTGGGGGGCTGCGGAAACCTGCGGACTTTGCCAGCCACCCGACTTGGCCGCATCCGGCCACATTCCGCCCTTCCTCGGACTTTCCTCGCTCCGGCCTCGCTCCATGAAACTGGCCCGAGACCCGCCCGGCCGACAAAGGCCATCAATCCGCTTTGCTCTTGTGCGCCAATTTGTGCGCATGCTTTTCCCAGTTCCGTCCGTCAAACTCCGTGACGTTGATTTTGACCGGCGGGGTATCTAGGCAATTGACATTGACATCAATACCATCCGGATTGGATCTCGGTATATAAAATGGCTTGATGCCGCAGCGCTGGCAAAACTTGTGCTGGGCAACCCCGCTGTTGAAGCTGTAGGTGCTTAGATGCTCCTCGCCCTGCAACAACCGGAAATGTTTACGCGGAACAATCAGATGCAAAAAACCCGATTTGCTGCAGATCGAGCAGTTGCAGCGATCTGCTTCAATGATGTCCGGCGCTTCGACCTCGAACCTGACTGCTTGGCAATGGCAACTGCCCTGATATTTCATGATGATCTTCCCATGGCTCCATTGATCGACGGATGACACCCGATTGGTGACGAAATGATCATCTTGCGGCGCCGTACCCATCGACCGGCTCGCACTGTTCATCACGCGGCACATCGATTTTCGGCAATACGGTCCAGCAAGCAGTCCGGAGACATTGGCCGTCAGATGCCCTCAATAGCTCGGATCGTACATCGCCTCAGCGATGGCGGTTGCCGTCGGTACCGCATCGGTATCGCTCAATTTGTCGCGTATGGCTATCTCGTGCACGGCCTGGGCAATGGCTATCGACACCGAAAGTATCTCGTCCAGCGGCGGAAACAGCGTACCGGCTTCCAGTGAGGACTGGCTGACACTGGCGGCAAGCGCATCTGCGGCGGCGAGAAACATCGATTCGCTCACCCGCGAGGCTCTGGCCAGCGTGATGCCCAGGCCGATACCGGGAAAGATATAGGCATTGTTCGCCTGGCCGGGACGGAACGTTTTGTCGGCAATCTCGACTGGCGCAAACGGGCTGCCACTGGCAAAAATCGCTCGTCCATCGCTCCATTCGTAGGCCTGCTCGGCGGTGCATTCGGCATTGGCGGTAGGGTTGGAGAGCGCGAAGATCAGCGGACGCTCATGGACGCTGGCCATGGCACGCACCGCCTGTTCGGTGAAGGTGCCAGCCACGCCGGTGGCGCCGATCAGCGCGTGCGGCTGGAACTGCTCGATGGTTTCGATGAGGTCGGTAGCTTCGCAGTCGGGCGCAAACGGTGCCAGCCAGTCACCCAGATCATCCCGCTCGGCGGTCACCAGGCCGTACTGATCGACCAGCCGCAGCCTGGCCACAGCGTCTTGCCGGCTCAGGCCGTGATCTTCAAACGCGCAGGCCATCAGGTTGGCGATGCCGGTGGCCGCCCCGCCGGCCCCGAGAAACAGAATTCGCAGATCCTCGAAGCATTTTCCGCTGATGCGGTTTGCGGCATAAACGCCCGCCAGCGCCACGGCAGCGGTACCTTGAATGTCATCGTTGAACATGCGTGCACGATCGCGGTAGCGCGACAGCAAGCGAAAGGCGTTCTGCCCGGCGAAGTCCTCGAACTGGATCAGCGCGTCGGGCCATTTGTCCTGCAGCGCCGTCATCACCTCTTCCACCAATTGGTCATAGTCATCGCCACGCAGTCGCGGATGGGGCCAACCAAGGTACAGATCATCCTCACGCAGTTGCTTGTTCTCGGTGCCCACGTCCAGCATCAACGGCAGGCAGTGTTCCGGCCGGATGCCGCCGCAGGCAACATACAGGGCCAGCTTACCTATCGGTATGCCCATGCCATTGGCACCCAGATCCCCCAGACCAAGGATGCGCTCGCCATCGGTCATGACCACCACGCGCACATCCTGCTGCGGCCAGTTGTCGAGCAGTTGACGAATCTCGCCCCGATCGTCCGGGGTTATGTAGAAGCCCTGCGCCTGACGAAAAATATGGGCAAATTCCTTGCATGCCTGCCCCACCGTTGGGGTGTAGATCAACGGCATGATTTCTTCGATGTTGTCTCTTACCGTGCGGAAAAACAGCCGGTGATTGCGCGCATGCAATGCATTGAGAAAAATGTACTTCTCGATATCACTGTGCTTGCGGCGCAGGTTGCCGAGCACCCGACGCTGCTGTTCCTGCATGTCGGACACGTCGTACGGCAACAACCCGCGCAATCCATGCTGTGCGCGCTCTTCACGGGTGAATGCGGTGGACTTGTTCCGATACGGATCGTCCAGCAAGGCCTGTCCGATGACTTTGTTCATGCGCTATGGCTCCTGTTTGCGGTGGGCTGTTGGCACGTCAGGATCGATCATCGGCTTCACCGACCGGTGCATCATCACCGGCGGTGTCACCGCAGCTCAGACCCGGCCGGTTCTCGCCGATCCAGCCGGTATCGGCCTGCGGCGGACCGGTGCAGCCAGGATGCTGCGGCGCGCACAGCAAGGACATGGCAGTGCTTGATGCCGGCTTCGCTGCCGGTGATGATGCAGCCGCCGGCGCGGCGGTATCCGAGCGACTGATGCGCTCGCTGAGTTTCCCGGATTCGGCGTACAGCCGCTTGATGATGACGCGACAGACCGAGGACTCCTGGCCCGGCCGGATCGGCGTGCCGATGACCGGGATGTTCGCCTGCATGGCTTTCTCGCACAGCGCTTGCCGTCTGTCATTCAGGCTTGCCTGTTGGCTCATGTTGTGGTTCCTGTGGTCGGTGATTCAAAAAACCACAAACGACGACATGGCTCGTATCTGCCTGCGATCAGGCACCAAAAGCTTCGCGGACTTTTGCCATGCCGAACTTTATCGCCTGCTCCAGTCCTATCTTCGGCGGCATGATCAGCGCATCCGGGTCGACGGCCACGTCAATGACAACCGGACCGCCGGCATCCAGTGCGTTCTGCAAGGTCGTGTCCAGTTGTGACGGATCGGTGACGGTAAATCCAACGGCGCCGCAGGCCACAGCCAGCGCGGCGAAGTCCGGATTGGTGATGTCAGTGCCCCAGTCAGGCAGGCCCTTGGCCTCCTGCTCCAGCGTGATAAAGCCCAGTTTGGCGTTGTTCAACACCACGAGAATGATCGGCAATCGGTAGCGTACCGCGGTCACCAGATCGCCCATCAACATGGAGAACGCGCCGTCGCCCACAATCGCGATGACACGGTGATCCGGATAGGCCAACTGTGCTCCGATCGCCCCCGGCAGCCCGATGGCCATGCTGGCCAGACCACCCGACAGCGTGAACCGCTGGCCGGGCCGAACCCGCAGATGGCGTGCCGACCACGCCGTGGAAGTACCGGTATCGGCAATGAAGATGGTCTTGTCCGGGGCTGCATCTGACACCGCTTTGAGTAAGCGCGGCGGTGCGATCGGCGTTGCATCGGATTTTTCTTCACGGTCACGATGCTCGCGCCATTGCTGCATGTCAGCTTGAATGGCAGCCAGAAATGCGCCGTCGTCGCGTTGCCCGACGCGCTTGGTCAGTGCCGCCAGGGTGGGGCCAGCGTGGCCGACCAGACCGATATCCACCGCCTGTCGACGTCCGATGCGGGTGGGTTCAATGTCGATCTGAATGGTTTTTGCCGATGCCGGATAAAATTCCTTATACGGAAAATCAGTACCGACCATGATCAACAGGTCGCACCCATCCATGGCTTTCAACGCTGGTTTGCCACCCAGCAGGCCCAGCCCACCGGCGCACATGGGGTGATCGTCGTCGATCACTTCCTTGGCCCTGAGACTACGCACGATCGGAGCCTGCACCGCCTCGGCGAACGCGATCAACTTATCGCGAGAACCGGCGCAGCCTATGCCGGCCAGGATTGCGATGCGTTTCGATTGTTCGATCAGGGCCACTGCGGCATCACAATCAGCGCTGATCGGTGAGATCTGACCGATCACCGCCGATCTCAAATCACGCTGATCATCAAAGCGGGCGCTGCGTCCCGAAATGTTGGTCGGTATCGACACATGGGCCACGCCGCGATGGGCGATGGCCGCGCGACAGGCCTCCAGCAGCACCGCGGGGATCTGTTCTTCGGTGGTCACCGTCTGGCTGTATACGGCGACATCGGCAAACAGCCGCTCCAGCCGCACTTCCTGATGGGCTTCGGTGCCGATGAAGCCGGTCGCCACCTGGCCGGTAATGGCGATTACCGGTGCGTGATCCTGGCGCGCATCGTACAGCCCGTTGAGCAGGTGGATCGCGCCGGGGCCGGAGGTCGCCATGCAGGCCGCCAATTGGCCGCTGAGTTTGGCCTGCACCGAGGCGGCGAAAGCGCCGGCCTCCTCATGCCTGACACCGATGAATTGAATCGCATCCTGTTTGCGAATGGCCTCGGTCACATCGTTGATGGCGTCACCGGGTATGCCGAACAGATGTTTGACACCGTGTGCGGCGAGCACTTTCAGCAGAATATCGGAAACTGTCACGGTCAACTCCTGTACAAGCTCATCCTCATCAAAACCACAATCATGGCTGCGTCAGGTCCGGCTGATCAGCCGACGGGCTTGGCCGCCAGCATCAGCCCACAGGGCTGGAAAATCACTCAGGAAGATCGCTTTTTCGGCAGCCAGTCATCCTCCGCGTGCTGCCAGGCTTGCTCAAGCGCCTGGCAGACACCCACAAAGCCCAGCTTGACCTGCTCCTTCGAGACGCTGCCGCCCAGTCAGTATAAAGCGCCACTTCGGCGGCCTGCAGCGGGCACTCTGCTGTGAAGCGGGCAGACCACGCCCGTGCTTTACCTCAACATGATCAACTGCGGAACCGCGTCGACGCCGCTCCAGACGAAGCCGTTCTGTTCGAATCTGGTGCCGAGAATCTTCGCCGCCTCCAGCGTCAAGCCGAAGATCAGGAAGCTATCTTCGCCGGGCCATTCATTGGACGGGTGCTGGCCGATGCCGGGCAGGAAAACCAGGCTGCGGCGCGAGAGTTCTTCGGCCAGGGCGGCCTGTCGTGCCGCGTTGGCGGCCTCATCGCCCACCTGGCTGAACGGGTTGCAGGCGGTCAGGAAGGCACTGCACTCGGTGTTCTGCACCGTGTGGGCAGCGACCAGGTCTGCGCTGGCCCGCCCCACCCGAAGGATGAAGCCCGGCTCGCCGTGCACGCGATACTCGGTCTCCAGGTAGGCCTGGATGGTGTGCGGACTGACGGTAGATGCCGAGAACATGGAACCCTCCACTTCATGGGAGGGCCGACGCTTACCCGTTTTGTTGCCCCAGAGGGAGCCGCATCCGCTTTCGCGATCCACCTTGCCCGGGCGGGCAGGTCGGCATGGGCGTCGGCCCAAATCTTGATGACGAGCCGGGACTGTAGCGGAGAAGATCGGGCGCTACAACTGTCATTTCGTGGTGTCATTTCGTGGTGAAGTCCGGCTGCTGGATCGGACCGGGATTGCCCGCCATTCTCTGCGAAGTGCTCGGGTCCGAGGCAGCCGAACCCGGGTGGAGCCGGGTTCAGTTGTAGCGAGCCTCGGTGTGCTCGAAGTCCGACAGCGCGGGTGAAATGTCGACTACCACGACCCTGACTCGATTACCCGGATGGGCTGCCGGGTCGCTTCGGTGCGCGCTGGACCGCCTTCGACGGCTCAGCGCAGCCGGTCCGGCTTCAGGCTCTGGCGGGTGGCCGACCAGGCGCGGAGCAGGTCGGTGAATCCGGTCGGACGCGACAATCCGCGGCCGCGTCGCAGCCGCGACAGGCGGCCGCGATCGAAGGCCAGGCGCTGGTGCCGTAGCGCGACGCTGCTGGTCAATCGGCTGGGCAGTGCATCGGCCAGTTGGGCGGCCCAGTCGCGCAGCACCGGATGCCTCGGCTGTGCGGCGAGTTCGCTGGCGGTCACCGCGTGGCGGGCCAGCAGGGTCATCGGCAGCCGCGCGCCGTCCTCTGCCGCCAGGCCGGTATCCAGCCGTTCGGATAGCCAGTGCACGGCCAGGGCACGGGCCTCGGAGTCGCCGCCCCCGCTGCCGAACAGGCTCGCTTCGACGGCGATGACCGCGTTCGCCAACGGCATCAGCGCGCGCAGCGCGTGATCGACGCTCGCCGGACGCTCGCCGCCGTTGCCGCCTGGCGACAGCCGACGCGCCAGATCCAGCCACGGTGCCGAGGCCGGAAACGCCTGGGTCAGCGGGTGGCGGGCGCGGCCATCGGCAAGCGCGATCAGCTCCTCGCCCCACCAGCCCAGCTTGGCGGTGGTGACCACCGGGTCGCTGAGCTCGAACCGGGCCTGGCGCAATTCCAGAAGAAACGCGCCCCACCGCCGATGCAGTGGTCGGGTCGCGACCGGCACGAAGACTTCGGCCAGCCGCATTTCCGGCTCGCGCGCGAACCATTTTTCGACAAAATCGCCCTCCGGCGACCGCTCCGCGTCCGTCATGCCGGCACCAGTACGCCTGGCGCGAGCAGCTCGTCGGGATGCGCGATCAGGCTGTCGCTGCGCCAGTCCAGCGGGTTTTCCTGTTCGCTGCGGTAGCCCCACAGCACGGCCACCGAGCGCATGCCGGCGGCGCGCGCGGCGATGATGTCGCGCTCGTCGTCGCCGACGTAGACGCAGGCCTCCACTTCCACCGACAGCCGTTGGCAGGCATGGTGCAGCGGCGCCGGATCGGGCTTTTTGACCGGTAGCGTGTCGCCGGCCACCAGCACCGCGCAGCGCGCGGACCAGCCGACGGACTCGATCACCTGCTCCGCCAGAAAGCCGGGCTTGTTGGTGACGATGCCCCAGCGCGAACCCTGCGATTCGATCTTGTCCAGCACCGGCTCGACGCCTTCAAAGGCGCGGCTCAGGCGGCCGATGGCGCGACTGTAGCGGTCCAGGAAGGCACCCAGCATGGCGTCACGCTCGGCCTGTTGCAGATCGGGGAATGCCTGCGCCAGCATCGCCAGACCACCCCGCGACACCACGCGACGAAAGCTGTCCAGCGGCACCGGCGCCCGGCCGACATCGGCCAGCAGCTCGTTCATGGCGTGGTGCAGATCGGGCGCGCTGTCGAGCAGGGTGCCGTCGAGGTCGAACAGCACCACCGGCGGAATCGGTACCGCGGCCGTCATCCGGGCTTGCGCGCGCAGGCGAGGTAGTTGACTGCGGTCGATGTCGCCAGCCGGGCGGTGTGCTGCAAGGGGTTGTAGCGCATGCCGCTGACATCCTTCAGCTCCAGCCCGGCGGCGCGCAGCCAGGCGGCCAATTCGGCAGGCCGGATGAACTGACTGTAGGCATGGGTGCCGCGCGGCAGCAGGCCGGCGATGTACTCGGCGCCGACGATGGCCAGCGCGAAGGCCGCCGGCGTGCGGTTCAAAGTCGACAGGAACAGTGTCCCGCCCGGCTTGAGCAGCGCCGCGCAGGCGGTCACGATGGCGGCCGGATCGGGCACGTGCTCCAGCATCTCCATGCAGGTCACCGCGTCATAGTGGCCGGGCTGTTGCTCAGCCAGTTGCTCGACGGAAATCAGCCGGTAGTCGACCTCTCGGCCCGACTCCAGCAGGTGCAGCCGAGCCACCTCGATCAGCTCCGGGGCGAGATCCAGCGCGGTCACCCGTGCGCCCTCCCCGGCCATGGCCTCGGACAGCAGACCGCCGCCGCAGCCGACATCCAGCACATCCCGCCCGGCCAGCGGCAGCCGGGCGCGAATGTAGTCGAGACGGCACGGATTCATCACGTGCAGCGGGCGCTGCGGGCCGTTTTCGTCCCACCAGCGGCTGGCCAACTGCTCGAATTTGGCCAGCTCGGCGGGGTCGACGTTGGTCCGCTCGCCGTCGGCGGCGTCGGATCGGGCGCGTTTGGCTTCGGATGCATTCATGACGCCAGCTTACTCCGGCCGGACGGCGGCGATGCGCGCGCCCCACTCGCGCGCCTTGGCCTTGACCGCAGCCACGTCGATATCCACCAGCTCGCCCTGGCGCAGCTTGCAGCGGCCGGCGATCCAGACATCGCTGACCTGCGAGCGCGCGGTGGCGTAGACCAGTTGGGAAACGACATCGAACATCGGCAGCGATTCGATCCTATCCATGTCGACGCAGATCAGATCGGCGGCCTTGCCGACGGCGATCGAGCCGATTTCGTGATCCAGACCCATCGCCTTCGCGCCGCCCAGCGTGGCCATGGTCAGCGCGCTGGCGGCATCCAGCGCCGAAGCATTGCCGGCCACCGCCTTGGCCAGCAGCGCGGCGGTACGCAGCTCGCCGAACATGTCCAGATCGTTGTTGCTGGCGCAGCCGTCGGTACCCAGGGCCAGATTGACGCCAGCCTGGCGCAGTCGTTCGACCGGGCAGAAACCCGATGCCAGTTTGAGATTGGATTCCGGGCAATGCACCACCGAAACGCCGCGCGCTGCGGTCAGTGCGATCTCGGCCTCGGTGAGCGCGGTCATGTGTACGGCAATCAGCCGGGCATCGAAAATGCCCAGTCGGTCCATCCGGGCGATGTCGCGCTGGCCGTTCTTGGCTACCGCCTCGTCCACTTCGGCCTGGGTTTCGTGCAGGTGCAGGTGAATCGGCACATCGAGCTGGTCGGCCAGCATCCGGATGCGCTCGAAGCTGCTGTCTCCGACCGTGTAGGGCGCGTGCGGGACGAAGCTCAGCGCCACCAGATCATCGCGTCGGTACAGGTCGTGGACTTCGAGCGCCTTGTCGAAATACTCGTCCTGGCTGGTCGCCCAGACGGTCGGAAAATCGATCACCGGAAGCCCGACCATGGCCCGAAAGCCCAGGCGCCGGTAGGTCGCGGCACAGACATCGGGGAAGAAATAGTTCTCGTTGGCCGAGGTGCTGCCGCCGCGGATCAGCTCGGCCACCGCCAGTTCGACACCATCGGCAATGTAGGCCGGGCCCATCACCGCCGCTTCGACCGGCCAGATGTAGTTTTCCAGCCACTGACGCAGCGGCTGATCGTCGGCCACGCCGCGCAACAGCGTCATCGGGTTGTGGCAATGGCTGTTGACCAGCCCCGGCATGACTACGGCGCCGGGCCGCGAGACCACCTCGGAGGCGGCAAACGACTGCCGCGCCTGTTCGCGCGGCAGCACCGCGACGATCCGGCCAGCGGTCACCACCACCGCATGGTCAGCCAGCACCGCGCCCTGCGGTTCGATCGGCACGACCCAACCGGCCTCGATGATCAGATCGCAGGAGCCGATATGCGGGTCGTCGCTCATGGCCGGTTTTTGTGCGGAGCCATCACTTGACGCGGCTGACGTATTCGCCCGAGCGGGTATCGACCCGGATGAGTTCATCCTGACCGACGAACAGCGGCACGCGGACCACGGCACCGGTTTCCAGCTTGGCCGGCTTGCCGCCGCCGCCCGAGGTATCGCCGCGCACGCCCGGATCGGTTTCGACAATCTGGAGGTCGACGAAATTGGGCGGGGTCACGGCGATCGGCGAGCCGTTCCACAGTGTCACCACGCAGTCTTCCTCGCCCTTGAGCCACTTGGAGGCATCGCCGAGCGCAGCGGCCTCGGCCTGAATCTGCTCGAAGCTCTCGGTCTGCATGAAGTGCCAGTATTCGCCGTCGGAATAGAGGAACTGCATGTTGGTCTCGACCACATCGGCGCCTTCGACGGTGTCGGTGGACTTCATGGTCATTTCCACCACGCGTCCGGTCTTGATGTTGCGATACTTCACGCGGGTAAAGGCCTGACCCTTGCCCGGCTTGACGAAGCTGGTGTCGACGATCACGCACGGATGCCCGTCGACGATGATCTTCAGTCCGTTCTTGACATCGTTCATGCCGAAACTGGCCATGCCTTGCTCCTCGCTGGCGCACTGGGGCGCGTTAAAATGACGGATTGCCCATTCGGGCGGACTAAACCGTCAATGATACCTGCTAGCGCCCCCACTCCGCAGCAAGTCCCGCCCGCCGAGGCCGACTGGCGTCGCCTGTGGCGCGAGGCGATCCGCGATCCACGCGCGCTGCTGACCCGGCTCGACCTCGACTCGCTGGCGGCGCGGCTGTCCGATTCGGCGGCGCGACAGTTTCCGCTGCGCGTGCCCGAAGGCTTCGTCGCCCGCATGCGCAAGGGCGACCCGGCCGACCCGCTGCTGCGGCAAGTACTGCCGATCGATGATGAGGACCTGCCGGCGCCCGGGTTCAGCCTGGATGCGGTCGGCGATCTGGCCTCGCGCGGCGCGCGCGGCGTGCTGCACAAGTACCAGGGCCGGGCCTTGCTGGTCGCCACCGGCAGTTGCGCCATCCACTGCCGGTATTGCTTCCGCCGGCATTTTCCGTACGGCGAAGAGACCGCCGCCGCCGATGACTGGCGGGACGCCATCGACTACCTCCGCCAGGACACATCGATCACCGAAGTGCTGTTGTCCGGCGGCGACCCGTTGTCGCTGGCGACCGGCAAGCTGCGCAGTTTCACCGATGCAATCACCAGCCTGAGCCACATCCGCCGGCTGCGCCTGCACACGCGGTTGCCGGTCGTGCTTCCGGAGCGAATCGACGATCAGGCGCTGGATTGGCTGGCATCGCTGCCCTGGCCGGTGACCATGGTGATCCACGCCAACCATGGCAACGAAATCGACGCATCGGTCGCCGCCGCCTGCGCCCGACTGCGCCAGGCCGGCGTCACCCTGCTCAATCAGGCGGTGCTGCTGCGCGGCGTCAACGACAGCACCGCGGCGCTGGCCGATCTGTCGGAGCGGCTTTTCGACATCGGCGTCCTGCCCTATTACCTGCATCAACTGGATCGGGTCGCCGGTGTGCAGCACTTCGAAGTGTCCGATCGGCGCGCCCGCGACCTCAGCCGGCAGCTCATCGCCCGACTGCCCGGCTATCTGGTGCCGCGACTGGTTCGCGAAACCGCTGGCGCCGCCTCGAAAACGCCGCTGTAGACTGGCCGGGCCTGTCCATCCGGCGGGCATTCGTGCTAAAACGCTGGCCTGTACCCCAGCAGGTTCGAATCGGTGGAGAGTCAAGCAAGCGTCCTGCGGCTGATGCTGGTCGAGGATCGAATGGAAGACGCCGAGCGCATCATTTCGGCGCTGCGCAATGCCGGCGTGGCGGTGCGTCCGCAGCGGCCCGAATCCATCGAAGAACTGACCGCCAGCCTGTCCGGCGGGCCTGTCGATCTGATCCTGGCCGCCGTGGAGTGCCGCTCGATGCCGTTCGAAGCGGTCGCTTCGGCGGTCGCGCATTCGGGCAAGGACGTGGCGCTGATCGCGCTCTGCCAACAGATCAATCAGGCGCAGATGCTGCGTGCGCTCGGCAGCGGGGTCACTGCGCTGGCGCTGTCGGGAAACTCCGACCACCTCAATGCGGTCGTCGCCCAGGAATCGGCCGCGCTTGCCACCCGCCGTGCCATGCGCACGTTGGAGGCGGCCTTGCGCGAAAGCGACCGGCGCTGCGACGCTCTGATCGAATCCTCGCGCGATCCAATCGCCTACATTCACGAGGGCATGCACATCCGGGCCAACGACGCCTACCTGGAGATGTTCGGCTACACCGATTTCGCCGATATCGAGGGCCTGCCTATCCTGGACATGGTCGCTTCAAGCAATGCCGATGAATTCAAGCAGTTGCTCCGCCAGCACGGCAAGGGCGAGCACACTTCGCGCGCGCTGTTCCTGAACATCATCAATGCCGACGGGGAAACGCTCGACGCCAAGGCCGAGTTCGCCTCGGCCAGCTACGAGGGCGAAGCCTGCCTGCAGGTGGTCTTTCGACCCCAGCGCGAAGACAAGAAGATTGCCCAGGAGCTCGACGAACTGCGGCAAAGGGATCAGACCACCGGTCTGTTCAATCGTCAGCACATTCTCCATGAACTTGAGGCCGTCGTTGCCGACGCAGCCAACGGCAGCGAAGACCAGTGCATGCTGCTGCTGGTGCCCGACAACTACAGCGCCTTGCTCGGTCGTATCGGGCTGGAGCAGGCCGACGCGCTGCTGGCCAACATCGCCGGAAAGCTCGCCAGCCTGCTGCCCGAAGACGCCACAACGGCGCGCTTCACCGACCACGAGTTCGCCATCCTGTGCCGGCAGTGCCCGCCCGACAAGACTCAACAATTGGCCAACAACATCTGCGAAGCGTTCCGGGCGCACATCGCGGATCTGGAGCATGGCTCATTGAGCCTGACGGTGAGCATCGGCGGCGTTCAGATCGGCGAACGCATCGCCAGCGTGCCGCAGGTGCTCGCCCGGCTGTCGCAATGCCTCGCTTCTGCGGCCGGTGTCGGCGGCAACCGGCAGGAAATCTTCGACCCATCGGCCAGCGACCGGGCCGAGCAGGATCGCATCCAGGCCTGGGTCAAGCGCATCCGCGATGCGCTGCAAAACGACGGCCTGCTGTTTCACTATCAGCCGATCATCAGCCTCAAGGGCGACAGCCGCGAGCATTACGAGGCCTTTCTGCGGATGAAGGCCGGCGCTGGCGAGATCGTCAAGCCGGAGAGTTTCTTCGCGATCGCCGAAGAACACAGCCTGCTCGCCGACATCGACCGATGGGCGGTCGGCGCGGCCATCGATGTGCTGGCGCAGCGCCGCGCGATGGGCCACGACACCTGCCTGTTCGTCAAGATATCGCCCGCTTCGCTGAACAATCCGGCCCTGATCGATCTGATCGCCCGGCGCCTGGCCACGCTGGATCTGCCCGGCGAATGCCTGGTGCTGGAACTGCGCGAAGCGAAAGTCTTCACCCAGCTCAGCCCGGCCCGTGAGTTCCAGAAGCGAATGGCACAGCTGGGCGTGCGCATTGCGCTGGAGGATTTTGGCGCCGGGCTCAATCCGATGCAGATCCTCGAGCACTTCAAACCGGAGTTCATCAAGCTCGACCGCAGCCTGATGCTCGACCTCGCCGGCAACGCCGAGAACCAGCAACGCGTGCGCACCATGGCTGCCGAAGCCAAGGCCGCCGGCATGGCCTGCATCGCCGATTACGTGCAGGACGCCGGATCGATGGCGGTGTTGTTCACCTCCGGCGTCGATTTCGTCGAGGGCCGGTTCCTGGCGTCACCCGGCCCGAAGATGAACTTCGACTTCAGCCAGTAGGCGGTCCACCCGGCCCGACCCGCACCCGAATGTATCCGCCCCGGACCAACCGTCGCCTTCGGCGCCGGGCGCGCACTCGGATCAGCCTGCTCAGATCAGTTTGATCTCTCGCAACCGCTGCTCCAGATAGCCCTGTGAGCTGATCGGCTCCGGATAGCGGTCGGGGTTTTCCGCACTGATGCAGCCCGGCAGGGTCTGGATGACGAAATCCGGATTGGGGTGCAGGAAAAACGGCGTCGAATAGCGCGGTTGCCGGGCCTTGTCGCCGGGCGGGTTGACCACCCGATGCGTGGTCGAGGGATAGACGTGATTGGTCAGGCGCTGAAGCATGTCGCCGATGTTGACCACGATGGTGTCGGAGTCGGCGGTGAACGGCACCCATTCGTTCTTGCGCGAGAGCACTTCCAGGCCCTCGGCGCTGGCGCCAACCAGCAGGGTGATGAGGTTGATGTCCTCGTGCGCGCCAGCGCGCACGTTGGGCACATCGGGCGAAACAATCGGCGGGTAGTGAATCGGACGCAGGATCGAGTTGCCGTAGTGGGTCTTGTCCGCGAACCAGTCGGCCGGCAGCCCGATATGCAGCGCAAGCGCGGAGAGCACCCGCGAACCGAGGTCATCTAGTGCGCGGTAAAGCCCGTAGCCGGCTTCGCGCAACTCGGGCAGCTCCGATGGCCACAGGTTGGCGGGCATCACCCCGGCGCAGTGGTGCGTGCGGTCGATTTCACGCCCGATGTGCCAAAACTCCTTGAGATCGGGCAATGCGGCGTCCTTGGCCGTCTCGATGCCGAACGGAGTATAGCCGCGCGCGCCACCACCGCCGGGCACGTGGTATTTCATCTTGGTTTCCAGCGGCAAATCGAACAAGCGAACGAACACGTCGTAAGCCCGATCGATCAGCGCCTGGGAAATGCCGTGCTGACGGATGCCGCAAAACCCCCACTCGCGGTAGGCTGCGCCCAGTTCGGCGACGAAAGCGTCGCGGTCGGTGTCGAACCGGCGGATGTCAATGCTGGGGATAGCGCTCATCGTGCCTCGCAGTGTCGTAATCGGGACAGGCCCGGGAGAATAGCTCTATTTTCGGGCCCGGCGCAGCCCGAATCGCGGATCATGTCGCCAGCTGTGCCGAGGCGTGTTCCACCGCGTGGGCAAGCCGATCCAGAATACCGTCCAGCAGTTGGCCATTTTCGGCTTCCGCAGTGACCCTGACCACCGGTTCGGTGCCCGATGGCCTGAGAAACACGCGGCCCTTACCCAGCAATCGGCCCTGCGCGTCGGCCAGCTCGGCGATGACTTCCGGGGCACGGTCGGGTCGAGCCCCCTTGGCGATACGAACGTTGACGGTGCGCTGGGGCAGCTTGTGCCAGCCCCGACGCAGGGCCCGGAGATCCTGGCCGCTGCGGCGCATCACCTCAAGCACCTGCAAGGCGCTGACCAGACCATCGCCGGTGCTGGCGCGGTCGAGGCAGAGCATATGTCCGGAGGTCTCGCCGCCCAATGTGGCGTGGTGTTGCTTGAGCAGCTCCATCACGTGCCGATCGCCAACCTTGGCACGAACAAAATCGATGCCGCGCGCGGCGAATGCCTGCTCCAGACCGAAATTGGTCATCAGGGTGCCGACCACAGGCCCGCGCAGGCGGCCGGAGGCGTGCCAGTCGCAGGCAAGGATGAACAGCAGATCGTCGCCATCGAGCAACGTGCCATCCCCATCGACCATCTGCAGCCGGTCGCCGTCGCCGTCGAAGGCGATGCCGAAGTCGACACCGCTCGCCACGACGTGCGCTTGCAGCGCTTCGATGTGGGTCGAGCCCACGCCCAGGTTGATATTCAGCCCATCCGGCGCGGCACCGATCACCGAAAGCTCCGCACCCAGCTCGGAAAACAGCTGCGGCGCCACTTGATAGGTCGCGCCGTGGGCGCAATCGAGCGCGATGCGCAGCCCGTCGCAGCGCAATTCATCGGGTACCGTGGCCCGGCAGAAGCCGATGTAACGCGCGGCTGCGTCGGTGACCCGGCTGGCCCGGCCCAGACGCTCGGATTCGACGGTGCTGAACGGCTGGTCCAGCATGGCTTCGATGGCCAGCTCGGTCGCGTCGTCCAGCTTCTCGCCGGCGGCCGAGAAAAACTTGATACCGTTGTCGTAATGCGGATTGTGCGAGGCGCTGATCACAATGCCGGCATCGGCGTCCATCGAGCGGGTGAGATAGGCCACGGCCGGTGTCGGCATCGGCCCGAGCATCAACACATCGGCACCGGCCGAAACCAGGCCGGCCTCGAGCGCCGATTCGAACAGATAGCCGGAAATACGGGTGTCCTTGCCGATCACGAATCGGGCATGCTGGCCGTTTCGGCGCAGCACCCGGCCGGCCGCCCAGCCCAGCTTGAGCATGAAATCGGCGGAAATCGGCGACGTGCCGACCCGGCCGCGAATGCCGTCGGTACCGAAGAATTTCCTGTCGGTCATGACGTCGAGCGCAACCGGAACAGCCGAAAACACCAACCCGAACGCCTCATTCCGGATCGCCCTCGGGCGGCGGCGCAGGCTGACGCATCATCAGGGCCAGAACGGCGGCCAACTTGGAGCGCATCTGCCGCCGGTCGACGATCATGTCCACCGCGCCATGCGCCAGCAGAAACTCGGAACGCTGAAATCCCTCCGGGAGCGTTTCCCGAACCGTTTGTTCGATGACCCGCGGGCCGGCGAATCCGATCAGCGCCTTGGGCTCGGCCACATTGATATCGCCCAACATGCCCAGCGAGGCCGACACACCGCCCGTCGTCGGGTGGGTGAGCACAGACACGAACGGCAAACCGGCCGCACGCAGCCGGCCCAGCACGGCCGATGTCTTGGCCATTTGCATCAGCGAAAACAGTCCTTCCTGCATGCGCGCCCCGCCGGTGGCGGAAAAGCACACGAACGGGCAGCGGGCCGCCAGGGCCGCCTCGCCGGCGCGCGCGAACTTCTCGCCGACCACCGAGCCCATCGACCCGCCCATGAACGCAAAATCGAACGCAGCGGCAACCAGCGGAGCACCTGCCAGCTGGCCGCTCATCGCCACCATCGCATCGCGTTCGCCGGTCTGCTTCTGGGCCGCCTTGATCCGGTCGCCGTAACGCTTGGAATCGCGAAACCGCAGGGCATCGGTCGGGCCGAGTTCGCTGGCGATTTCGACCGGCGCCCGCCCCGCCGACTCGGCGGGATCGAGAAACTTCAACAAACGGGCCCGGGCCCGGATCGGCAGGTGGTGGTCGCACTTGGGGCAGACCTCGATGTTCTGCTCGAGCTCGGGCCGATACAGTACCGCCTGACAGCCTGGGCAACGCTCCCACAACCCCTCGGGTACAGCGCGCTTGCCGCTGCTGCGGGTACGGATGCGTGACGCAGCCAGTTTCTGAAGCCAACTCATTCAGGGAACTCACTTGCAGCGTGAAGACCGTGTAGTGTAGCCGAGCCGCCCCGGCCTGGAGCAGCCGGGCCGGGCGCGGCCGTTCCGGTCGAACCCCAGGCGGTCAGGCCCGATCGGTCGACGACTCCAGCGCGCTGTCCGCAGATGCCTGGCCGGCACGCAACCACTCGCTCAGTGCCGGGGCAGCCATCGGCCGGGCAAACCAGTAGCCCTGAGCGGTCTGGCATCCGTGGCGGCGCAAAAACTCCATCTGTTCTTCGGTTTCCACGCCCTCGGCAACGGTCTCCAGCCCCAGACTGTTGGCCAGGGAAATCACCGACCGGGCGATCGCCTCGCCACTGTAACCATGGCCGATGCCGATCACGAAGGAGCGGTCGATCTTCAACCGGCTCAACGGCAGCCGGCCCAGATACGCCAGGCTCGAATAACCCGTTCCAAAATCGTCCAGCGCCAGTTCGACGCCCAGCTCGCGCAGCTTCTGAAGCGTGCCGCGCGCCGCCTCCGGCGAGCGCATCACCATCGACTCGGTCAGCTCCAGCTCCAGCAGACTGGCGGCGATGCCGTGGCGTGCCAGCACTGCCCGCACATCCTCGGCGATTTCGGTCTGATCGATCTGCTGCACGGACAGATTGACCGCCACCCGCGGTATCGTCAGTCCGTCGTTGCGCCACTGGGCCATCTGCCGGCAGGCTTCATCAAGCACCCAGCGACCGATAGCCGGCATCAGGCCGATTTCCTCGGCCAGCGGGATGAAACGATCGGGCGGCACATGGCCCAGGTGCGGGTGGTTCCAGCGCAGCAGGGCTTCCAGTCCAACCAGGGCTCGATCGCGCAAGCGAATCTGCGGCTGATAGTGCAGCGCCAGCTCGCCGCGACCGGCCGCGCCGTGCAGCGCGTTCTCCATCTGCAAGCGCTCCAGTGCCGCGTCGCTGAGCGTGCGCGAAAAATAGCGGTACTGGCCAAGCCCGGCGCGACGCGACTCGATCATCGCCAGTTCGGAATGCTTGACCAGTTCCTCGACGCTGTTGCCGTCGACCGGATACAGCGCCACGCCGATGCTCGCCGACACGCCAAGCGTGTGATCGGCGATCACGAACGATTCTTCCAAATGTCCCAGCACGCGTCGCGCGAGGGTGTCGACCTGATCGATGGTCAGCGCCTCTTCGGCGAACAACACGAACTGGTCGTCACTGAACCGCGCCAGGGTGTCCACCTCTCTGATCGCCCGCTGCAACCGTGTAGCGACACCCTCCAGCAAGCACTCGCCAACGGCATGACCGACTGCTTCGTTGATGGCATCGAACCGATCCAGGCCGATCATCATCGCCACCATCGGTGCGTCATTGCGCCGCGCCCTGGCCAGCCCGCGATTCATCCGCTCGGCCAGCAATATGCGATTGGGCAGTCCGGTCAGCGGGTCGTGATGCTGGAGAAACTCGGCCTTCTCCTGCGCGGCCTTGACCGACGAGATGTCGCTGAACACGCCGACGTAGTGGGTAACCTTGCCCTTGTCGTCCTTGACCGCGCTCACCGTGAGCCACTCGGGATACACTTCACCGGACTTGCGGCGGTTCCATATTTCGCCGCGCCACTGGCCGGTGTCTTTCAACGTACGCCACATCTCGTTGTAAAACGCCCGATCCTGACGGCCCGATTGCAGAATGCTCGGGTTTTTGCCCAGCACTTCGTCGCGCCGGTAGCCGGTGATGGTCTCGAACGCTGGGTTGACATCCACAATGCGGCCATCGAGGTCGGTGATGGTCATGCCCTCGCCCGCAGAGCTGAACACCCGCTGGGCCATGCGCCGTTGTTCGTCGAACTGTCGATAGACGCTCAGATCGGCATTGCTGCCGGTGATCCGCACCGGCTTTCCGTCCGGGCCATAGGTCACCAGGCCTGAGGACAGCACCGGCACCAGATGTCCGTCGCGATGGACCATCCGGCACTCGACGCTGTAGCGGCGCTCGCCGGACGCAAGTGTGTTGGCGATCACCCGCTCGGCATGCGGCAGGTCTTCCGGACAGGCCAGACGTCGCCACAGTCCGGTATCCGAGGGCAGCTCGTTGGGCGCATAACCCAGCAGCGTCCACCAGCGCGGCGAGTAATACAGATGGTCGTTTTCCAGGTCCCAGTCCCACCAGCCCTCATTGGCGCCCATCAGTGCCAGGCGCAGCCGCTCCTCGCTGTCGCGCAGCGCGGCCTCCGCCGTGACCTGCTGCGTGATGTCCTGCGCCAGCGCCAGCCGCGCCGGGCGGCCCTCGAAGTCGAGGTCGTGGGTGGCGATCTCCACCTCGATCAGGCTGCCGTCCTTTTTCAGGTGCCGCCAGCGACTGACCGAATCGATGCCTCCGCTCTTGCGGGACACATCTTCGAGCAGTCGCGGCACATCCTCGGGCGGACGGATGTCGCGGATGGTCAAAGCCAGAAACTCATCGCGCGAATAGCCATACTTCTGCACCGCCGCATCGTTGACGGCGAGCACATTCAGCGACTGGAGATCGAACACCCACATCGGATGCGGGTTGTTCTCGAACAGATCGCGATAGCGTGCTTCGCTGGCCCGCAAGGCCAATTCATTGCGCCTGCTTACGCTGATATCGGCGAACACCGCCACCACCCGATCGTCATCGACGCGGTAAGCATTGACATGCAGGATGCGGCCGAACGCCTCGATGTCGTAGCGGGCCGGCTCGCCGCCCGCCAGCACCTCAACCATCCGCCCAAAGCCGGGCGAATCGAGGCCGTCCGGCTGCAACTCGGACCAGCGCCGGCCCACGGCGTCCTGCGGACTCAGGTCGATCTGGGTGCCAAGCGCCGCATTGGCGTCGACCACGACGAAATCGACCACCGTCCCGGCCGGATCGCGCACCGGCTCCAGGATCACCACCGCGGCCAGTGCGTGCTCGAACAAGCCACGGAATTTCCGCTCGCGCGCCTCCAGCGCCTCCAGATGGCGCTTGCGCTCGCTGATGTCGACGATCACCGAGTAGACCAGGTCGCGGTTGTTCAGCAGTGCCGGGCCGGAAAAGATCTCGACATCGCGCTCCTGGCCGGAAGCCAGGCGGTGGCGAAGCTCGAACCGGGTCTGCTCGCCCCGGTTGGCGCGCATCAGTGCCGCCAGAGACGCATCCGGCGCGAGGCAGCTGAGTTCGCATGCCCGCTTGCTTCTCAACTCATCGAGCGACCAGCCGTAGAAGGCCGCCGCAGCGGGATTGGCGTCGACAATTCGCCCGTCGGTCGGGTCGATCAACATCATCGGCTGCGGATGACCGGCAAGCAGCAATTGGTAGCGCTGCTTTTCGTCCTGGGCGATGCGGCGCATCAGCTGGTAGAGCACCAGCGCGGTGACCGCGACGAACAGCAGGCCCTTGCCCAGCTCCACCAGCATCGGTCGGCTGAAGGTACCCATGATCAGCGGCAGCAGGCCGCTCGATACCACGATCCAGGTTCCGGCAAAACCGGCATAGCCGACCGCTACCTTGCGCGCCGACCTCCGTCGCATTGCAGGCTCCCTGTCTGGCGTTTCCGCGTGGTGGGCCAAGCGTCACGGCCCCGCCGCGAAGACTCGAAACCCGAGGCTACACCTTTTGTAACAAAAATTCCTTGACCGAGGCGAACGCGCCATTGAGACGGTGCACCGGATCGGCCATGAGCGGCGCCTTGGATGCTCGACGATCACTTCTGCTTCCAGTTTCCCCCGTTGTCCTGATACCACCAGCCGCTGCGCGCGCTGGCGATCCACTGGCTGGCGAAAATCTCGCGGATCTGGCCTTCCCATTCCGGATGGCCGTTGGCCACCGCGATTTCGCGATAGACCGCGTTGCGGTCGCGGTTGTCGTCGGCGACCTGCTGATTGACGCCGACCCGGGCGCTCAGCGGCAGTTTGCCGGGCTCACGCACCACGATCAGTCCGTCGCGGGTGAAGCCCAGCGCGCCCGAATCGAAATGGGCCTGCAATTGGCTCTGAAAGCGCTGCGCCATGCGCGCCTGAATGGCCTGAATGGCCGGCGTCTTGATGTCGATGTTGGCCGACTGTGCGTGAGCGACCGGAATGAAGAAATCCAGCACCCGCTCGACCGGCGAGACGAACGCGCCACGTTCATCGTCGACCGGTGCCGTCTCGGTGCCCTGCTCGATCGCGTCTTCACCGATCACCTCCTCGACGAACTCGCGCGCCGCTTCGCGCGCCTCGGCGGCCGGGAAATACACGTTGATCGTCACACAGGCGGTGAGCACCGCGACGGCAAGCATAAGTACGATTTTTTTCATCACGACAGGCCCCGGTTGATAAGCGCTGAAAGCATCTGAATCCAGTCCCCGATCGGGTTCAGTCGATCAACGGAGTCTGGCCTTCGGTCGCCGCCTTCAGGCGGGCGACCAGCACGGGCCAGTCGACGCGACGCTGAAAACCGACCACATCCACGCGCGGCAGGCCCGCGCCCTTCACAATGATATAGCCGTCGCCGGCTGAACCCACGCCGTCCATCACGCAGACATCGTTGGCCAGCCGACAACTCAGACCCAGCCGCGCGTAGCCGAACGTGCTGAACATCCGCAGCGCCCCGCCCTGGATGCCGGCCGCCAGGCCACTGCCGCCGATATTGGAGATGTCCTGCACGGCGCGCTGGCTGATCCGCTTGCGTCCCTTGTAGTCGGGATCGGAGCGCAGACTGGCTTCGAAGGCCACCGGCTGCCAGTCGAGCAGTCGGAGATTGCGAAATGACCCGTTGAGTCGGCCGGTGATCTCGCCGAAGCCGAAAGCGGCGGTCAGCGGTTCCAGATCGAGTCCGGCAAAATCGATGTCGGCCGCCAACGAGGGCGCGACGCCGAACGGCCGCTCCATCACCAGCCGCTGGATGGCCACGCTGCCGTCGAACACCTGCATGCTCAATCCACCGTCGAAACTCAGCCGCTGATCGGCGTAGCGCGCCGACGGCAGCCGACCGGACAACGTGCCGGCAAACGCCGGCCAGGCCAGGGCCTGGGACAATTGGCGCATGTCCAGGTCCAGCACGGTGAAACCCATGGTTGCCGTGGCATTGCCTTCGCCCGCCGGCGGCTGGACGCGCAACTGATCGAGCTGAAGGCGACCGCCCAGAAGCGCGATCGAAACCGGCCGATCCAGCGCGATTTCCCGGTCGCGGCTGGTCAATGAGAATTGCGCCGGCCCGAGGTCCATCGCGTGCAGCCCGGCACTGGCCCAGGAAACCGTTCCCGACTGCGACGCCTGCGCAGCCGTCCAATGCACGCTGCCATCCAGCTCGGCGACGCGGAATCGCCCGCCGGCATCGACCAGATCGACACCGCCCGGCGCGAGCAGGACTTCGAACAACTGCCCGTCCTGCATGGCCAAACGCATATCCGCTCGCCCGGACACCGCCACTTGCGCCAATCCGGCCAGGCCCAGGGGTCCGCTCAGGTAGCGTTCGGCCAGCGTGGCCAGATCCGTGCTGCTGGCGTCCACACGCACGCTGCCCAAGCCGCCGTCGGCATTCACCTCGCCGGCACCACGCAGCGTGAGAACCCCGGTGTCCCGCCACTCGAAGGCGGGGATCGACCAGCGGCCATCGGGCCGCGCAGAGACATCGGCAGACCAATGAACGGGCGCTCCGCCGAGACCGACGTAGACATTGCCCCACAGCAGCTCACCGCCATCGAGCCGCCCGGACAGGGCAATCCGTGCCGGCCCGTTGCCCTGCGTGCGGTAGTCGACATCCAGCGCACCCGAAACGCCCTGACCGGCCAGCGTGCCGTCCGGCGTATCCAGACCGATCGCGTCGAGCCGAAGCGAGGCGCGCAGGCTCAGCGCGTCGGCACTGTCAGGCGCAATCGTCAGCTCGCCGCTGAAGCGGCCCTGGCTGGGCTGGGCCGTGGCCCAAAGCGTGGCCAGAAACGGCTGCGCCCAGCCAACCGGGATCGCCTTGGCGGAGATTCGGATGTCCGACGATGCGACCGGCGCGCGGGCCACCGACAGGCGGCTGGCGCCGCTGGCCAGCTCGGCGCGCAGCCCTGCCTCGCCGTCCAGCGCGACCGCCAGCGTACCCGCACGCCGATCCGCCTGAAGTGCGCCCGCGCACTGCCAGCCGTCCGCCTGGCGTGCGATCGGACAACGCCAGTCCAGCGCGGCGAACTGCCAGCCTAGTCCGGACACCAGATTGCGCGCCGCCACCGTGGCCTGCGGCGCGTCCGGCGACGCTTCGACAATCGTCAACTCGACCGAATTGGCGCTGGCGGCTCCGGCCACGACGCGATCAACCTGCACGCGCAGGGTGCCGGCAGCCGCTGGACAGGCGACTGCCAGCAGTCCCGTCAGAACCAACAGGGGAAGCAAAAAATTGCACTCGCACGTCGGTCGCCGCATCCTCACAGCATAGGACGTTTACCGGAAAGCACCATGAACGCGCTACCCGCCCTGCTGTTGGTCGAGGACGACCCGATCAGCGCCGCATTTCTCTGCGACGCACTGCGTGCGCTGCCCGCCGAAGTGACTCTGGCCGAGCACTGCCGCGACGCCATCACCCGAGCGGGCGCGCAGCGCTACGACCTGTGGTTGATCGACGCCCACCTGCCCGACGGGCTCGGGGCGAACTTGCTGGCTTCGCTGCGCCAGCACGCCCAGACTCCAGCGTTGGCGGTCACCGCCGACGACCGCCCCGAGCAGCGTGAGGCGCTGACCGCGGCCGGGTTTCTGGCGGTGGCGGTCAAGCCGCTGTCGGCATCTGCGCTGCGCCGCACGGTCAGGCGGTTTTTGCCCGCAGCCGGCGAGCCGGAGGACTGGGACGGCGCGCAGGCGCTGTCGGCTACCGGTGGCAATGGCGAGATTGTCGAGCGCTTGCGACAGCTGTTTTTGGCCGATCTCGACGCCAATCGCCTCGCGGTCGTGCAGGCGCTGAGGCAATCGGACTGGCATGCCGCCGGGGCAGTGCTGCACAAAATGAAAGCCGCCTGCGGATTCGTCGGTGCCGCGCGCCTGCTGGCCGCGACGCGGGTGCTGGCCGATGCGCCCGACGATCCGGTGGCCGAGCGCGCGTTCCTCGCCGCCTGCGAGGCGTTGACGGCGCCAGCCCACTGATCTGCGGCAGGATCGGTCAGTCCGGACTGTCTGGATCCGCGGGCGCCACCCGACTCGACGGCAGACGCGCGAGAAGCCCCCAGGATTTCAGCGGCCGGCCATCGAGGTGAGTGGCTATCACCTGGCGCAGGGCATCGCGCAGCTCGCGCAGCGCGCCGCTGTCCGGCTCGATATCGTGGACCAGCGCGAGCAACGCGACGCCGGAGACGCCGCCAACGACGACCGGCAATGGCCCGCTTTCCGCGTCCAGCCGATAGCGGGCGTCCGGCGCAATCGACGCGCCGGCCGAATCCTCGCGCCACGGCGGCGCGAAACCCAGTTGCTCAAGCAGGTCGCGCTCGAAGCGACGCAAACACCAGGCCAACGAACCCGCGCCAGCCAGCTCGGTCAACGCGTGGGCGTAGCGCTCGAACAAAGCGGCATGGGCGTCGCCGCGCGGCAACAGCCGCAAGACCAGCTCATTGAGATACAGCCCGGCCATCAGCCGATCGCCGACCAGCACCGCCGCGCCGGCACGCGGTTCGGCACCGTTGAGCTGAGCCAACTCGCCGCGCTGCGCATAGTCCACCGCAATCGGCACGAACGGCTGCAAGGCCGCCCGCAACGGTTGTTTGCGCGGGCCGCGCACCCCGCGCGCGACTGCGCCGACCCGTCCCTGATCGCGGGTGAACAGTTCAAGCAGAAGGCTGGTTTCCCGCCACGGCCGGGCGTGCAGGACGAACGCCGGCTGCTGGCTCAGGCGCACGGAACGGGACGCGATCCATCAGGCGATGTCGATCCTCCAGCGGAAATCGCCGCGGCCTCATCCATCGCCGTAACCGAACCGGCGCAACGCCGCCTCGTCATCGGCCCAGCCCTGGCGAACCTTGCACCACAGCTTCAGAAATACTTTCCGACCGAACATCGCTTCCATCTGCTCGCGCGCGCCCTGCCCGATGCCCTTCATCCGCTCGCCACCGCGACCGATGACGATCGGCTTCTGACCCTCGCGCTCGACCCAGATGACGGCGGAAATGGTGGCCAGGCCGTCGACATCCTCGAACGATTCGATTTCCACTGCGCTGGCGTAGGGCAGCTCATCGCCCAGTCGATTCAGCAACTGTTCGCGAATCAATTCGGCGGCCAGAAAGCGCTCGCTGCGGTCGGTGATCTCGTCCTCGTCGTGCAGCGGCCCGGATTCGGGCATCAGCGACAGCAGATCGGCCACCAGCGCATCGAGGCCGGAAGACTTGAGTGCCGAAATCGGGTGGACAGAATGAAACGCCCGCTGCGCGGTGACCTTGGCGATGAACGGCAGCAGCGCGCTCTTGTCGCGCAGCCTGTCAATCTTGTTGATCGCCAGCAAACACGGCAGCCCCGCTTCGCTGGCCGCCTGCCAGGCCAATTCGTCCTCTTCGGTCCAGCGTCCGGCTTCGATCATCAGCAGGGCCGAATCTACCTCACCCAAGCTGCCGCGGGCGGCGCGGTTGAGCGTGCGGTTGATGGCGGCACCCTTCTCCCGGTGAATGCCCGGCGTATCGAGCAGCAGCAACTGGCCGTGCTCGAAGGTGGCGATACCCATCAGCCGATGCCGCGTGGTCTGCGCCCGGTGCGAGACGATGCTCACCTTGCTGCCGACCAGCGCATTGACCAGGGTGGATTTGCCGACGTTGGGCCGACCCAGCACGGCGACCCGGCCGGCGCGAAAAGGAGTTTCCATCGCGGCAGTTTAACCCGCATCGACCGTGGCCACTCGACCCGACCTGCGCAAGCCGGGGCCCGGCCGCGCCGGGGAAAGCGGCGCGACCAGCGGCGATCAATCGGCCCGCGGATCGAAGCGGAACTGCTCGGCCATCTTGCTGTAGAAAGCACGCTCGTCGTCGGTACTGGCCGGCGGTGTGCGGATCTCCAGCTCGATGATCTGATCTCCGGCCGGCTTTCCCGGAAGGCCGCGACCGCGCAGGCGCAGTTTGCGCCCGGCATCGGAATTGGCCGGCACCTTCAGAGTGACCGGCCCGCCGAGCGTGGGCACCACCACTTCGGCGCCCAGGGCCGCTTCCCACGGCGTCACGGGCAGAACATAAAGAATGTTCCGGCCGTCGACTTCGAAATCCGGATGCGCCTTGAAGCCAACTTCCAGCAGCAGGTTGCCGCCGCCCTCGCCCTGCCCGGCAAGGCGGATGACCTGCCCGGGCCGGATTCCGGCCGGAATGTTGACCTCAAGCTGGCGACCATTGAGTCCGATCCGCTGCCGCCCGCCGGCATAGGCCAGCTCCAGCGCAATCAGCAGGTGGGCACGGCTGTCCCGGGGCGGCCCGCGCCGCCGGACATGCGGCTGCGGCCCACGGCGATGGCCGAACAGCGATTCGAAAAAGTCGCTGAAACCGCCGCTGTCGCCGAACTCGGACTCGAAGCCGTGCTGCCCACCGGCGCCAAAGTCCGGTGGCGGACGGAACTCCTCGCCCGGCCGGTAACCACGCGCCTTGAGTTGATCGTAGGACGCGCGCTTGTTGGGGTCGCGCAGCACCTCGTAGGCCTCGTTGACCGCCTTGAAGCGCTCTTCGGCGCCCGGCTCCTTGCTGACATCCGGGTGGTATTTGCGGGCCAGACGCCGGTAGGCGGTCTTGAGTTCAGCCTCTCCGGCGCCCGGCTCGACGCCGAGCGTCTGGTAGTAATCCTTGAATTCCATGGTGCTCTGGTTTGAGGCGGCGCCCCATCATAACGGCCCGGCGCGCGACCGGGCCGTCCAACGCAGTCCTGCGGCCGCAGCTCACCGGTACCCGGCAATCATCCGCCGTTGACCTCGATACGGCGCGGCTTGGTCTCGGCACGCTTGGGAATGCTGATTTCCAGCACACCGTGCTTGCCGCTGGCGCTCACGCCCTCCGGATCGGCGCTGTCAGGCAGGGCAAAACGACGGTAGAACAGCCCGTGCGAGCGCTCGATCCGCGAATAGCGCTCGGTCTCCTGCTTGGCCTCGGTGCGCCGCTCGCCCTTGATCGACAGGATGCCGTTGTCCATGTTGATCTCGATGTCCTTCGGGTCGACACCGGGAATATCGGCGGCGATCACGAACCGGTCGGATTCCTCCTTGATGTCGACCCGTGGCGCCCACTGGCTGGTGACCACGTTGGACTGATCGGACTCGCCTTCGTTGAAGAAGCGGTCGAAGACCTGCTTGATTTCATCCTGAAAATGATTCGGTGTGCTCCAGGGGTTGTATCGGACGATGCTCATCTGAATTCTCCTCTGTCTGGCTCAGGCAGCCCGCGCTGCCCATGCCTGCAATCTGGGCATGGCCTGCACTTTTTCAAGATGACCCGCTCGATTTCCGGCATGGTTCACCGCCTCGCCTGCGCTACACTCATGGCTTTCGACAAGGAGCGAACCACAATGACCATCAAGATCGGCGACAGCATCCCCAAGGCCACCATCAATACCTTCGCGGGCGGCCCGCAGGCGGTCGATACCGAAACCTTCTTCGCGGGCAAGAAAGTGGTTCTGTTCGCGCTGCCCGGCGCCTTCACCCCCACCTGCTCGGCCAAGCACCTGCCGGGTTTCATCGAGCACCTGGAGGCATTTCGCGCCAAGGGGATCGAAGTGGCCTGCCTCTCGGTCAACGACGCATTCGTCATGGGCGCCTGGGGAAAGACTCAGAACGCCCCGGACGACCTGCACCTGCTGGCCGACGGCAATGCCGAGTTCACCAGGGCGCTCGGCCTGGAATTCGATGCCAGCGGATTCGGCATGGGCGTGCGCGCGCAGCGGTTTGCGCTGTACGCCGAAAACGGCGTGGTCAAGGGACTGTGGGTCGAGGCGCCGGGCGAGTTCAGGGTGTCCAGCGCCGAGCACGTATTGTCTCAAGTTTGAGACGGAGACGGCCATCGATGACTGTTCCGTGCCAAAGGCCCGGACCATGGTCTGAAACAGTTGGAATCTTCGCGCCACTGGCTGGATCGGGCGTTCCGATCAGCTGATCTCAATGCGGGCGGCCCTGTCCAGTTGGCCGGTCGTCGTGACCGGCGGCTGGGAGAGGACCGTTCTTCAGCGGCTCCCGCCGTCCCCGGGCGGCGCCATGAGGCAGGAAACGTCGGAGCCGGAGCACAAAGACGGATTTGCAGCCCGGCTGACAAAATCCGTGCGGCTCTCAGGCGACCGACGCGGCATTTTCGCCGACCAACGGCGACCAGGCACCAATCGTTTCTCCGCCGCTGCACATTGAGCTTCGATTGGCAGCCGGGCGCCGCCCCATTCAGCCGACGATCGTCAGTGGCAGCCGGGCCGCTCTGCTAATGGCGACCCACCTGCAACATCATTCGGGCTCTGCCGCCGCTGGTCTCGCGGTCCGGACGACTGAAGTGCCAAGGACCGCTCTGCGTGGCCCGAGGACGTGTGGAACGCATTCCGGATGCCAAACCGGACAACGACGCCATCGCGATCTTCCGGGTCGATCCAGACGGCTGCGCGCAAGCCGATGAGTGCGGCCGAGCACCCGCCAGCATGCACCGACATTACGTCTTTTTTATGACCGCATCCGAGTCAATGGCACATACACGCCTATTTTGAAGCAGATGCACCTTTTTATGTGAAGAATGTGCGCCCGGTTACAGACATCCCCCCACACCCCTGTGGCACTTTGCCACACATCCGGAAACGTCGGCGCGGGGGCGCGTCCTGATTCCGGTGGGGGAGATGTGGGGAGCGTCTCGGTTCGTTGAGCCATCTGCTGCCGTCAAGGTGCGAGGTTGTCGGTCATGCGACCGGGGTGCCTGCACAGCCAGGACGCGCAGGCGCAGTTTCGGTACATGGCCTCGGCAAACCTCGAATCTACCGACAGTCCTCCTGAAAGCGGCCCGCTGGGCCGTCGCCCCATTTTGTGTAACCGCATCACTTAACTTCGGCAGGGAGAGTAACAATGACGAAACGGCGAGATGTACTCAAGCTTGGTCTGGCCGCTGGCGGCGCGGGCCTTGCGGCAACGGCCGGCGCAGCCACGCGGGAAATCGCGATCCCGCAGAGCGGTCTGGTTTTCCCGGACGGTTTCACCCCGAGCCATGTCGGGCGTCCCAGCCCGGCGGCTACCCCCTTCAAGGACCCGCTGTTCCGGATGCCGGTGGCAAAACCGGTACCGGAGGCTCTGATGAACGCCTTTCCGGCACCGCCGGATCCGGCCGCTCACCAGCGGTGGGACGAGTTCACACCGCAGCGCTTCTACTTTGAGCGCATGCGCGAGTTCAAATGGCGCTACCACTCCGACCAGCCCTATCAGAAGGGTTCGTGGTCGTGGGGTCTGACCAATGGCCCGGGCTCCGCTCCGACCATCCCAGGCCCGACCTACCACGCCCGCTACGACGAGCCGGTGCTGGTGCGCCGCTTCAATCAGTTGCCGCCGGTCGGCCAGTCCCGGGTGCCGTTCGGCGCACCGTCGCCGTCGATCCATCTGCACAACGGCCACACCGCGTCCGAGAGCGACGGTATCCCGACCAACTTCTTCAACTCCGGCGAGTACTGGGACTACCACTACGGCAATCTGCCGGCCGGTATGGACCATGTCCATGAAATCATGAATACCCTTTGGTATCACGATCACCGCCTGGACTTCACCGCACCAAACGTCTACGCCGGCTTCAGCGGTTTCTACCTGCTGTTCGACGAACTCGACTCGAACAACGAGAACGATCCGAACCCGGATGCGTTCCGTCTGCCGAGCGGCGAGTACGACATCCCGATGATCCTGCACGACGTGCAGTTCGACGAGAACGGTCAGGCCGTGTTCGACTTCTTCACCAACGGCGCACCCACGCCGATTGCCAAGGACCTGGATCCGATCCAGTACCCCGGCTACCAGTCGGCGGACCCGCTTATCCGTCGCTACAAGGGCTCGCCGAACTTTACCCTGTTCGGCATGCTCGGCGACCAGTACACGGTCAACCGCATCATCCAGCCGCACCTCAAGGTCGAGGCCCGCAAGTACCGCTTCCGGTTCCTCAACGGTGGTCCGTCGCGTCTGTACAACCTGTCGATCCGCAAGGGTCAGGACGCGGCGTCCGAGGCGGTCAAGTTCTACGTGGTCACCAATGACGGCAACCACCTCGAAGAGCCGCTGGAAATGACCGAGTTCCCGCTGTGGGTGGCCAACCGCGTCGACGTCATCATCGACTTCTCGCAGTTCGCGCCGGGCGAGCACCTGTACCTGATCAACGATCTGGGCATCCGCGACGATGGCGCCGGCCCCGACGGTACCCGCACTGAAGGCAGCCCGGTCATGCGTTACGACGTGGTGCCTCTGGTCGGCGTCGACAACAGCCGCATCCCGGATCAGCTGCGTCCACTGCCGCCGATCGACTTGTCCGAAGTCCGCGTCCGGCGGAAGTGGGTGTTCGACTACGACAACGGTCTGTGGACGGTCAACGGCCGCCTGATGGACCCCAACCGCATCGACGCCAAGATCGAATCCGGCTCGGCGGAAATCTGGACCATCCGCAACGGTGGCAACTCCTGGGCGCACCCGGTGCACACCCACTTCGAGGAGTTCCAGATTCTCGAGAAGAACGGCATCCCGATCAAGAAGGGCGAGTTCCTGCGTTCACGCAAGGACATGATCGAGCTGGGTCCGAACGACGAGTACACGTTCTTCGGCCGCTGGCGCGACTTCAAGGGCATCCACGTCATGCACTGCCATAACGTCGTCCACGAGGATCACGAAATGATGATCCAGTGGCAGATGGTCGAGCCGGGCGAGGGCGACGGAGAGGAGTACGTACATGAGGCATGAGCCAGCCAACACCAGCGGCGCCGACAGCGCTGCCGGAACCGCTGACTCGCCGTCGATCCGACGGAAGTTGCTGGGGTCGCTGCCGGGCATGATTGCCGGCAGTCTTCCGGCTCTCGCGCTGGCGGCCGAATCCGAGGAGGAGCTGAATGAGAAAACCCAGCTCATCATCGATCGCGCCAATGCCAACGGACTGCCCGACACCCTGGTCACCACGCACACCGGCGAGCAGGTCCTGTTTCACAAGGACCTGATCCAGGATCGCGTGGTGCTGATCAACTTCATGTCGATAGGCGATGAGGAAGAGTTTCCGGCATGTGACTGTCTGGCAAAGCTGGTGCGGGCGCTGGGTGACTCGTTCGGCAAGGAAGTGTTCGCCATTTCGGTGAGCTATGACCCGGCCAACGACACCCCGGAGCGTCTGGCGGAGTTCGCCAAACGGTTCGACGCGCCCGAAGGCTGGCACTTCGTCACCGCCAGTGCGGAAGACGTGCTGACCGTGGGATACAAGCTTTACCGGGCCGAAGGGCGGCCCAAGCGGCAAATGGATGGCGACCGGCTGCATTTCGGAAACGCCAAGGCAGGACTTTGGGGAACCATGTCCGCCTTCATCCAGGATGTCGACTTGGCCGTATCCAGGGTACGCACGGTAATGCCCAGACCACGGCACACAGGTACGCCGCGCCGCGCCGGGCCACGCCCGGCAGGCAGCACTGGACCGATCTATGACCATCGTGACCGCACAGGCGCAGCCTGATCAACGGTCTTGAAACCAACAGAATGAATCTGAGGGTATGAACATGAAAAACACCAAGCTTTCAACGCTTACAGCCGCGGTGCTGGCAGCCCTGGTAGCCGCACCCGCGGTCCTGGCCCAGTCCGAGGAAGACCCCTATGGCACCTTGCCGCCAGCGCCGGAAAACAGCTGCCCGAGCCTGCCGGTCATCCCGCCGTTTGCCATGCCCAGCCCGCTTCAGTTCTCCGAAGACGGCGTCCGGGTCATCATCAACTCGCCCCACAGCCTGTACGCACCGTCGAACGTGAACGACGACCTGCCGACCAACCTGTGCCAGACCGTGTACTCCAACAGCTACGCGCGTCGCGGCAACGGCACCGCCGGCCCGGAAATCCCCAACACGTTGCCGTCCACCCCGGAGCGTCCGTACAACCTGCATCCGGATCCGGCCCTGCCGGAGCTGATCGACTCGCGTTCGCCGACCCAGGACCTGCGCAGCCTGGTCGCCAGCCTGCGGGCGGCGGCAGCCGACGGCGCCCCGGCGCCGGCGGATGCGGTGCAGTTCGGCCTGGACATCCTCGAAGGCAACCCGATCGACCGCGAGTACTCGGGCTTCCCGCTGCTGCACTACAACGGCCCGAACAAGGTCAAGAAGGTTCAGCCGATCTTCGACCCTAACGACCCGACCAAGGTGATCGGCGGCAACGTCGAAGTCCACCAGATCTGGTGGGATACCCGCATCATGTCCAATGCGGCCCTGATCGACCCCTCCGACGTGCTGGATGTGCCGTGGACCATCACCTACAAAATCTCGGTGCTGGAAGACGGCCGTGAGGACTTCGCTCCGTTCGTGATGTATCTCAACGGACCGATGGTCGACGAGAACGGCAACATCGACCCGACCATTCCGGCCGCGCCCGGCGTCTCGATGGACCAGACCTTCTTCCCCGTGGAAGACGGCACCCGGACCACCTTCGAGATCGCTCACGCTCCGGGCCGGCAGTATCGCCTGACCTACAGCTGGGGCTGGCGTCGCCACCCGTCGCGCATCCAGGCGTCGGAAAATGCCCTGACCGTCGAGCTCGGTGTCAACCTGGCCGACTGGGACCGCTGCGTGTTCGGCGACAACCCCATGGGCAGCGAAGAAGCCAAGCTGGCCGCCATCTCGATGCTCAGCAATCTGGCCCCGGCCAAGCGGATCTGGAACGCCCTGCGCGAGCTGAAGGCCGACCCGTCCTCGCTGACCGCCGAAACCGCCGATGCCATCGACGCGGCGTTCCAGGATTGGCGCAACCGCACCAAGCTGCCGTCCGGCATTGAGCGTAACGACGACTTCAACATCAACCTCGTCTACCTCAACAACACCCTGTACGGCGATGCCAAGGGCTACACCGACGACTCGCAGCGTGTGCTGGATACCTTCAATCAGCGCGGCGACGTGACCAAGGTGCTGGTGCGCAACGGCGATTACTTCGATGTCGCGCAGCAGATCGTCGACTTCGGCGGCATCCGTGGCTGGGAGAACATCTACCAGAACACGATTCCCGACTTCGGTGCCGGCCCCTGGTTCACCTTCGGCAAGGCCTACTGGTGGCCGCTGATGCCGCCGCCGATCGGCGGTGCCCAGCCAGTTCCGCACGCGGTTGCGCCGGAAGGCGTCACCCCGCGGAGCATCGCCGACTGTCAGCAGAACTTCCCGGCAAGCCAGAGCCCGATCCTGGCCGACAACCGCGACGGCGACACCTACACGGTGAGCAGTGCGGACGGCAAGAGCAAGGTGAAGGTGCCGGTGACCGGTACGCTGGCCGCCATGTCCAAACTGGACCTGGGCTATGCCCTGGGCCTGACCGGCATGGAAGTCAACAAGGCGATCAACGAAGGCAATGCCGGCATCCAGATGACGCCGACCCGCGAGGCGATGGAAGCCAAGGGTGCCAACGGCCTGGGTCTGCGTGAGTTCGAAATCACGCACAACTACGAGCCCAGCAAGCGCCTGAAGATCTACATGTTCGATCAGATTCACCACGACGTCGCGATCTGGTCGATTCACTAAACCAGCCGCGTAGCCCGCAAGGGAGGAATACGGCCCCGATTCGTCGGGGCCGTATTCGACGCAAGCCACAGCGTTATCATTTGCACACCATCTACACCACGAGGGGGCAGTGCGACATGCTTTTCCAAACCACGTGCAACAAAATGGGCGCGCTCACCTTGAGCGCATTTTTGTCTCTGGGATTCGCAATCATGGCGCCTGCGACGGCTGCCGATGACGCGGACGGCGCCGACACCCAGGCCGATGCCCAGCCCGAACGCAGCTACGGGTATTCCGTACACGAATACCGCGACCCGAAAGTGACCCTTGTCGACATTGACGGCCAGGCTGTCGACTTCGTGGCCGCTCTGGACGCGCCGGAGACGGTAGTTGTCGGATTCATCTTCACCACCTGCCAGGGCGTCTGTCCGGTCATCACCGCAACGATGGCGGCAGCCACCCGCCAGCTCGACAAGGATGGCACGGACTATAAGGTCTATCTGGTCTCGCTCGACCCGGAGTACGACACCCCCAGCCGCCTGCGCAGCTATGGCGAACGCTTTCGGACCAGCGATCGCATCTCTTTCCTGACTGGCGACACGTCGGCCGTTTTTGAAGTACTGCGCAGTTTCAATGCGATCTACCTTGGCGGCCGCAAGATGAATCACCAGCCGGTGACGCTGATCCGCGCCAAGGGCGACGATTCCTGGGTACGGCTGGATGGATTGGTCGATGCCCGCAGCCTCGCGGCCGAGGTGCGCATGGTGCGCGACGGCACCGAAAGCTCGCCTGCGCTCTCCGCCCTCGCCCGCTGACCCGAACCGTCACCGCGTTAATTTGAATCATATGGAAGCCCGATGAAGAAGCTGCCTGTCTCTGCAACAAAGCGTCTGGTCACACTGGCCTTGTCGGCATTGTTCCTCGTGCTGACAACCCCGGCGGTCGCGCGCCCCGACCTCGATCTGGGCAAGCGGCTTTATGAAACCGGCATCAACCGCCACGGCGAGCCGGTCAAGGGCATCGACAACAACGATATCGTCTACGACGGCGACCAGGCGGCCTGCGTGCGCTGCCATCGTCGCAGCGGTTTCGGCGGCAGCGAGGGCGGCTACTACGTTCCGCCGATCGGTACGGCCTTCCTGTTCGAACCGTCGCGTCGCGACCGCAACGACCGTTTCCGCGCGGCCTTCCTGGAAGCACAGTCGATCCAGCACTGGGTTCGCGCCCGCATGCCACGCACCCGTCCGGCCTATACCGACGAGACGCTGGCCGAAGCGCTGCGCGAAGGCCACTCCCCGACCGGTACAAAGTTCGATGCGCTGATGCCGCGCTACGAGCTGGACGACAAGGACATGGAGAACCTGATCGGCTACCTGCGCACGCTGTCCGACCAGGTATCGCCAGGGGTCGACGACACCCACATGCACTTCGCCATGGTCGTCACGCCGGGCCTGGACCCAGTCAAGCGCGACGCCATGGTCCGCAGCACCGAAGCATTCTTCGAGTGGTACAACCAGCGCCTTCTGGGCGACAAGAACCTGGCTGCCTCTGAGCGCGTCTACGGCATGCAGTTCAAGGAAAGCACCCGACTCTGGAAGCTGCACATCTGGGAACTCAAGGGCGACAGCAAATCCTGGGCGCGCCAGCTGAAGCGCTATCAGAAGCAGACGCCGGTGTTCGGCATGGTCAATGGCATGGTCGACGGACCGTGGGATCCGGTCGCCGAGTTCTGCAATGCCGAGCGGATGCCCTGCCTGCTCCCGATCACCCAGCTCGCCGATCACGAGAGCGAGCTGGGCGGTTACACGATCTATTATTCGCGCGGGCTTGAACTGGAAGCCGATCTGATCGCGCAACATCTCTACGATCAGGGCATCACCACTGGCCGCACCGTCGTCCAGCTTCACGCTGCCGGCCCGGCCGGAAGCATTCCTGCCAAGCAATTCGCGGCAACGGCGGCCCGGCTAATGCCCGGCGTCACGCTGCAAACCATCGCATTTCGCAACAAGAAACAGCTGGAAAAAGCGCTTTCCGGGCTGACCGGCGAAAAGGGCCTGACGCACGACATCATTCTGTGGCCCGGCGATCAGCTGGAAGCATTGGAGACCGTGCTCAGTCGGCCGGAGTTGTCGGCCACTGACGTCTACACCTCTTCGCAGACCTTCGAACGGGCAGTCAGCGGCGAAGCAGGCGACTACGCCAGGTCGCAAGCCTATCGCCTTGCGGTGGCCTGGCCCTACTCGATGCCGGAAGACCGGCACTCGGACTCCTACCGAATGCGTGCCTGGATGCGTTCGCGCGGCCTGCAGGTCACCGACGAGCGGATCCAGTTCATGAGCGTCTACAGCCTGGGCATCATGCGCGACGCGATACGGCACATGTTCGAGCACTATTACCGCGACTATCTCATCGAGCGCATCGAGCACGAGGTTGACGGTGCGGTGAATCCGGGCTTCTACCCGAACCTGTCGCTCGGCCCGGAGCAGCGCATCGTCTCCAAGGGCGGTTACGTGGTCCGACTCGAGAATGCAAACAGCGAGAAGCTGGTGCCGCTAGGAAAGTGGATGGTGCCCTGATCGCAGCCGGGGAACTGCAATGCAAAACGCCGGCTCCCAGGGGCCGGCGTTTTTTGTCCGCAAAAGCTGCTACCGGCGACCGGATCGGCGTTGCGGGCGTTCAGCCCATCCAACGCCGGCCGACCGGGTCAATTTGCCGGCAATTTGGAATCGCTGGATTTTCCACCGGCGGGCCGCGTCCAGAACGCGTTCAGCAGAGTGATTGCGCCCCTGCCCAGTTTGAGCCGGCCTTCGCGTTCCATTTGCTTCAGCAAGCGACTGATGACTTCCCGGCTGCTGCCCAACTCGTTGGCGATCTCCTGGTGGGTGACCCGCAGGACCCGCTGCCCTTGAGAATCGGACATTTCCCGAAGCACGGCCTCGATACGTTTTGGCAAATGATCGAACGCCATCTGCTCGATCAAACCCATCATCCGGCCAAAACAGCCCGTCAAGGATTGAAGGGTGACGGTGCGGAATTCGGCTGACTGAGACATCAGTGGATCCAGAAAGCGTCCGGGAATCCGGATCAAGGTCAAGTCGCCATCAGCAGCGATATCGGACACCCGGCATTCGCCTCCGTTCATCAGGGAAACGCTCAGCGCACACATCTCGCCCGGCCTGACCTTGTGGCTGTTGAACATGCGCCCGTCATCGCAGCCGACTCGAAGCACCATTGTGCCCTCAACGACCAGGGTGAAGTGGTCAGCCTCGACATCACGCGGCTTGAGCGACCCACCGGAAGGCTCATGCACGACGGTGGCATGTTTCAGCGCACTGTCCCATGCGGGGCCAGAGATCGCCCGCAGCTCCGGAACGCGGTCGACGAGCTCCCGGATAGTACCTCTGGATCGTTCGGCTCTCATGGACGGATGGCAGCCACGACACAGGAGATCCCGGCCAGCGCCTGCTGGCCATGAATGAAAATAAGCGCCCGCACCGGGTGCGGCAAACGGCTCAAAGCCGAATCGCCACAACGCCTGTTTGTGGCAAATTGCCCGATCGGGCGGCTGGCAACATGCATAGCAACGTTCTCCACTAAGGCATCCAGGGGCCGCATCGGTAATCGAAATTGTCCAGCCTCGATGCCGGTGTGTCGGCGACGAGCGGCAATTCTTCATGACTCGCCCAGCCGGCGACCAGCGGCGCAATTCGGCCGGGCCCGGAATGGCGTACCCCTTCCCCTGGAGCATTGCCCGCGCGCGGCAGTCAATTCGCGGGCAAACAGTAGTTTACACTTCAGCCTTGCATGGCGGAGTGTGCCGAGAGTCACGATCTACCCGACATTGCCGGGAACGACAGCTTCGAGCGCTGATCCGGATGCTGCCGCGCAGCGGGCCGTCGGGCGGCGCAAGCACGGCCGTTCGCGGGCTGGGGCGGCGCGCTGGCGCATCCCGGGGCGCAAGATCGCGCAAAAAGCTAGCGCGGCTCGCTGTGGACCACGATGAAATCCAGGAGCCGCCGCCGAACGGTCGGATGACCGGAAGGCGGAGCGGCGTCCGCTTCAGGCTGAGCCGGCCTCAGCGCCTGAACTTGGGCAGAAGCGTGATTATGCCGCGACCAAGCTTGAGCGTGCCGTCGCGCTCCATCTGCTTGAGCAATCGGCTGATGACCTCCCGGCTGCTGCCAAGTTCGTTGGCCAGATCCTGATGCGTTATGGGAATCTCCGACTCACCCCGCGCCATGGTGCGCAGCGTGCTTTCGATTCGGGTATGCAATCGCTCGAACGCCACTTCCTCGACCATGCCCAACATCCGACCAAAGCACGAGGTCATCGAGGTCAAGGTGAACTTCCGGAATTCGGGCGATTGGGCGAGCAACTCATCCAGATGAGACGCCGGCAGACGCAGCAGCAGCAGATCGCCGTCGGCAATCACGTCCGCGACATTCACCGGGCTGCCCAGCGCTGCGGCAACGCTCATCATGCACATTTCCCCGACCGGAACCTTGTGCGTATTGAATACTCGACCGTCCTGCGAATGGACGCGCAGCACCAGTGCTCCGCGCAGAACGATGCCGAAATGCTCGGGGTCGTGCCGGCCGCAAACCGGGTTTCCTTGCGATTCCTGAATCAGCGTAGCCGAGGCCAGCGCGCGCTCCCAGGCCGCACCCCGCAGATTGCGCAGCTTCGGAACCTGGCTGATCAGTTGCTTGATATCAAAAGAATCCGTCGCGCACTTCACGGCGCGACACCTGCGGATGAACATCCGATCTCAGGAGCCGGGCGCGGGCTCGCGATGCGGATCAAGGCACTGCGCCCGTGCCGAACGTCACAGTGCTCGGATCCGACAGTCAATGTGTCGGAATGGTTACACGAACCCCTGTTCCCCGGGTGGCGTGCTTGCATGGTGTTTCTCCCCTATTCACGTCAACCGGAACGGCTGCAGATCGCCAACCGGTTGCCGAAAGTGACGTGTGCGGCATTCGCCGGCATACGCCTTGCTCAGTCCATTGACCGGATTTCGCCGCTTCCCCAAGACAGCCGAATCCGGACCCCTGCCAACATTATGTGATACAGCGCCGGGTTCGGGTTGGGCAAAATTCGATCGCCCGCTGCACAATGCGCAAATATGTGAACTGGTTCTCGTTTATATGACATCAGGTACACACCGGGCCCCGCGCCGCTGGTGATGGTTTCGAGCCGGTTGCCGTAAAACGCTGTGCGTCAGCGATGGGGCAGCCGCTTTGATTTCATCTTCAATCGTCGACGACCCTCGACGCAGACTCGGATGGGCGCATCCGCTATTTTATAGCATGCCTTCCAAAATTAATCGATTCGAAACTTTGTTCTCCCGGCGCAGACGCCCGGACCCTGAGTGCGGGGCCGACGCGCCGACTTGACCGATTGGTAGCCGGCGATCATTTGCCCGCAGTCAAAACGCGCGCGTCATGCGGAACGATTGGGCCCCGTTGCGGCAAAGCGCGACCGGCTCAGGAAGGGTCGGCAGCCACACCTGCACCCGAATCGGGGGCGGCACCTTCAGCAGCCTCTTCCTCGATCAGCTCCACGCGCTCGATCGCCTGCAGGGTCTCTCCCTCCGCCACCCGCATCAGGGTGACGCCCTGGGTGTTGCGCCCGACCTGGGATATCTCCGAAGCGCGGGTGCGTACCAAGGTGCCTTGATCGGAGATCAACAGGATCTCGTGCTGCTCAGTGAGCTGAATGGCCCCTACCAATGCTCCATTGCGCTTGCTGGTCTGAATCGCGATCACGCCCTGAATACCCCGGCCCTTGCGCGGATACTCCGCCAGCGCGGTGCGCTTGCCGAAGCCGTGGGCCGTGGCGGTGAGAATATCGCCCTCGCCATCGAGCACGATCAGGCTGACCACCTGCTCGCCTTCGGCCAGACGTATCCCGCGCACACCAGTCGCTGCGCGACCCATGGCGCGCACTTCGCCCTCGGCAAACCGCACCGCCTTGCCGTTGGAGGCAAACAACATCACCTCGCACGCGCCGTTGGTCAGCTGAACATCCACCAACGCATCGCCCTCGTCCAGGTTGATGGCGATCTTGCCGCGCTGCAGCCGGAAGGAGAATTCGCTGAGCGGGGTCTTTTTCACCGTTCCGCTGCGGGTGGCGAACAGAACGAAATGCGCGTCGTCGTACTCGCGCACCGGCAGTACGGCCTGCACCTGCTCGCCAGGTTCCAGCGGAATCCAGTTGATGATCGGCCGGCCGCGGGCATTCGGCCCGGCTTCGGGAATCTGGTAGACCGGCAGCCAGAATACCCGGCCCGAACTGGTGAAGGTCAGCAGGGTGTCGTGGGTGTTGACCAGCCAGAGCTTGTCGATGAAGTCTTCCTCGCGGGTGGCCGCCGCCGCCCTGCCCCGGCCACCGCGTCGCTGCGCACGGTAGGCGCTGACCGGCTGACGCTTGGCGTAACCAGTGTGCGACAGGGTGACCACCACGTCTTCAGGCGCGATCAGATCGAGGATGTCCAGGTCTTCTTCGCTGTGGCGGATCTCGGTGCGGCGCGCATCGCCGAATTCTTCCTTCAGATTGGCCAGCTCGGTGCGGATCACATCGAGCAGTACATCGGGGTTTTCCAGAATCTCAATCAGCCCGCGAATCACGCCCAGCAGCTGCCGGTATTCGTCGGTCAGCTTGTCCTGCTCCAGGCCGGTGAGCCGGTTCAGGCGCATCTCGAGGATTTCCTTGGCCTGCGCCTCGGACAGCTGGTAGCCATCTTCCAGCAGGCCCAGCCCGGCCGACAGCTCCTCCGGTCGCGAGGCTTCGGCGCCGGCGGCGCCGAGCAGCGCGCGCACCAGACCCGGCTCCCAGCGCCGGGTCAGCATGCGCTCGCGCGCGACCTGCGGGCTCTCGGAAGTCTTGATGAGCTCGATCATCTCGTCGATGTTGGCCAGCGCAACCGTGAGGCCTTCGAGGATGTGCGCACGGGCACGTGCCTTGCGCAGCTCGAAGATGGTGCGCCGGGTGACCACTTCGCGCCGATGGCGGACGAAGGCCTCGAGAATCTGCTTGAGGTTGAGCAACTGCGGCCGGCCATCGACCAGCGCCACCATGTTGATGCCGAACACCGACTCCATCTGGGTCTGGGCATAGAGGTTGTTCAGCACGACATCGGCCGACTCGCCCCGCTTGATCTCGATGTAGATGCGCATGCCGTCCTTGTCGGACTCGTCGCGCAGCTCGGAAATGCCCTCGAGCTTCTTTTCCTTGACCAGCTCGGCGATCTTTTCGATCAGCCGGGCCTTGTTGACCATGTAGGGCAGCTCGACGACCGCGATCGCCTCCCGACCGGTACGGTCGTCGACCTCGATCTCGGCGCGCGCGCGCATCCGCACCCGACCACGGCCGGTACGATAGGCGGCGTGGATGCCGGCGGTGCCGTTGATCAGCCCGGCGGTGGGAAAATCCGGGCCGGGAATGTGCTGCATCAGGTCATCGATTTCGGCGTCCGGGTTCTCGATCAGCGCCACGGTGGCGTCGATCACCTCGGACAGGTTGTGCGGCGGAATGTTGGTTGCCATGCCGACCGCGATGCCGGCCGAGCCGTTGACCAGCAGATTGGGCACCCGGGTCGGCATGACCGTGGGCTCGGATTCCTTCTCGTCGTAGTTGGGCTGAAAATCGACGGTTTCCTTGTCGATGTCGGCCATCAACTCGTGCGCCAGGCGCGACATGCGCGCCTCGGTGTAGCGCATCGCCGCCGCCGAGTCGCCATCGATCGAGCCGAAGTTGCCCTGCCCGTCGACCAGCATGTAGCGCAGCGAGAACGGCTGGGCCATGCGCACCAGCGTGTCGTACACGGCCGAGTCGCCGTGCGGGTGGTATTTGCCGATCACATCGCCGACGATGCGCGCCGACTTGTAATACGGCTTGTTGCTGTGCGCGCCCAGCTCGTTCATGGCGAACAGAACGCGGCGGTGAACCGGCTTGAGGCCGTCGCGCACATCTGGAAGGGCCCGACCGACGATCACGCTCATCGCGTAATCGAGGTAACTGCGCCGCATCTCGTCTTCGAGATTGACCGGGATGACTTCCTTGGCGAATTCAGACATGCAGGATTCCGATGGATTTACGTTTGAGTTCAGCGACTTGCGCGATGGCCGTGCGCGCAGCAGGAGGCATGCGCGGCGCTGTCGAAGGCAGCAAAATATCGACCATCAATGATACCACGGGCAGCCGATTGGAGCGAGTCGTTTTTGTCTCCCAAACAACCAGTTAGCCGGCTGCGCAGAGACCTGGGCGGAGCCCCGAGGCGACTGCTCGCCCGCGTCGCTGCGACGGATGCCTGCCTCCGACCGTCTTCAATGGACAACGGCATCGCCAGCCGCCACCCCTGGTCAACGAGAGAGCACGAAGTCATGATCTTTCCCGCCCGCACAACCCTGCTTGCCTCGGCGCTCGCGCTCAGCCTGGTCAGTCCGGCGTGGGGGCAAAACGCCCTGTCTCAGGCCGAACCGGACAGCCAGCTGCTGAGCAGCGCGGCCTTCCTTGAGGGCCATCCCGATCTGCGCTTTCGAAAGCGGGCCGAACGCTGGTACATCCAGGATCAGAAGTCGCGGGCGATGGAAAACTACCGGCAGGCTGCCCGGTTCGCCGACAAGCATTCGCAGGCCCGTATCGCGGAAATGCTGTGGGCCGGCGATGGCGTCGAGCCGGACCGAGCGATTGCCTACGTTTGGATGGATATGGCGGCGGAACGTGGCTATCAGGCTTTTCTGGCGCGCCGCGAGCACTTCTGGTCCCGACTGGACGAAACCGACCGCGCCCGCGCGCTGCGCGAGGGAATCGCGCTCTACGAAACCTATGGCGACGAGGTGGCCAAGCCGCGGATGGAGCGCGCCTTGATCGCGGGGCGCAGGAAAGTCGCCGGCAGCCGAGTCGGCTTTGTCGGATCGGGCACGGTGTTCTCGGCCGGCCCTGCGCGCGGCTCGGGCGGCGGCCGACCCGGCATGGCAGGCGGCGCGTTCGAAGAAACCTTGCGTAACGGCCAATCGTTCACCACCGAGCGGTTCTTCGACCCGGCCTATTGGACGCCGAGGTTTTACTGGGAATGGCAGTTGCATCTGCACACGCTCACCGAGCATGGCACTGTGGAGGTCGGCCCGCTCGAAGCCGAATGAGGTCCCTCGACATTTAGCCGCAGCGACAGGGCAAGCGTCTTCGTTCCGGATCAGCCCGGAAACAGTTCAGCCATGCGCGCGGAGTTCGGCGCATGGACAACGCCGCATTCGGTGACGATGACATCGATCAGCCCGGCCGGGGTGATGTCGAACACCGGGTTCCAGGCCTGCGCGCCCTCGGCCACGGTTCGCTGGCCGGCAAACGACAGCAGCTCGTCCGGAGCACGCAGTTCGATCTCGATATCCTCGCCCTGGGCGGTTGCCATATCGACCGTGGACGACGCGGCAACCACCATCGTGCGCACGCCGTAATGTCGCGCAACGATGGCCAACTGGCAGGTGCCGATCTTGTTGGCGACATCGCCGTTGGCGCAAATCCGGTCGGCGCCGACCACCAGCCACTGGATCGTGCCCGACTTCAACAGGTGCGCGGCCGCCGAGTCGGCGATGAGCGTTGCCTCGATGCCATCCTGCATGAGTTCCCAGACCGTCAGCCGCGCACCCTGAAGCCAGGGTCGGGTTTCGCCGGCGTAGACCCGCGCAATCCGGCCCAGCGCTACACCGGCGCGAATCACACCCAGCGCGGTGCCGAAACCGGCGGTGGCCAGCGAGCCGGTATTGCAGTGGGTCAGCACGCCGCTGCCCGGCTCGATCAATTCCGCACCCAATCGCCCCATGCGCCGATTGCTGGCCAGATCCTCGGCGACGATAGCCTCGACTTCCGCGCCGAGTCGGAGTCGCCAGTCGGCGCCGGCATCGCGCAGACAGACCCGGAGCCGGGACAGCGCCCAGGCCAAATTGACCGCCGTCGGCCGCGACGCATGCAGCCTGGCCAGCGCCGGTTCCAGTATCTCCAGCGCATCCGGCCCGCTGGCGGCATCGACCGCACGCGCCGCCAGCACCACACCCCAGGCGGCGGCAATGCCGATGGCCGGCGCGCCGCGCACCACCAGCTCGCGAATTGCCTCGGCCACGGCGTCGCTGTCGGAGCATTCGATGTGTTCGACGGCGAAGGGCAGCCGACGCTGATCCAGCAGGCGCAGGCGATCACCAAGCCAGTGGATGGGGCGCACCTGATCGTAGCGGTCGAAGTCGAGCATTCGAAAGGAGGCTGAACGAGAAAACCCCGTCAATGGTAAAGCATGGACGCTGAAGCGGATCGCGTTATGCTGGAGCCATGACTCGCGCGAGCACCCGCACGCCCACGCCCGACTCCGACCAGGCCCCGGCCGAGCTGCCGCACCTGTCGGACGACATGGCGATCGACAGCCTGCTGCACGCCGCCGCCGTGCGGGCCGGCGTCGGCGCCGGCCTGGGATTGGTGCTGGACGGCATTCCGCTGCTCAAGCCGTTCGTGCCGGCCCGGCTCAAGCGCGCCGCATCGAGCCTGGGTGCCGATCAGGTGCAGCGCGAACTGGTGCGCAAGGTCTACGCACGGCACGATCTCAAACCCGCCCGCTGGGAAATCGATGCCGTACTCGCGGTCGCCCAGTCGCAAGGCGTCATGACCCCACTGGCAACCCGCGCCGGTTTGCAGTCGCTGCTCTCGGTCTGGCTGCCGAGCGCGGTGGTGAAGCCACTGCTGCGCTACACGCCAACCGAAGCGCTGGTCGGCCAGACCGCCCGCGCGGTGGCCTCGACCTGGGCCGCCGGCCGCTACGCCGACGGCGTGTGCAAGCTGCGCCGGGCCGGCGCCGACTGGTTGCCGGCCCCGGTCACCCGCGCGCTCAAGCTCACCCCAGCCAAGCTGCGCGACTGGAGCGGCGAAGCCCTGTCGCTGATGCTGCCGCCGCTCGAGCTCGCCGGCAGATTGTTCGCAAACGCACCCGAAGTGAGCGAACCGGTGCGCGCGCCCAGGAGTCATCCGGGCACTGCGGGGCCGGCGGCAAAAGGTGGGCGACGCGTCGGGAAGCCTTCGCGCGCGAAGTCGGCAGTTCGGAAGTGAAAGTGCTTCGATAGCTGGGAGATCGTAATGCCTGTGCGCCGTCGACAGAGCTGGATCGCATACGTCTTCGTGCTGGCTTTACTGGTCGCGGTGGCGTCATCGGTGATGACCGGCGTCCGCGGCTTCGTGCAACAGGCTGAACGTGTGGAGCAACTGCACCAGGTCGTCGAGTCGGTCGAATCGGTGAAGTACGGCCTGCGCGCGCTCGAAGCAGTGCAGCGCCATGCGCTGCTGATCGGCGACCCGGAGGCCGATTCGCGCGTCGACACCACGGCGATTCGACTTCGGGCGAACGTGAACGAGCTGGAACGCGTCCTGGCCATCGCGCCGGACAGACTGGCCGTTCAGGAGCGCGTGGCGGTGTTGATGGATGCCAGGGTGGAAAAGGCCCGGGCAGTCGTGCGTATCGCCGAATCGAAGGGCTTAGCCGCCGCCCAGCGGGAGATACGAAAGGGCGAGGGCGCCCAGCTGGCCCAGCAGGCGGAAGACTTGCTCAACGACTTGCAGAGGGAAATCGAAGTGTTGCTCGTGGAGCAGACTCAAGAGTCGTACCGTGGTGCGGTGCGCCTACAGGTGCTTTCGGTCGCGGGGATAGCAATCAGCCTGCTGATCGTTGCCGGCCTGATCTGGCGAATCGGCGCGGAGTCGAAAGTGCGTTGGGCCGCAGAGGGGCAGGCCCGAAAAATGGCGGAAGATCTGGCTGCCAGCCTCTCCGCTCAGAAATCGCTTACCGACTCCCTCGGCCAGCTAGCCGAATTCGCCAGCCAGCTGCAAAGCTCGCGCACGCTGCAGGAGGCACTCGACGTGGCGCGATCCGAGCTGCCCCGGCTGCTGCCCGGCGTTGCCGGCTCGATCTATCTGTTGCGCGACTCGCAGAACTATGCCGAGAGCGCGATGTCCTGGGGTCGGCATGCGGCAATCAGCGGCAGCCTGGTCACGCCGCAAGACTGTTGGGCCATGCGGCGTGGTCAGCCCCATTGCGTCGACGATGTCGCCAGGGGCAACAAATGCGCTCACATCGAAGTACCAGCGCCAAGCCAGCCCGCCAGCTCGGCCTGCATCCCGATGCAGGCGCAGGGCTTCTCGCTGGGATTTGTCTTTCTCACCTCGCCCGGACCAGGCATTGTCCCGGGCCTTGCGCTGGCCGAAATGGCGGCAGAACATCTCTCGCTGGCGCTGTTCAACCTGCGTCTGCAGGAACGCCTTAGAAACCAGTCGATTCGCGACCCGCTCACAGGGTTGTTCAATCGTCGCTTTCTGGACGAATCGCTCGGTCGCGAACTCGCGCGTTGCCAGCGCAGAAGTCTGCCCCTGAGCGTATTCGTCCTCGACGTCGATCACTTCAAGAAATTCAATGATGAGCACGGCCATGATGCGGGCGACACCGTACTCAAGGCATTCGCCGACCTGCTGCGCAAACGCACCCGTGAGGAGGATATCGCCTGCCGCATGGGAGGCGAGGAGTTTGTGGTGATCGGACCGGAACTGGGTCTGGAAACCGCGATTGAGCGAGCCAATGACATTCGAACCGCACTCCAGGCGCTTCACGTCACGCACTTGAACACCACGCTGCCGACCATCACGGTCTCCATCGGAATTGCCGTCTCACCTCAGCACGGATCGCACCCGGATCAACTTCTGAAAGCGGCCGATGCCGCGCTGTATCAGGCCAAGAACAACGGTCGAAACCGAGTTGAAGTGCTCGGGCTGAGTTCGGGGGTAGCTGCGCACTACGTGGCAAGCCGAAACTAGCTGCGATCGCTCGGGAAGGCGAGCACTTCACTGATCGACTCCGCGCCCTGCATGGCCATCAGCAACCGATCGATGCCCAGTGCCACGCCGGCGCAATTGGGCAGGCCATGGCCAAGCGCCGCCAGCAGGTTTTCATCGAGCGGCGGCGACGGCCGACCGCGAGCGCTGCGGATCGCCTGATCGGCGATGAAGCGGACGCGTTGCTCCTGGGCATCGGCCAGTTCATGAAACCCGTTGGCCAGTTCCAGCGGCCCAAGATACGCTTCGAACCGTTCGGCCAGCGGCGGCGTGCCCGGCCGCAGCCGGGCCAGGGCACACTGGCCAGCCGGATAGTCGTAGACCAGCGTGAGCCGGCTGTCCGGCAACTCGGGCTGGATGCGGTGGGTCATCAGCAGGTCCAGCCAGTCGTCGCGCCCCAGTCCGGTGGCATCGAGCCGGATGTCGCCGAGCGCGGCGACCAGAGCCTGGTCATCGGCCAAGTGCGGATCGAGGCCGCAGTGGCGTTGGTACAGTGCCGCATAGCTCAGGCGCTCGACCGAGACCGGTCGACCGGCATCGGCCATCGCCAGTGCGACCAGCTCGGACACCTCATCCATCAGGCGGCGGTGATCCCAGCCGATGCGATACCACTCCAGCAGCGTGAACTCCGGATTGTGGTGCCGTCCCGCTTCGCCATCGCGAAACACCCGGCCCAGCTCATAGCAGTCGCCGATGCCGGCCGCCAGCAGGCGCTTGATGGCGAACTCGGGCGAGGTGCGCAGCCAGCGCCGTCCGGGCGCGGCGGCGGGTGGGCCACTCAATTGCAGGTGCAGACTCTCGATGTTGGCGTCGGTGTTCCCGGCTCGCGAGAAGATCGGGGTTTCCACTTCCAGCACGCCGCGATCGGCAAAGAATTGCCGGACCAGCGCGTTCAACTGCGCCCGCAGACGAAGTGCCAGAAGGCTCGCGCCCGGCCGCCAGTCGGGCGGACTGCTCACGATGCGTGCGCGCAGCCGGCCCGGGCCGTGGCGTGGAAACGGTCGGTCACGATGCCCGCCGATTGCGCTTGGCGACATCGGAGCGTTGCTGACGCAGGCGCTCGAAGTAGCCCGGCTCGATGCCGGTTACGTACTCGCCGTTGAAGCACGATGAATCAAAACGCGTGACCCGCTGCTTGGAGCCGGTCACGGCCGCTTCCAGATCGGCGAGATCCTGATAGATCAGCCAGTCGCAGCCGATCTGATCGCGCACCTCGTCTTCGCTGCGCCCATGCGCGACCAGCTCGTCGGCGGCCGGCATGTCGATGCCGTAGACGTTGGGATGACGCACGGGCGGCGCCGCCGACGCCAGATACACCTTGCGCGCGCCGGCATCGCGGGCCATTTGGACAATCTGCCGCGACGTGGTGCCGCGCACGATGGAATCGTCGACCAGCAGCACCACCCGATCCTGAAACTCAAGGGTGATCGGATTGAGCTTGCGGCGCACCGACTTCACCCGCTCGCCCTGCCCGGGCATGATAAAAGTGCGGCCGATGTAGCGGTTCTTGATGAAGCCCTCACGGTACTTCACGCCCAGCACATTGGCCAATTCCAGGGCCGAGGTCCGCGAGGTATCGGGGATCGGGATGACCGTGTCGATATCGTGATCCGGACGCAGGCGAAGCAGCTTTTCGCCCAGCTTGATGCCCATGCGCATGCGCGCCTTGTGCACCGAAATGTCCTCGATCATCGAGTCGGGCCGAGCAAAATACACGTATTCAAAAATGCACGGCGCGTGGGTACGCGGCTCGGCGCAGATTTTCGAGAACAGCTCGCCGCGCGCGGTGATGACGATCGCTTCGCCGGGCAGCACATCGCGCAGTCGCCGGAAGCCGAGAATATCCAGCGCAACGCTCTCCGACGCCACCACGTACTCGCTGCCGCTGGCGGAATCCCGCTGGCCGAGCACCAAGGGCCGGATGCCGTGCGGATCGCGAAACGCCACCAGCCCCAGACCCAGCACCAGACTCACCGCGGCATATCCGCCGATGCATCGGCGGTGTACGCCGGCAACCGCTTCCATCACCGCCGTTGGCGACAGCGTCTGCTGGCGCGACAGCTCATGCGCGAACACATTCAACAGCACCTCGGAATCCGACTCGGTGTTGACATGCCGGCGGTCGGCCTGGAACACCTGCTCGCGCAGCGCCTCGGTGTTGATCAGATTGCCGTTGTGGCCCAGCGCGATGCCGTAGGGCGAGTTGACATAGAACGGCTGGGCCTCGGCCGAGCCCTCCGAGCCCGCCGTCGGGTAGCGGCAATGACCGATGCCGACGTGGCCGGCCAGCCCGAGAATGTCACGCTCGGAAAACACCTCCTTCACTCCGCCGTTGCCCTTGTGGGTATGCAGCCGGGTGCCGTCCACGGTGGAGATGCCGGCGGCATCCTGGCCGCGATGCTGCAGGACGGTGAGCCCGTCGTAGAGGGCGGCCGCAACGGGGCCAGAGCCGACGATTCCAATGATTCCGCACATAGGGGACACGGGTTCCGAAGTGACAGCCGCCGGGCGGCGGCAGGATTACAGGGGGAAGATCAGGGGCTCCAGAACAGCCGCGCGCCCGTCCAGCGGGGCCGAAACCTGGATGCCGTCCGGACCGAACTGGAGATGCTGGCTGACGGTTTCCGGCAGCCACGTGCCGAGCCAGGATGCGTAGCCTTCGAACACCGGCAGCAGCCGGGATTGCTGCCACCAATCGTCTGCCGGCATGGGCGTGAAGCCGAGCAACAGCACCAGCACCGTGGCCAGAGCGCCACCGCGCAGGATGCCGAACAGCAGACCCAGCATCCGATCGGTTCCGGTCAGCCCGGTGGCGACGATCAGCTTGCGAACCAGCCAGGTGAGAAGGCCGCCGGCCACCAGCGCGCCGATGAACAGCAGGCCGAACGCCAGAAACAACCGCGCCGAGGACGGCTCGACGCGCCCCTCGAACAGCGCCGAAACCGGCTCGCCGAACTGAAATGCCAGCCAGAACGCGGCCACCCAGATCACCAGCGAAAGCACTTCGACCACCAGACCACGCCACAGACCGACCACGGCCGACAGGGCCAGGATGGCGATCAGCACCAAGTCGGCCCAGTTGAGCATCAGGGAAACGCCACCACCAGGCCATCGAGCTTGAGTTCGGCCTTGATCCGGTCGCGCAGGCGCTCGGCGCTGGCCTTGTCGACCTCAGGACCGACCCGCACCCGGTACAGGCGGCCGCCATCAGTGTCGACGCCCTCGCTGAATGCCGGAAACCCGGCCTTGCGAACTCGGTCGCGCAGCGACTGCGCGTCCTCCGACTTTCCGAATGCGCCGAGCTGAACCACGAAGCCGGTCTCGGGCAGCGCCCCCTGAGCAGCCGAGGCCGGATCGACCGCGGACAGCGCGACCACCTGGGCCGGCAGGTCCGGTCGAAGCTGGCGAATCCGGATGGCGGCGGCCTCGGCATCGCCCCGGCTGGCGAACGGGCCGAGTCGAAGTCGGGTGACAGTCTGGCCGCTGGACTGCGTTGGTTCCAGATAGGCCGGCAGTCCGGCATCGCTCAGTTCCTTGTCGAGCGCCCGGGCATTGCCGGCGTCGCGATAGCTGCCGAGCTGAACCACATAGTCGCCGCCGGCAGCGGCGGCGGGAATCGGCTCGGCGGCTGGTGCGGGCGCCGGAGCGGCATCGGGAGCGCTCGGCTCGGTCTGATCGAGTGCATCCGTGCGGGCCGGCGCCTGGGTGTCGACCGCGACGATTGCCGAGTCCGGCTGGTCGCCGGCGGCCGCTGCCGGCGATTGCGACGCCTGCGGATCCGCCGGCTCGGGACCGGCTGCGGTTTGCGGCGCAGCCGGCGGCAGCGCCAGCGGCAGTTCGCGCACTTCGAACGCGCGGTCGGGCGGCGCGGGCAGATCCAGCGACACGTCGCCCATGCCGTGGTCGGACTCCGGCCCCTGCAGCAGCATGGGCAGGAAAATGACCGCGATCGCCACCAGCACGATGGCACCAATCACGCGCTGTCTCATCAGCCCACCCCAAGTCGGATACCGGCGGAATTATAGCGGTTGGCGGCGTCGCTCCATGAACGCCAGTGCGCCCGCCACCGTGAAAAACGAGCCGAACACCAACAACCGATCGCCAGGGCGCAGGGTTTCCAGCGCATCGGTGAGCGCTGTTTCGACATCGACGCAGCGGGTGACCGGCCCCACCCCGGCCACTCGACTGGCCAGCACATCGACTTCCAGACCGCGCGGGCTGACCGACGCCAGCCCGGCCAGCCAGCAATGCGCGAAACGCCCGGCAAGCGGAGCGATCAAGGCCGGGATGTCCTTGTCGGCCAGGGCCGAAAACAATGCCAGTTCGCGACCACCGGCCGGATGTGCCGTCAGCCACAGCGCCAGTTGCCCGGCGGCCTGCGGATTGTGACCAACATCCAGCACGAGTTCCGCCAGACCGCCCTGAACCGGCACCGGAATGCGCTGCAGCCGCCCCGACAGCCGGGCCGAGGCAATGCCGGCCCGAAATGCGCTGCGCGGCAGCCGCAACGGGCTGGCCCGCAGCGCGGCAATCGCCGCCCCCGCGTTATCGAGCTGAGCCGGCGCCAGCAGGTGCGGATAAGGCAGCGTGAACGCGTAGCCCGGCTCGCGCCAGCGCCAGTGGTCCGCCTCGCGCTCGACGAAGTAATCGCAGCCGGCACGGATCGCCACCGCGCCCAGCACGTAGGCATGGCGCAGCACGCTGCCCGGCGGATCGCGCTCGGCCAGCACCACCGGCCGGCCGGCGCGCATCACGCCGGCCTTCTCCACGCCGATCGACTCACGATCGGCGCCCAGCCAGTCCTGATGATCGAGGGCTACGGAGGTAATGATCATGACGTCGGCGTCGATCAGATTGACGGCGTCCAGGCGTCCGCCAAGGCCGACCTCCAGCACTGCCAGATCAAGGTCGGCGCGTTCGAACTGCCAGAGCGCGGCCAGCGTGCCGAACTCGAAATAGGTCAGCGCCAGCTCGCCGCGCGCCGCTTCGACCGCTTCGAATCCGGCCACCAGCTCGGCATCGCTGGCGTCGGCGCCATCGATACGGACCCGCTCGTTGTAGCGCAGCAGATGTGGCGAGGTATAGGCGCCTACCCGCAGCCCGGCCGCGCGGGCGATGGCCTCGACGAAGGCCACGGTCGAACCCTTGCCGTTGGTGCCGGCGACAGTCAGCACGCAGCGCGCCGGGCGGCTCAAACCGAGCCGGTCCGCGACCGCCCGCACCCGCTCCAGACCCAGCGCGATGCCAGCCGGGTGCTGCTGCTGGATATGGTCCAGCCAGTCGGTGAGCGATCTGCGAGTCACGGTCGCCTGCAATCCGGTCTTGCGTTCGGCCAGCGCCGAACGCGCTGGGGTGTCGGGCACCCGGCATGACGGCGTGCACTGAGTGTCGCCAACCGGCAGGCGCGATGCATCGGGTGCGAGACGGGCACGGTTATCGGCGGGTATCGGCAAGTCGTATCAGCGCGGCCATCTCGCCGTCGCCGAAGCCCGCCACCCGGCGCGCCGAACGATTGAACGGGCCGCGAATGGCGCCTTGGGCGTGTTCGGTGATGAGCCGGACGAACTCCGCTTCCGGGGCAATGCCGTCGCGTCCGCAGCACCACTCGAACCAGCGGGTGCCGGCCGCGACGTGGGCGACTTCCTCGCGCAGGATGGTGTCGAGAATGGCGACGCTCTCGGTGTCGCCCAGAGCGGTGAGCTTTTCGATCATGCCCGGCGTGACATCGAGCCCACGGGCTTCCAGGACGCGCGGCACCAGCGCCATCCGGGTGCGGCAGCAGTGAGCCGTCTTTACTGTCATCTGCCACAGACCATCGTGGCCATCGAAGTCGCCGTAACGATAGCCCAGTTGGCCCAGCCGATCGTCGAGCAACCGGAAGTGGCGGGCTTCGTCGACCGCCACCGAAACCCAATCGGCATAAAACCGGTCGGGCATGTCGCGAAACCGATAGACCGCATCCCAGGCCAGATTGATGGCGTTGAACTCGATGTGGGCGATGGCGTGGAGAAACCCGGCCCGGCCGATCGCCGTGCCCAGACCGCGATGCGGCAGTTCGCGCGGCGACACCAGACGCGGCCGCTTGGGGCGACCCGGTTCGCCGATCGGCTCGGGCGGCGACGGTGCTTGCAGCGACAGCTGGCCGCGCTGGAACGCCTCGCCGGTTTCGTGGGTGAGTGTCAGCTTGGCATCGACCGTCGATGCCATCAGGCAGCGGTGGGCTGCCTGGAACAGATCCATGCGCGCAGCCGGCGCAGTCACGGCGAGGGGTGTCGGTCGAGGAATTCCAGCAGGCGGGCCTCATCCCAGAGTTCCACACCCAGTTCGCGGGCCTTTTCGAGCTTGGATCCGGCCGCTTCGCCGGCCACCACGAAGCTGGTTTTCCTGGACACGCTGCCGGCGACCTTGGCACCGAGCGCCTCCAGGCGCGCGCCCGCCTGGTCGCGGCTCATGCTGCTCAGGGAGCCGGTGAGCACCACGGTCTGGCCGGTGAGCGGCTGGGCGTCGGATGGCGAATCGTCCGGGGCACTGGCGGCCAGGGCGCACATCTCATTTTCGACGGCCCGCAGTCGCCGGCCCCAGTCGGGATCCGCCAGCAGGGAAAGCAGCGCCTGGGCCGACGTCGATGACAGACCCGAGGGAGTGAGGCCGCCCTCGCCCGCCTCCACCAGCCGATCCAGCGTGTCGAACCGGCCCGCGATCCGATCGATCGAGGTATCGCCGAGGCCTTCCAGCGGCGCGCCGAGCGTCTTGGCGGCGCGCAGCAGGAAGCCCAGATCCAGCGCCCGACACAACGCGGCCGACGGATGCCCGCTGCCCTTCGCCTGCACGCCTTCGGCCAGCAGTTCGTCGATGACGGTCTGGTTATGCGCCTCGGCGAAAAACGCCGCCACCGAATGCGCCACCTTGGGGCCGACATCCGGAACCGCCAGCAGCAGCAGGGCATCGGCACGGCGGATGATGTCCAGCGCGCCGAACGCTCGAGCCAGCGCCTTGGCGGTTTCCTCGCCGATCTGGAGAATGCCCAAGGCGAACAGCAGGCGCTCCAGAGCGGCGGATTTGCTGTCGGCGATGGCATCGATCAGCTTTTCGGCCCAGCGGGTGGCGACCTTGCCGGACTTGGCGGTTTCCGGAACGCAGTCGTCGCGCTGATCGGCACGCAGTTTCATCTCGATCAGATGCTCGACCGTCAGCCGGTACAGGTCGGCGACGGTCTTGACGTAGCCCAGATCGACCAGATCCTCGACCAAACGCTCGCCCAGTCCCTCGATGTCCATCGCCCGACGCGAGGCGAAATGGATCAACGCCTGCTTGCGCTGGGCCGGGCAGAACAGTCCGCCGGTACAGCGCGCCACCGCTTCGCCCGGCTCGCGCACCACGGCCGAATCGCAGGCCGGGCAAGTGGCAGGCATCACATAGGGCGGATGACGAGGCTGGCCGGCGCCATCCAGCGGGCGACGGTCGAGAATGACCGAAACCACTTCCGGAATCACGTCACCAGCGCGCCGCACGATCACCGTATCGCCCAACCGGACGTCCAGCCGGACGATCTGATCGGCGTTATGCAGGGTGGCATTGGTCACCGTGACGCCGGCCACCGAGACTGGCGCAAGCCGGGCGACCGGTGTGATGGCGCCCGTGCGCCCGACCTGCACATCGATGGCCTCGACGACCGTCGATTGCTCCTGCGCCGGGAACTTGTGGGCCAACGCCCAACGCGGCGCGCGCGCGACGAAGCCGAGCAGGCGCTGCTGATCGTAACGGTCGACCTTGTAGACCACGCCGTCGATGTCGTAGGGCAAGGCATCCCGGCGCGCGGCGATGCGGCGGTAGTAGTCCAGCAGCCCGGCCAGGCCACAGGCCTGCTCCGCCTCGGGACTGACCGGCAAACCGAAATCCCGGAACGCCCCGAGCGTGAGGGTGTGCCGGTCAGGCACCGGCCAACCCTCGACCAGGCCCAGCCCGTATGCATAGAACGCCAGCGGCCGACGCGCGGTGATCGCCGGATCGAGCTGACGCAGCGAGCCGGCGGCGCCATTGCGCGGATTGGCCAGCGGCTTCTCGCCTTGCGCCAGAGCGTGCTGGTTGTAACGCTCGAACGCGGCGCGCGGCATGTAGACCTCGCCGCGCACCTCGAGCACCGGCGGCGGCGCGCCGCGCAGCTTCAGCGGAATGGCACGCACCGTGCGCAGGTTTTCGGTCACGTCCTCCCCGGTCGCGCCATCGCCGCGGGTGGCGCCGCGGACCAGGCGACCGTCCTCATAGCGCAGGCTGATCGCCAGGCCATCGAGCTTGGGCTCAACGGAAAACTCCGGATCGGACTCGTCCAGCGCCTGTGCAACGCGACGCACGAAGGCGGCCACCTCGTCGTCGCTGAATGCATTGCCGAGCGAGAGCATGGGCAACGCATGGCGCACTTCGGCAAAGCCACCGACCGGTCGGCCGCCAACCCGCCGGGTGGGCGACTGGGCGTCATCCAGCTCCGGGTGTTCGGCCTCCAGCGCTTCCAGCTCGCGCAGCAGGCGATCGTATTCGGCGTCGGTGATGGTCGGCGCGTCGAGCACGTGATAGCGGTAATTGGCGTCTTCGATCGCGGCGCGCAGGGCGGCGGCGCGCTCGACCAGCGCGGCACAGGGTGGCGAGGTGGACGCGCTCACCGCGGGTTGCTTCCGGTCACGACGTACTACCAGCGCGCGCGCTGGCCTTCGCGCTTGCGGTCGTAAGCGCGCAACTCGTCGCGCAGGTGGGCAATGCGCTGACGACCCAGCGCATTGCGTTCCTCGTCGAGAATCACCGCGTCCAGCAGCTCGGCCAGACGCTGGGCAGTGGGCAGCATGGTCTCCCAGGCATCCAGTGCCGGCAGCGGACCAGGCAACGTCATGAACAGGCTGATCGCCGGTGTTTCCAGCTCGGCGATGCGCGCCATGTCGAAACTGCCGGGCTGGATCAGATTGGCCACGCTGAAAATCGGCGGTTGGTCGGGTTTGCCGTCGGCGAGGCGGTGGAACACGTCGCGATGGCCGAACACCAGGCCGGCCTTCTCGGCCGCCACCACCAGATCGGGACCGCGCAGCGTACGACCGGCACGCGCGGCGACGTAGAGCATGACGATGCGATCGAAACCGGCTTCCGGGCGTTCGCCCAGCGGACGCTGGGCGTCGTCCAGTGCATCCTGGTCTTCCGACCATGGCGCCTCGGAGTCTTCTGGCTGTTGAGCATCTCCGCCAGGCGCCTCGCTGGCGCCATCGTTGATGATCTCACCCAAGGTCGGCTCGGCGCGCTGTCCGGTGCGCTTGACCTTGACCTCGCGGCGGCCTTGATCGGGCTTGCGGGGTCGGCTGAGCAGAATCACCGCCAACACGATCAACAGGCCAATCACGGCAATCGGAATGCCGATATCCGGGTTCCAGGTCATCGCTCGTCTCCGGTCATTCAGCCGTCATCAGGCCGCGCCGACCATGCGGGTCGCCTCGGCCATGTCCACCGACACCAGCCGGCTTACGCCGGGCTCGCGCATGGTGACGCCGCTGAGCTGATGCGCCGCCTCCATCGTGGTCTTGTTGTGAGTCACTATCAGGAACTGTACCTGTTCGGACATCTCCCTGACCAGCGCGCAGAAGCGGCTGACGTTGGCCTCATCCAGCGGGGCGTCCACTTCGTCGAGCAGACAGAACGGCGCGGGGTTGAGCCGGAAAATGGCGAACACCAGCGATACCGCGGTGAGCGCCTTCTCGCCGCCCGAGAGCAGCGAGATATTGCTGACCCGCTTGCCGGGCGGCCGGGCCATGATCGCCACGCCGGCATCCAGCAGGTCTTCGCCGGTGAGCTCGAGGTAGGCATGCCCGCCACCGAACAGGCGCGGGTAAAGCTCCTGCATGCCGGCGTTGACCCGGTCGAAGGTGTCCTTGAACCGGCCACGGGTCTCCCGATCGATCTTGCGGATCGCGGTTTCCAGGGTTTCCAGGGCGCTCGACAGGTCGGCGTTCTGGGCATCGAGGTATTCCTTGCGCCGCGATTGCTCCTCGAACTCCTGAATGGCAGCCAGATTGACCGGCTCCAGCCGACGCATGCGCGCTTCCAGATCGGTCAGCGTCTGCCGCCAGGCGGCCAGATCGGCCTGTTCGGGCAAGGTGTTGATCACGTCTTCGAGCACCTGCCCATCAGCGGCGATGCCTTCGGCCAATTGCGCGGCGCGCAGGGTGAGGGCCTGCTCCTTCATGCGCCGCTCGGACAGCTTCTCGCGCTGGGCCAGCGCCTGCTGGTCGCGCTGCTGGCGGGTATGCTCGTGGCCGCGGATTTCCTCCTCGATGCCGGCCACGGCCGAGCGCGCCTCGGCCAACGCCTTCTCGACCACCACGCGTTGATCCAGGCTGGCCTGGCGCTCGCTTTCCAGCGCCTGCACCGGCGCGTCGCCATCGGCCAGTTGGCCGGCCAGTTCGGCCTGGCGGGCAAGCAGTTGCTCGCGCTGGGCACGCATGCGCTCCAATGCCTGGGCCAGCGCATCGACCCGCACCCGCTGCGACTGCACCGACAGCGCCAGATGATGCGCGGCGTCGTGCGATTCGCGGGCGGCGGCGCGGGCCTGGTCGCGGGCAGCGCTGAGCCGCTGACGCTCGGCATCCAGCTGGCCGCGCCGGGTTTCCAGCTCCGACATTCGCGCGACGGTGACTTCCAGCCCGGTGCGCGATTCCCGCGCGCCGTTCTGCGCGGTCTCGAGGGTCTGGGCCAGTTGCTCCAGGTCGCGCTCGATGGCCGCGATGCGGTCTTGCGCGGTATCGCAACGGCCCTGACGGCTCTGAATCTGACCGGCCAGCTCGGACACGTTGCGATGCGCCAGATAGAGATCGCGCTGGGCGTCTTCGCGGGCCTGATCGGCCTGGCTGAGCGCGCTGCGCAATTCAGCCAGCGTCTGTTCCAGTTCGGCCTCGCGCCGAGCGAAGCCGTCGAGCCGCTCGCGCAGGGTGTGGATCTCCCGTTCGCGCGCCAGTGCGCCGTGCTGAGCCTCGCCGGCACGAACCACACGCAGCCAGCCGTGCGCCAGCCATTCGCCGCTGCGGCTGACCAGCGCCTCGCCTTCGGACAGAGCGGATCGCGCCGCCATCGCCGATTCCAGCGATTCCACGGTGCGCACTCCGGCCAGCAGCCGGCGAACGGCGTGCGGGCCACGGACCCGCGCCGCCAGCGAATCGGCCGGCGCCTGGAAATCCGGACCACCGCCTTCGACCAGCGCCAGTCGGCCGGTATCGAAGCCCGGCAGTTCGGCCAGCACGGACCCGACATCGTCCAGCACCACGGCCTCCAGCAGGGTGCCGAGCACGGTTTCCACCGCGCTTTCCCAGCCTGCCTCCACTTCCAGCAGACCGCCCAGCCGCGCCGCATCGGCCAGGCCCTGACGCGCCAGCCAGCCGCGCGCGGCGTCGGACTCCTGACCCAGTGCGGCCTGTTGCAGCGCTTCCAGCGAGGCCAGACGACCGCGCGCGGCCTGATGCTGTTTGCGGGTTTCGGCCAATTCGGACTGCGCGCCGCGCTGGCGCTCCTGAAGGCCGGCGTGGCGGCGCTTCTTTTCCTCCACGGCGGCGGTGAGCTGGTCCAGCCGCTGACGTTGCTCGCCGTGCTGCTGCTGGATTTCGGTCAGTGCCGAGCGCAGCGCGTCGAGATCCAATTCGCCGCGCTCGCGGGCCAGCTGGTCGCGACGCCGTTCGGCGTCCAGCGCCTGGCGTTCGAGGTAGTCGATCCGGGTCCGCTCGACATCGGCGCTGCGCACCGACTCGGCCTGTTCGCGGGCATGCGCATCCCAGCGCGCCTGCCAGTCGGCCAGTGCCGCTTCGGCGGCGTGCAGGGCGTCCTGACAGGCCTGATCGCGCTCGGCCAGTTCGATCAGGCGCGGCTCGGACTCGCTGGCGGCCGAAGTCAGCGCCTGCCACTGCTCGCTGTCCGATTGGATGTGCGCATCGAGTTCGGCCAGAGCCGAAGTACTTTCCTCGCTGGCCCGCAACAGACGCTGACGCAACTCGCGCTGGTGCTGCATCTGCTGCTCGAGCCGGGCGATCTCGCCGCTGACCCGGTAACTTTCGGCCTGCACCCTCGACAGATGCTCGCTCGCTTCGCCGTGACCGGTGCGGCACCGCTCGATTTCCGCCTCGGCCCGTCGCTGTTCGGCCAACAGGGCCTCGAGCGCGGTCTGTTCGCGTCCCAGCACTTCGCGCAACGAAGACAGCTGGCTCTCGATATCACGGTATTCCAGCGCCTTGATCTGGGCATCGGTCTCGCGCGCCTTGACCTGCAGCGACTGGTACTGCTCGGCCTGTCGGGCCTGTTTGCGCAGGTGTTCGATCTGCTTGTCCACCTCGCCACGCAGGTCGTCGAGCCGTTCCATGTTCTCGCGGGTGTGGCGGATGCGGGTCTCGGTTTCCCGGCGCCGCTCCTTGTACTTGGAAATGCCGGCGGCTTCTTCCAGGTAGGTGCGGAGCTCCTCCGGGCGGGCCTCGATGACCTGGGAGATCATGCCCTGCTCGATGATCGAATAGCTGCGCGGGCCCAGACCCGTGCCGAGAAACAACTCGGTGATGTCGCGCCGTCGGCACCGCGTGCCGTTGAGGTAATAGTTGGACACCGCATCGCGCGACACCGTGCGCTTGACCGAGATCTCGGCGTAGCTGGCGTATTCGCCGCCCAGCGCGCCCTCGCTGTTGTCGAACACCAGCTCGACCAGGGCCTGACTGACCGGCTTGCGGCCGCCCGAGCCGGAAAAGATCACGTCGGTGAGGCTGTCGCCGCGCAGTCGGCTGGCGGCGCTTTCGCCCATCACCCAGCGAACCGCGTCGATGATGTTGGACTTGCCGCAGCCATTGGGGCCAACGATGCCGGTCATGTTGGCCGGCAGGTGCAGCACGGTGGGATCGACGAAGGACTTGAAGCCCGAAAGCTTGATCGTGGTCAGGCGCATGGGGGTCGATGATACGCGGGAGGCTGGGCAGAAACCCACTGGCAGCGCCACAGGGCGCGCTGCGAGGGCACTCGGTGGCTGGTCGGCGGCGCCGCCCGCGACCGCGAACGCGGGCCGGCGATTATAGCGGAGACCCGGATCACGCCGAATCGGCCTCGTCGGGGGTTTTGGCGAGCACGATGCTAAACGCGTGAATGTCGGTCTGCATCAGCCCGCCCAGCGCCTCGTAAATCCGGCGGTGCCGGGACAGCGGCGACATGCCGGCGAACGCCGCGCTGACCACCTTGACAGCAAAATGTCCGCGGCCATCGCGCGCGCCCTCGTGACCGACGTGCTTGTGGCTTTCGTCGATGACCTCGAGCGAGTGCGGCGCCAGAGCGGCTTCCAGCGCGCTGGTGATGGCTTCGACCCGTGCGCTCACGGCAGCACCGGCTTGAACGGCAGCACTTCGACCTCGCGATACACGCCTTCGGCCAGATAAGGGTCGGCGTTGGCCCATGCCTCGGCTTCGGCCAGGTCGGCGAACTCGGCGACGATCATGCTGCCGGTGAAGCCGGCCGGGCCGGGGTCCTCACTGTCGAGCGCCGGAAACGGCCCGGCCAGTCGCAGCCGGCCGGCATCGCACAGGGCCTGGAGCCGGGCCAGGTGGCGGGAGCGGGCGCGTTTGCGGCCCTCCAGCGAATCGGGATGATCGCGGCCGATGATCACGTACCACATGATGGGCTGTGCCTCAAAGACGTAAACGGGCATGATAGCGGCAATGGGGGAACGTCTGACCGTCCATCCGCAAGATCCGCAACCGAGGGCGCTGCATCGCGCCGTCGAAGCGCTGCGTGCCGGCCAACTGCTGCTTTGCCCGACCGATGCCGGGTATTCGCTGGTCTGGGGGCTGGATGCCCGCCACGCCGAAGATCGGGTCATTCGCTTGCGAATGCTGGACATCCGCCACCCTTTCACCGTACTCTGTAGCTCATTGAGCGCGGCCAGCAAACTCGGTCGCATGGACGACCGGTCGTTTCGACTGCTCCGGTCGTTGGCGCCAGGCCCGGTAACGTTCATCCTCCCGGTCGCGCCAGAATTGCCTAAACGGTTCAAACTCGCCAAGCGCAAGGCGCTCGGCGTGCGCATTCCGGATCATCGCGTCGTCCAGCGCCTGCTTGAGGAATTCGAGCACCCGCTGCTGGCCAGCACGGTGGAGCTGCCGGATGAAGAAACCTTGTTCAGCCACGATGCCGAATCGGTGGCCGAAGCGATGTTGGAACGCGTCGACCTGATGCTGGATGCCGGAGATTGCCAACCGGGTCCAACCAGTGTCATCGACCTTACCGGCGATGACGTCGAAGTGGTACGCCAGGGTTTTGTTCCGATCGAACTCTGACCGACGGTCGTTCAGTCGGGACTGGTCGGGCCACTTCCCGGCAGCCGCGTCCTTGGGCCTGGGAGCCTGTCGGGCTTTGCTGGTTCGAGCGATTGTCGGCTGCGCGAGGACAGACTTTCGGCGATTTGCAGGCCCATGGCAGGGCTATGGGTCAAGAATTAACGGAATGATGGACCGCGTATACGGATTTGCAGCCCGGCCGACCAAAGTCCGACAGACTCTCAGGCCCTGACCGATCAACTCAACAACGGCATGAAATGGCCCGGAGGGGGCCGCATCCGAATGACTCAAACCGGCTTGACCCCGTCAACCGGCGCGCACGATCCAGCCGCCACCGGTCGCCAGCAGGAAATGCCGCTGGCGATCGTCCGCGGCCTGCCGCTGGAAAAAATGCCGCAGGACCTGTACATCCCGCCGGATGCGCTGGCGATCATCCTCGAGGCGTTCGAGGGTCCGCTGGACCTCCTGCTGTACCTGATCCGTCGAAAGAATCTCGATATCCTCGACATTCCGGTGGCCGAGATCACCCGGCAGTATGTGAGCTACATCGAAGTGATGCACGAAATGCGCTTCGAGCTGGCCGCCGACTATCTGGTGATGGCGGCGATCCTGGCCGAGATCAAATCGCGGATGCTGTTGCCGCGCCCGGCGTCCAGCGAGGACGAAGAAGACGATCCGCGCGCCGATCTGGTTCGCCGGCTCATGGAGTACGAGCGCTACAAGCAGGCCGCCGAGGAAATCGACGCCCTGCCCCGGCTGGAACGCGACACCGTGGTGGCGCGCGCCGAGGTGCATGACCGGAATGTGGTCAGGCTGCCGCCGCCGGTGGACCTGCGGGAGATGTTGCTGGCGCTGCGCGATGTGCTGCACCGGGCCGATCTTTTCAGTCATCACGCCATCCAGCGCGAGCCGCTCTCGGTGCGCCAGCGGATGAGCGAGGTGCTGCGCAAGCTGGCCGATGGCCAGTTTCACCCGTTCACCAGCCTGCTCGAGGCCGAGCAGGGCCGGCTTGGCGTGGTGGTGAGCTTCATGGCGCTGCTGGAGCTGGCGAAGGAGTCGCTGCTCGATATCGTTCAGGACGCCCCGCTGGGGCCGATCTATGTGAAATCACTGGCCGTCATCGGCCAGAATGCGGACTGAGAAATGCAATCGGAAAACCCAGAACTCGCGGCGGAGCAACCCGACCAGCAGGTCGCTCCACCGATCAAGGCGATCATCGAAGCCGCGCTGCTGGCGGCCGGCCATCCGCTCTCGGTCAGCCAGCTGGCTGCCCTGTTCGATGATCAGAGCCCCGTCGACAACGACGCCATTCGGAAGGCGCTGGCAGACCTGGCCAGCGACAGCGCGCTGCGTGGCGTGGAGCTGGTCGAAGTGGCATCCGGATTTCGCTTTCAGGTGCGGCGCGAGATCCATCCGTGGGTTTCGCGTCTGTGGACCGAGCGCCAGAGTCGCTACTCGCGCGCGCTGCTGGAAACGCTGGCGCTCATCGCTTACCGGCAGCCAATCACCCGCGGCGAGATCGAACAAATCCGCGGCGTGGCCGTCAACAGTCAGATCATCAAGACGCTGGAAGAGCGCGAATGGGTTCGCGTGGTCGGTCACCGCGACGTGCCCGGCAGGCCCGAGTTGCTGGGCACCACCCGGGGCTTTCTGGATTACTTCGGGTTGAAGAGTCTCGACCAGCTGCCGCCGCTGGCGGAGTTGCGCGAGCTGACCGATCTTGAACCGGAGCTGCCGTTCGACCTGCCCCGCCCTGCTGCGATCGATGCGCCACCGGAGCCGTCCGGCGACTCCACTGAACCCGCTTCCCCGCCCGAATCCGAGTCCGAATCCGAGTCCGAGTCCGAACTCGAATCCGAATCCACCCCATCCGCAACGCCGGAGTCTGCCGCTGTCCAGGCGCAGTCCGATCCTGAAATCAACCCGCGCCCCGTCGAGACCGACGCCGCCCCTTCCGAAGCAACGAAATCATGACTGAAACCACTCGCAAGAAACTCACCCTCAAACGCGGCGACGACACTGAAAGCCGTGCCGAGCGCCTGTCCGAACGACTGCACAAGGTGCTCGCCCAGGCCGGTCTGGGCTCTCGCCGCGCGCTCGAAGAACGCATCGAAGCCGGTCTGGTAAAGGTCAATGGAGAACCGGCAACCCTCGGCCAGAGCGTCAGCGGCGGCGACAAGATCGAGCTCGACGGCAAGGCGTTCGTCGCCACCGCGCTGAGCGAACCCACCCGCGTGTTGATCTACAACAAGCCCGAGGGCGAGGTCACCACTCGCGAAGACCCGGAAGGCCGGCCAACCATTTTCGAGGCCCTGCCGCGCATCAAGGGCGCCCGCTGGATCGCCGTCGGCCGCCTGGACATCAACACCACCGGCCTGCTGCTGCTGACCACCGATGGCGAGCTGGCCAATGTGTTGATGCACCCCTCGCGCCGGGTCGAGCGCGAATATGTCTGCCGGATCCACGGCGAAGTGTCCGAGGAGGCGATCGATCGGCTCAGGAAGGGCATCGAGCTCGACGACGGCCCCGCGAAGTTCGACCGGATCGAAGCCATCGGCTCCAGCGACAGCCACCACTGGTTCAGCGTGGTGCTCAGCGAAGGCCGCAACCGCGAGGTCCGTCGGATGTGGGAGTCGCAGGGCTTCCAGGTCAGCCGACTCAAGCGCGTGCGCTATGGCGAAGTGGCGCTGCCGCGCGCATTGCTGCGCGGTCGCAGCGAGGAACTGCCCGAAGAGGCGGTGGCCCGGCTCAAGAAATCACTCGGTCTCGACGAGCAGCCCAGTGGCCTGACCTTGCAGCCGATCATCGGCCAGCGCCGCAGCCGGCCGACCGAAGTGCGGGTCAACCGCGAAGACCGTCAGCGCAGCTACGTCAACGGCGATCTGGCCGACGAAGCCCGCGAACTGCGCAGCTTCGATCAGCGGCCGCGCGACGATCGCGCGCCGGCCGGCCGCGGACGGCCAGGCGGCGGAAAGGCCGGCCCACGTGCGCCCGGCGCCCGCCCCGGCGGCCCCCGATCAGGCGGACCCAGGCCGGGTGGATCCAGAGCTGGAGGCCCCCGGACCGGCGCTCGGCAGCCGTTCTCCGGTCCGATGGGCACCGACGCTGCCCCGGCTCGATCGGGCAACCGGCAGCCAGGCGGAAATCGGGGCGCACGCGGCATCGTGCCGACCAGCGACAATCCCACGGCATTTCGCAGCTGGTATGTCCCCGAAGGTGTGGAGACCGGCCCGGCCGGCCACCGCAACCCCGGCGCGACCGGACGCCCGCGTCCGGCCGGTGGGCGGGCAGACGGCGCAAAGCCCGGCGGCCACGGCCGTCCGGGCGGCGCGCGGCCCGGTGGCAAGGCTGGCGAAGGCCGGCCGGCGGGCGCCCGGCCCGGCGGCGCACGTCCGGCTGGCGGACGACCGGGCGGCAAGCCGGGTGGCAACAAGCCCGGCGGCGGTCGCCCCAGCGGCAATCGCAGCGGCGGCCCGCGTCCAGGCAACCGTTCCGACGGCAATCGTTGAGTTCGGCCCCAGGGTCCGGGCAAGGCCAGCGCTACAGCCAACCTGCGCAGTCAGCGTCCGACTGATTACTGAAGCAGTTCGAAGCGATCGGCATCGAGCTGCGCGGGGAAGCGCTGGCGATGCTCGGCCAGGGCCGCTGCAGACAGGGTAACGGTGGTGACGACCGGCTCGAAGGCGAGCTCGGCCAGCGGGCGACCCAGATGGTCGATGATGGCGCTGTCGCCGGCATAGTCGATGCCGTTGCCGTCGCGCCCGACCCGGTTCACCGCCGCCACGCAGGCCAGATTCTCGATTGCCCGGGCGCGCAGCAGGGTGCGCCAGTGCTCGCGACGCGGCGCCGGCCAATTGGCGACAAACAGCAGCAGGTCGTAGTCGAAGCGCTCGCTCGCCGGGTCGAAACGGTTGCGGCAGAACACCGGAAACCGCAGGTCATAGCAGACCTGCGGACACACCCGCCAACCTTTCAGGTCGACGATCAACCGGTCTCGACCGGCCGCATAGCGGGTGTGCTCGCCGGCCATGCGAAACAGATGGCGCTTGTCGTAATGCCGGATCGCACCGTCGGGCGTCGCCCAGAACATCCGGTTGAACACGCCCGCCTCGGCGCGAATCTGCACGCTGCCGGTCACTGCGGCATCCAGTTCGCCGGACAGCGTGGCAAGCCATTTGACCGTGGGACCATCCATGCCTTCGGCATTTTCCAGCGCCTCGTTGCTGAACCCGCTGGTGAACGTTTCCGGCAGCAGCACAAGATCGGTCCGCCCGGCCAGCGGACGCGCCAGCTCGGCGTACATCTCGCGGTTTCCTGCCGGGTCGTGCCAGAGGGTCTCGCCCTGCACCAGAGATACCCTGAGGTCGGTCATGACGCACCTCCAGATGACCCGGCCGGCAGCCTCGCCAGGCGCTCGATGGCGGCTTCGAGCGTCTGCGGGTTCTTGGCGAAGCAAAGCCTTACCAGACGCTGGCCGGCCGGCGCCTGGGCATAGAACGGCGACAGCGGGATCGCCGCCACGCCGTGCTCCACGGTCAACCAGCGGGCGAAGGCAGCATCGTCCAGATCACTGACTGCCGAGTAGTCGACCAGCTGAAAATAGCCTCCGGGAACCGGCAGCGGGCGCAGCGGAGTGCCCGCCAGCAGGGCGGCGAAATGGTCGCGCCTGGGCTGATAGAAATCGCCCAGCCCGCGGTGATGCTCCGGGTGCTCGCGCAGCATCGCCGCCAGCGCCCACTGGGCCGGCGCAAAGGTGCAGAAGGTGTTGTACTGGTGCACTTTGCGGAACTCGGCGGTGAACGCTGCCGGTGCAATGCAGTAGCCGATCTTCCAGCCGGTGCAGTGGAAGGTCTTGCCGAAGCTCGACACCACGAAACTGCGCTCGGCCAGCGCCGGGTAGCGCAACATGCTCTCGTGTCGGCGACCGTCGAACACGATGTGTTCGTAGACCTCGTCCGACAGAATCAGCAGGTCGTGCGACTCGACGAGATCATGCAGTGCAGCGATGTCGTCGCCGTCGATCGTCGCACCGGAGGGATTGTGCGGGCTGTTGATGATCAGCAGACGGGTTCGTGGAGTGATGGCGGCACGCACACGATCGAAATCGATGGAGAAATCGACCGGGTCCAGCGGCACGTGGATCGCCCGTCCGCCAGCCAGTTCGATGGCCGGCTCGTAGCAGTCGTAGCACGGGTCAAGAACGATCACTTCATCGCCGGCCCCGACCACCGCCTGCACGGCATCGAAGATCGCCTCGCTGGCGCCGCTGGTCACTGTGATCTGCTGCTCCGGATCGGCTTCGCATCCATAGTCGGCGAGGGTCTTTTCGGCTATCGCCTCGCGCAGCGCAGCCACGCCGTGCATCGCTGCGTACTGATGCTTTCCGCCACCCAGCGCGCGAACCAGTTCGGCGCAGAGAAACGCCGGCGGCTCGAAGTCCGGAAAGCCCTGGCCGAGGTTGATCGCCTCGTGCTCGGCGGCCAGCCGGGACATGACCGTGAAGATGGTGGTGCCCACGCGGGGTAGTTTGCTGGGGATCATTGCTCGCGTCTCAGGTGTCCGCGAAGACCCGAACGGGGGCACAAGCCCCCGTTCGAAGTCCCGCGCCAGTGCGAAAGCTTACGGGCAGACCTTGGGGTCCGACAACCGCGCCACCGGCAGCGACTCCAGCCAGTTGCCGGTCAGCGGCGCAGCGAACTGAGCGGCCACTTCGACCGAACTCAGGCTGCCGCCGGAAAACACCCGGTTGAGGGTGCCGACCTGAACGCGCGGCGTGGGCTGTACGCCCGGACCGGTGCACGCCGGGCATGGCCCGTTGGAGAACTGCTCGATGGTCAGGGTGTTCGCGCCGGCATTGAAGCCGCTGCGATTGGCCAGCAACCAGCGCGGAATGCCCTGCCCGTCGTACAGATAGGCGGCATAGAACTCGAACTCCGGCTCGGTCTGCACGCTGTAGCCGAATCCGGGCTGGCCGGCGCCGGGCTTGCTGGGCGGAAACCAGTGACCGGTCACGTTCAGCAGGCTGCCGCCGGAGGTCGGACAGTTGCGCGAGGCGGTGAGCTCCTGCATCCGCTCGGAGCCGGTTTCGCCGTCGAGCTGGTAGCTGAACACCAGAGTGGACAGCCCGCCCGGATTCTCGCCGGTGAAGCTCAGCGTGGCCTGACCCACTTCGGTCACGCTGCCCACGGTGCCGTCCCAGGCCACCCGCAGCAGGGGCACCGTCCATTGCCCGGCGTTGCTGGCCGGTGCGGCGCCCGCCATCAGGTACCAAGTGGCAGAGCCATCGGCGAGGTAGGTGTACCAGACCGCCAGCCAGGTCGACCCGCTGCCGGCATCGTCGAACAGCAGGCCATGTCCGGAACGATCTGGGTTGAAGTAGTGGGTAAACCGGCGCTGCAACGCAGTCTGGCTGTCGATGGTGGCGCTGATCTGCGCGGTGGTTCCACCGTTGCGCGCAACCGGCGTGACGTACCAGCGGCCCGAACTCAGGTCGGCGCCGGTCAGCGTAACCGTCTTGGTGGCCGCGATGCCGGTGACCTGGCGCAGCGCCTGACTGCGGGCCGGTGCCGCGCTGATGCTGGCGTTGCTGTTGTTCAGCGCGCCGGCTTTGGCCACGAACAGATCGTAGTCGCCCGCGTTGGTCATCCGGAACGTCACCTGGCTGGCATTGCCCGGCACATCGAAGAAGATGCGCTCGTGGCTGGCCCCGGCCGGCAAACGCAGGGTCTGTGGCTGGCCGTGGGCCAGTGCACGGGCCGCCGGGCTGCCGCCCGAACGCGCGATGCGAACCGGAATCTCGGCGATGGTGGCATCGGCACGTGCGCCCAACAACAGAAAGCCCACCCGCGATTCGCCCGGAAGCAACGTGGCGTCATCCCAGGCCGCACGCACTGCGAAGGTCTCGCCCTGCGCGGTGCGTCCAGGGCCGGTGAATACCAGCCCGTCGTTGCGCGCCTGCATATCAACCAAGGCAAACTCGAACTCGACCTCGTCCAGCGCGGTCGGCCCGTCGTCCCAGTTCTGGACCAGCACCCAGAAACGCCGCTGCCCCTGTCCGGCCTCCTGAACGATCTCGATGTCACAGGATTCGACCGCGACCGGGCTGGTCGAACGGCACAGTTCCTCGCTCTCGTCCGGCACATTGTTGGCGTCGGAATCCTCGCCGACGAAAAGATCGATATCGCTGGCCGTCTGCGAATTGGCGTCGACCAGCAACCGCCACGACTTGCGTGCACCGCTGGTATTGGCCGGCACATCGAGCATGACGAAGCTGACGCCCGCCCCCCCGTCGTAAGGATTGTCGTCGGTCGGGTCCTCGGGCAGGGTCACCCGATTGACCACGGGGGCCGCCAGTGCCGTGGCATTGAAGCGGGCGCTGGGCAGGGCCAGCAACCCGGAAAGCGACACCTCGCGCGAGCCGGCGTCGCTGGCGACGCTCAGGTCGATGCGCTCGGGCACGTTGCCCGGATCAACGAATATCGATACCGGAATGATGGTGTCCGGTATGCCGGCATTCCCTTGATTGCGCAGGCGAATGCTGCCGAACTGCCAGCGACCCGCCAATGCGGCATCGGTGATCTGAAAATTGAAATTGAGCGTCTGACTGGCATTGGCCGCCAAGGTGAACTGTTCGACATTGGTGCTGACCGACAGACCGGCGGGCAGTTCGGACAGTACCTGCCAGGAGCCACCACCACGCATGTCCACAACGCGCCGGCTCAGGCTGCACGCCTGGAAACAGGACTCATGGGTGAGCGAGGGCAGATTGAGATTGCGCGGCTGGCCACCGGTGGCCGGATTGCTGGACGAAAAGGTCGGGAAACCCGTCGTGCTGGAGGGGAAATACAGCCCGGCGCGAACTGCGAGGGCGATGTCGGCCACGCCAGCGCCTTGATCGAAGCCGTCGGCCGGCGTGATGCCGTCGGGCTTGCGCACACTGGCACGGGCCGTGCTGGTCAGCGCCGAAATGACCTGTTCCGCACGCCAGGCCGGCGAGCGTCCTGCGTTACGCGCCGCGCCGATGATCAGCGCCGCCGAACCGGCAACTTGCGGGGTTGCCATCGAGGTACCGGAAATCAATCCCATATCGTTCCCGCTCGAAAGCGCGGCAAGGATGCTCACGCCTGGCGCGGTGATGTCGGGCTTGAGCACACCGCTGAGATCGATCACCCCACCGGGATTGGGACCGCGCCCACTGAAGCTGGCCAACACATCGGCCTGGTCAGGCGAATCGATGACCGCCGACGCACTCAATCGCCCGGTGTGTCCGGTTCCCGTCGACAGCCAATCGAGCAGCTTCACGCCGTCGGCGAAACCGATGTGCGTGGTCGGGATGCTGTGCGGGTCGGAGACGATGTTGGCGCCATCGAACGCCTGATTGATCAACACCGTCGCCGAACCACTGGCACGCCGGACATTGTCGCTCTTGGCGACGCGCGCGTGGATACCACGCAGACAGGTGACAATCTTGCCGCCGGCAAATTTGGTGGGCTCGTTCACCCACGGGTTGGTGGTTCCATCGGGCTGGGTGTTGCCATCCACGCCCAGTCCGGTGCCGACGCCGCACAGCGGATGGTTCGGGTCGCTGTCGAACTGCAGGGTAGCCGAGCCGCCGGTTGCGCTGGCGCCGAAAAGCAATCCGCCATTCGGCGGCGGGGTGTCGCCTCCGGCCAGCGTAAGGGTATTGCCCTGCAGCCGGGTATGCGTAGCCGCTGCCGCAGTAATCACCCACGGGGCATTGCCGGGCGATGTGATGCTGCTTTCGCCAGGGCCGTCGTTGCCGGCCGCCACCACCACCACGATGCCGGCCTCTCGGGCATTGCGCATGGCGATGGCGTCGGCCGACGCCCAGGGATTGCGGGCCGAGCCGCCGATGGAGTAGTTGATCACGTCCACGCCGTTGGCCACCGCCTGATCCAGCGCTCCCACCAACCACTCGCCCCGGCAGGTGGTCACGCCTTCGCATGCCTTGTAGGAGATCAGATTGGCTCTCGGCGCAACGCCCGACACCGGGCGTACAGTGCCGCTCAGCTCGACCTGCAGCGGATTGCCGACCGCCGTACTCGCCACATGCGAGCCATGATCGTCCTCGTCGGCCCCGGTATTGGCCTCGTTGTCGCCTTCGCCAATCGTGAAATCGTAGATCCCGATGAGCTTGCTGTTGCAGGCCGCACCACCGCCATTGCACAACGGGCCGAGAAACTGCCCGCGCGGATTGCTGATGAGGGTGCCACCGCTGTTGGCGGCAAACGACAGGTGCGTGGCATTGATGCCGGTGTCGATGACACCGACCACCACGCCTTCGCCGCGCGATTGCAGTCCGGCAATGCCGTTCCATACCTGAGGTGCCTTGAGCCAGGCCGGGCCGGCGTCGGTGTGAATCCGGTCGACCCAACTGGGAGTCACCTGCCGTACGCCGGGCTGGCGGGCGAGTTCTGCGGCCTCCGCTGCGGTGAGCTGAACGGCAACACCATTGAGCGCCACGTCATAGACATGGCTGGGCGTCAGCGCGCGCCCCAGGCGGGCTTCGGCTGCGGCCAGATGATCGGCGCGGCGCTCACTCAGATAGGCCCGATAGGCTCGACTTTCCGGCGTATCGACGTCCAGCTTGGCGGCACCGGTGACTGCCGGACTGGTCGCCGCCAGGGCCTTGCCGGCCGTGCTGGCACGCGCAGTGATCGAACCGTCGACATCGCCTCGAAAGCTCGCCACCGGCTCATCGTCGAAAATCACGATCCAGGACTGCGCCCCATTGCTAGCCTGGCCGACAGCCGCGCTGACGCTCGCATCCGGCGCTGGCGAAGCCGCATGGGCAGTCGGCGCAACGGCGCCCAAGGAGAAGCTGAGCGCCAAAGCGGTCGCCAGATAAAGACGATTTCTGCCCATCTTTGACACCCCTGTCTTCGATGATCGAGTGAAACCGAGTTTTCGGCAGCACAGCGGCGGCCGGGAAACGTCGGCAGGAACTACCGGGAACATAACCCCTAACGCGGTGAAGCGGAGATGAATCGCGCCCTGAACCACAGGATTGATTCGGATCATAGACACCAAGCATCCGTGCTGGCTAGCATGCCCCATCTTCAAGACCGACGACATGAAGCAGCCGACGTTTTCCTCCACAGCTCTGCTGGCCGCACGCGCGTTGCGCTTCGAGCGCAATGAAGAACCGGTGTTCGGCCCGCTGGACTTCGAAGTCGACGCCGGCGAAGCGCTGCTGGTCAGCGGTGGCAACGGCAGCGGGAAGACCACCCTGTTGCGCGTGCTGGCCGGCCTGCTGAGCCTGTCGGAAGGTGAAGTGCTGTTGTTCGGCGAACCCTGCCGGCGCGACGCGCTGGCCCGCCAGGTGGGTTTTCTGAGCCACCTGCACGGTCACAAGAACGACCTGACCGCCGTGGAGAACCTGCGCTTTGCGGTCGGCCTCGGCGGACAGCGGCGCGGAAGCCTGATCGATGCCGCGCTGTCGAGCGTTGGATTGGACGGCTATCAGGACACGCTGGCCGGCAAACTCTCCGCCGGCCAGAAAAAGCGCCTCGCTCTGGCCCGGCTGCTGCTGGTTCCGGCGCGTCTGTGGCTGCTGGATGAGCCCTACGCCAATCTCGATCTGGAGGGCATCGAACTTGTCAACCGACTGATCCAGAAGCAGACCCGGGAGGGCGGCGCGGTACTGGTCACCTCGCACGGCGCCTACGCCGCGCCGCCGGTCAGGACCCGACACCTGAGCCTGGGCGACCGACGGGCGCCACAGGGCGGTGACCGACATGGCTGACCCGGGCCTGATGCGCGCCGGTGCGGCGATGCTGACCCGCGATTTGCGCCTGGTCTGGCGCCGTCGCGGCGATGCCAGCCAGCCGATGCTGTTTGCGGTGCTGGTGGTCAGTCTGTTTCCGCTGGCGCTGGGCAACCAGCCCGAACTGCTGGCCCGGATGGCGCCCGGTGTGCTCTGGGTGGCCCTGTTGCTGGCCAGCCTGCTGACCCTGGATCGTCTGTATCGGGGCGATGCCGAGGACGGCAGCCTGGAGCAGATGCTGCTGACTCCGGTGCCGCTGTCGTGGTTGATCGCGGTACGCGTGCTGGTTCACTGGCTGACCACGGCGCTGCCGCTGGTCGCCATCACGCCGCTGCTGGCGGAATTGATTCACTTGCCGGGAGATCTGTTGGGCCTGCTGATGCTCACCCTGTTGCTGGGCACGCCACTGCTCAGTCTGATCGGCGCAGTGGTCGCCGCGCTGACCGTCGGCATGCGCTCCTCTGGTATGCTGCTCGGGCTTCTGGCGCTGCCGCTGTACGTGCCCATCCTGGTGTTCGGGGCCGGCATCGTGATGGCCGCCGAACAGGGCCTTCCGTGGCAGGGCGCCATGCTGTTGCTTGCCGCCGCACTGGCGTTGAGCCTGGTCCTGGCTCCGCTGGCCGCCGCAACGGCCATCCGTATCGCGATGACCTGAGAGACGACATGAATCCGATGGTTCGCTGGTTCCATCAGTTGGGCTCGCCGCCCTACTTCTTCCGCTTCGCCGGCGCCTGGATTCCCTGGCTGTGGGCGCTGGCCGTGGGCATGATGGCCTGGGGCCTGTGGCTGGCGCTGTATCAGGCGCCGGCTGACTATCAGCAGGGTGACAGCGCGCGCATTCTTTACCTGCACGTCCCCAGCGCCTGGATGAGCCTGTTCATCTACGCGCTGATGGCGTTCTACGCCGCCATCGCACTGATCTGGCGGATCAAGCTGTGCGAGGCGCTGGCGATGGCCTGCGCACCGATCGGCGCGGCGTTCACCGTCATTACCCTGGCGACCGGCTCGATCTGGGGCAGGCCGATGTGGGGCACGTGGTGGGAATGGGACCCGCGGCTGACTTCCGAGCTGATCCTGCTGTTTCTCTATCTGGGGGTCATCGGCCTGAATGCCGCCATCGAAGAGCGCCGTACCGCCGCGCGCGCAGCGGGCTTTCTGGCCATCGTCGGGGTGGCCATCCTGCCGGTGATTCGCTATTCCGTAGAATGGTGGAACTCCCTTCACCAGGGCGCGACGATCCGTGTGATGGGCGAGTCGAGCATGGATCCGAGCATGGTCATGCCGCTGATCGTCATGGTGGTGGCGACCAAGTTCTGGTTCCTCGCCTCGCTACTGCAGCGCACGCGGGTCGACATGCTCTCGCGCGAGGCCGGCAAGGATTGGGCGCGCGCTGTCGCAAACACGGGGTCCGCGCGATGAACCTGCTGCCCGAATTGACCTACGCGCCCTACGTCTGGGGCTCGATCGCCGTGTTTCTCATCGTTTTCTTCTGGGACGCCTTCGCGCCCTGGCTGAAACTGCGCCGACTGCGCCGGGACATCGCCCTGCGCGCCCGACGCTCCGCCGCCCGCACCTCGCCTGTCGATAGCCAAAGCCCATGAATCCTGTCCGCCGAAACCGCCTGCTTCTGATTCTCGCCCTGCTGGCCGCCGCCGCCGTGGCGGTCGCTCTGGTCACGCTCGCGCTCCAGCAGAACCTCACCTACCTGTATACGCCCGGCCAGGTGCACAGTGGCGAAGCGCCGGATGGCAGCCGGTTCAGGTTGGGCGGCGAGGTCTGCGACAACAGCTTCGTGCGCACCGAGGGCACACTGAACGTGCGCTTCGATGTCACCGACCGCGAGCGATCGCTGCCGGTGCGCTACGAGGGCATTCTTCCAGACCTGTTCCGCGAGGGTCAGAGCATCATCGCCACCGGTGCGATGGTCGATGACACCTTCGTGGCCGATCAGATCCTCGCCAAGCACGACGAGACTTACATGCCCAAGGAAGTCGCCGATGCCATGGCCCAGGCGATGAGCAAGCCGGCAGGCAGCGGATGCCCGCAGCCGCCGACCAACCCGGTCGCCGCGCAGTGAGCGTGCTTCCGGAAATTGGCCAGGTCGCGCTTATTCTGGCTCTGCTGTCGGCGATTGCGCTCGGTTCGCTGCCGTTGATCGGCGCCCAGCGCGGAAACCAGGCGCTGATGCGCATCGCCCGTCCGGCAGCCTGGGTGCAGCTCGTGCTGATCTCGATCGCTTTCGCTGTGCTGACCTGGTCGTTCGTGGCACAGGACTTCTCGGTTGCCTACGTCGCCAATAATTCCAACTCGCTGCTGCCGATGCATTACCGGTTTTCGGCGGTCTGGGGCGGGCACGAGGGTTCCTTGCTGCTGTGGGTGCTGATCCTGGCCGGCTGGACTGCTGCCGTAGCACGTTTCAGCCGCAGCCTTCCGCTGCCCGTGGTGGCTCGCGTGCTCGGCGTGATGGGCCTGATCGCGGTCGGCTTCGTGTCGTTCACCCTGTTCACCTCCAACCCGTTCGATCGCCTGTTGCCGGCGGTGCCGGAAGGCCGCGATCTCAATCCGCTGCTGCAGGACCCGGGCCTGATTTTCCATCCGCCCATGCTCTACATGGGCTATGTCGGATTCGCGGTGGCATTCGCTTTTGCGGTGGCGGCACTGCTCGACGGCAAGCTCGATGTCCGCTGGATTCGCTGGTCGCGGCCGTGGACCAATGTCGCCTGGGCCTTCCTCACCCTGGGCATCGCACTTGGCTCGTGGTGGGCATACTACGAGCTGGGCTGGGGCGGCTGGTGGTTCTGGGATCCGGTCGAGAATGCCAGCTTCATGCCCTGGCTGGCCGGCGCGGCGCTGCTGCACTCGCAGGCGGCGACCGAAAAGCGCGGCAACTTCCGCGGCTGGACGCTGTTGCTGGCGATTGCCGCGTTCTCGCTGTCGCTGCTCGGCACTTTCCTGGTGCGTTCGGGCGTGCTCACCAGCGTGCATGCCTTCGCCTCGGATCCCGAGCGCGGTCTGTTCATTCTGGTCTTTCTGATCATCGTCATTGGCGGTTCGCTGCTGCTGTATGCGGTCAGGGCACCGCGCGACGACACCGGGGCGGCGTTTGCGCCGGCCTCCCGCGAGACCATGCTGCTGGCCAACAACCTGCTGCTTACCGCAGCCTGCGCCATGGTGCTGATCGGCACCCTGTTTCCGCTGTTCGCCGACGCCCTGAATTTGGGCCGGTTTTCGGTCGGCCCGCCTTACTTCGGCCTGCTGTTCACCCTGCTGATGGCCCCGCTGGTGCTTCTGTTGCCATTCGGCCCGCTGAGCCGGTGGCAGCGCGAGCAGATGAGCCGACCGCTGGCGATGCTGCTGCCGTGGGCCGGATTGGCGCTTGTGGCTGGCGCGGTCGGATTCTTCCTGCTGCCCCAGGGCACGCTCAAGACAGCTGCCGGTCTTACCGCCGCCTTCTGGGTGATCGCCGGCACCCTGCGCTATGTCTGGCTGCGGGCGCGGAGTTCAGGCCGCATGACCGCCGAGAACATCGGCATGTCCCTGGCGCACCTGGGCGTGGGGGTGTTCGTGGCCGGCGTGCTGGTGGTGGAAAGCACGCACCTTGAGACCGATGTAGCAATGACGCCCGGCCAGACCGTCTCGGCGCGTGGCTACGACTTCCGCTTCGACGGTGTCGAGCGTTTGCCCGGCCCGAATTACCTGGCCGATCGCGGCACGGTGACAGTGACCCGTGGCGACCGGGTGATCGAGCTGCATCCGGAAAAGCGAGCCTATGCCAGCGGCGGACAGGTGATGGCCGAAGCGGCCATCGACTGGGGTCTGATCCGCGATGTCTATGTCGCCCTGGGCGAGCCGCTGGATGCGAGCGGAAACAGTTGGGCGCTGCGCATCTACATCAAGCCGATGATCCGCTGGATATGGCTGGGCGCGCTGCTGATGGCGATCGGCGGATTCGTGGTGGCCGGCGACCGGCGCTTCCGGGCCCGGCCGCTGGCGGAGAAAGCGCCATGATTTCCCGACTCTGGCCATTCCTGCTGTTCATGATGCTGGCCGTGCTGCTGGCGGTCGGCGTTTCGATGAGCGGCCGGGAGAATCGCGAAGCGATCGCGTCGCCGCTGATCGGCAAGCCGGCACCGGATTTCACGCTGCCCACGCTGTACGAACCGGACCAGATGATCGCACTGGCCGAGCTTCGCGGCGCGCCGTTTCTGCTCAATGTCTGGGGCAGCTGGTGCCCGGCCTGTCGAGACGAGCACCCCTACATCGAGCAGCTGGCGGCCAGCGGGAAGATCAAGGTGGTCGGCTTCAACTGGAAGGACGAGCGAGACGACGCGATCCGCTGGCTGGCGCAGTTCGGCGACCCCTACCATTTGATCGTGGTCGATCTGCCCGGCAAGGTGGCCATCGACTGGGGCGTCTACGGCGCGCCGGAAACCTTCCTGGTCGATGCCGATGGCATCGTGCGCTGGAAGTACGTCGGCCCGATCATGCCCCACGTGATCGAAAACGAACTCGCGCCGCAACTTGCCCGACTCGGAGTGACGCTGTGATCCGGACATTGCTCGCCAGTCTCCTGCTCCTGCTGGCCAGCACCGGCTGGGCGCTGGATCCGTTCGAGTTTCGCGACGCCGAGGAAGAGGCGCGCTTTCGGGCGCTGGCCCACGAACTGCGCTGCGTGATGTGCCAGAACCAATCGCTGGCCGACTCCAACGCACAGATCGCACAGGATCTTCGCCAGCAAGTGTTGGAACTCATGCGTCGCGATATGAGCGATGCCGAGATCAAGGCCTATCTGGTTGATCGCTACAGCGAATTCGTGCTCTATCGCACGCCGGTCACGCCGGCCACCTGGCTGCTGTGGTTCGGGCCGATCCTGATCCTGCTGATCGGCGCGGGAGTGGTGGTGGCCGTCGTCCGTCGCCGCGCCCGACAACTGCCGCAGCGCGCGGCCGATGCGCCAAGCAATCAGAACGATCAGGAGTGGTGAAATGACGGTATTCGTTCTGGGCTGTATCGCGCTGATCGCATTCACGCTGATCGCGCTGCTTTGGCCGCTCTGGGGTGAGGCGCGCGGCTGGGCGCTCGCCCTGCTCATCGCGGTGCCGGTTTCTGCGGGGCTGATTTATCACTCGGTCGGCACCCCGGCAGTTTTCGGCCCGACTCCACAACCCGTGGAAAGCGTGCAGCACTCCGATGCAAACCTCTCGCTCGAACAGGCGCTGACCGGCCTGCGCAGCCGACTCCAGCAGAATCCGGATGACCTCGAGGGCTGGATGATGCTGGGGCGCACGCTGCGATTTCAGCAGGACCACCCGGGCGCGCGCGACGCCTTCATGCGCGCCTACGCGCTGGCTCCGGACTCGCCCGAAGTGATGGTCGAAACCGCCGAGGCGATGATCATGGCAACCGAGCGGCCGTTGATCGAGGGCGAGCCGCTGCAACTCATCCAGCGCGCCCTGAGCATCGATCCCGACCAGCAGCGAGGCCTGCTGCTGCTGGGCGCACATCACATCCAGTCCGGTCGCCCGGCTGAGGGGCTGGTGCACTGGGAACGGCTGCTGGAACTTGCGCCAGAGGAGTCGCTGCCGGCGCTGCGCGAGCGGATCGCCGAGGTGCGCGCCGAAGCCGGAATGGCCCCGCTGTCGATGCCGGAGCCAGTGGACGATGCGCCAGCGCTGGAGATCGAGATCACCATCGCGCCAGAACTGGCCGACCGGGTACCACCCAATGCGGTGCTGTTCGTACTGGCCCGTCCGGTCGACGCGCGGGGCGCTCCGTTCGCCGCCAAGCGTCTCCAGGGCGGGGCGTTCCCGCGCACCGTGACGCTCGGCAATGCCGACAGCCCGATGCCCAGCGCACGGCTGTTCGATCAGACGAAGGTGCGCTTGATCGCCCGGGTTTCAATGCAGGGCGTGGCCAATGCCCAGCCCGGCGACCTGGAGGGTGCGTTCGATGTCAGCCCGGAACCCGGGGCGCGCATTGCCCTGCACATCGATCGCGTGGTCGAATAGCCAGCTGCGCCTGGCGACATAAGCCGTGAACGCAAAACGCTCGACTTTGGGCCAGTAACCCGGTCAGATGGGTTCCCGGGCAAGATTGCTCGCGCCCTGCAAGGGGTGTCGGGCAAAATCCGGCCACGCCCTGACCGCCCGCTCGATTCCGACATGACCGAATTCATTCCACCAGGTAGCCAGTTTTTCGACCTGCCGTCGCCGTTCCCGTTCAAGCGCGGCGGCGCGCTGACCGGCGCCCGCCTGGCCTATGAAACCTGGGGCAATCTCAACGCGGCACGCGACAACGCCATTTTGATCGTCACCGGGCTGTCGCCGAACGCCCACGCGGCCAGCCACCCGGGCGACGCGCAGCCAGGCTGGTGGGAGGCCATGCTGGGTCCGGGCAAGGCGATCGACAGCGACCGATGGTTTGTCGTCTGCGTCAACTCGCTGGGCAGTTGCAAGGGGTCGACCGGCCCGGCCTCGGTCGACCCAGCCACCGGCGAAGCCTATCGCCTCGATTTTCCCGATCTGTCGATCGAGGACGGCGCCGATGCCGCCCATGCGCTGATGACCGCGCTGGGCATCGAGCGGCTGGCCTGCCTGATCGGCTGCTCGATGGGCGGCATGACGGCACTGGCCTATCTTCTGCGCTACCCGTCCAGCGCCGCCAGCCACATCAACGTTTCCGGAAGCGCCCGGGCCTTGCCGTTCTCGATCGCCATCCGCTCGCTGCAGCGCGAAGCGATCCGCCTCGACCCCAATTGGCGCGAAGGCGGTTATGACGAGGACTGCTACCCGGAAAGCGGCATGCGCATGGCCCGCAAGCTGGGCGTGATCACCTACCGCTCTGCGCTGGAGTGGCATGGCCGTTTCGGCCGCGTCCGGCTGGATTCCGATCGCCGCCCGGACGACGAGCCGTTTGGGCTCGAGTTCGAAGTCGAAAGCTATCTCGAAGGGCATGCCAGGCGCTTCGTCCGGCAGTTCGACCCGAACTGCTATCTCTACCTCAGCCGCAGCATGGACTGGTTCGACGCGGCCGACTATGCACCTCCGAGCGCCGGCCGCGGCAACGTGGAAGCGGCGCTGGCACGTATCCGACTGCGTCGCGTGCTGGCGATCGGGGTAGAAACCGACATCCTTTTCCCGCTTCAGCAGCAGGAGGAAATCGCCGACGGCCTGCTGCGCGGCGGCGCCGACAGCCGGTTCCTGCCCCTGCCTTCGCCCCAGGGCCACGATGCGTTCCTGGTCGATATCGAGCGCTTCGCACCAGCCATCGGCGGATTCCTGGCCGAGCTTTAGGCCGCAATTGCGGCTTGATTCGGCGCCCGCGATACTCCCTTGAGGTCTGCCGGAAGCCTTGCCTCGACACCCGACAATTCGGTTCCGGGCTACACTGGAGCGTCATTCCAATCCACGGAGCCAGTCATGCTTACCCTAGATTTTCCGGGTTCCGACAAACTGGTCGACGCGATCGACCAAGCCGTCTCCCATCCCGACGACCAATCCGTGGCCGACGCATTGCGTTCGACGCTTTGCCGCCTGATCCGCGATCGCGAGGTGGTGCTGCCCGAGTGCGTGTTCGCGTCGGCGACCGATCACTACGCGCGCCGCGAGCTCTACCACAGCGACCGTCACGGCTACTGCGTGGTCGCGATGACGTGGGGGCCGGGCCAGGGCACGCCGATTCACGATCACTCGGGCATGTGGTGCGTCGAAGGCGTTTGGCAGGGCCAGCTGGAAATCACCCAATACGAACTCCTGGGCCAGGAGGATGATCGCTGGAAGTTTCAGTCGGTCGGCACCCTCAATGCCGGCGCGGGGTCGGCCGGCAGCCTCATTCCGCCGCACGAGTACCACACCATCCGCAATCCCAGCGAAGACGAGATCGCCGTGTCCCTGCATATCTACAAGGGCCCAATGAACGCCTGCTCGGTTTTTGAGCCGGTTTCCGGCAATGTCTACACGCGCGGCGTGCGCACGCTGTGTCTGGACAAGGTTCACTGACTGCGGTCGACCGCGATCTGCAAAGATTGCCGCCAGGCGCAGCCGGTTGAACACGGCCGGCCAGCCTTTTCCGCTACAGACCAAGCCGGCGCCCGGATCGGCCTGACAATTGGTTGCACGCAGCGGTATCCGGACACCGCCGATACGCCGCAAGCGGATCGACTCGGCTATACTTTGCGCCCTGTGCCGGCGTGGCGGAATCGGTAGACGCAGCGGACTCAAAATCCGCCGATGGCGACATCGTGAGAGTTCGAGTCTCTCCGCCGGCACCAAATCAGCGACGCCGCAACCGCGGTACTTCGCCCCGATTTGAGGAACGTTCGGTCCTAGGCATCAGGGCACTAATTCAGCTTTCATGGTGTCAACCTTCGGGATACTCCACCACTGCCGCCCTGAAGGGCAGCGACCGGCACGGGTGACGACGATCCAGCGGCCCGACGGGCATGGCTCGAGCGCCGCAATCCGGGCAGAAAACCGAAGGAAAACCGTGGACATCCATACCGATCAGGAACGATTCGCAGAACGCATGAAGCGCATTCCAGAGTTCGCCGCTGCCTTTGTCGTCGTGCTGATGCTGGCCGTGTCGCCTGCCGATCCGGTTCACGCACAGCCCGCACCCGCGTCGGATGAAAACTCCGCACCGACCGAACGGATCGACCGCGTCGAATCGGTCGATCCCTGGGAAGGCTTCAACCGGCCCGTTCACAGGTTCAATCAAAGGCTCGACCGCTACCTCGTCCGCCCGATAGCGCGCGGGTACACCAATGTCGTCCCGCGCCCGTTGCGCATTGGCGTCAGCAACTTTTTTGTCAACCTCTTTCAGCCGCTGACGGCCGCCCATCAGCTACTGCAGGGCAAGCCCGGACAGGCCGCCAGCTCGGTGGGCCGGTTTTCGCTGAACGTCGTGCTCGGTCTGGGCGGCATTTTCGATCCGGCGACCGACGCGGGCATTCCGCTGCGGCAGGAAGACCTGGGCCAGACACTCGCCGTGTGGGGCTGGAAGGACTCGCGCTATCTGGTGCTGCCATTCCTCGGTCCAAGCACGCCACGCGACGGCTTCGGCACCATCGGCGACAGTTTCGCCAATCCCTACCAACTGGCCGATGACAACGAAGTGCGTATCGGCCTGCGCGCCCTGCAGTTGGTCGATCTGCGTGCCAGTTTCCTCGGTGCCGACCAGTTTGCACGCGATGTCGAGGACGATTACCTCATCTTCCGCGATGGCTACCTGCAGCGCCGTGACTTCCAGATCAGCGATGGCAAGGATCAAACGCCCGACTATCTGCTGGAGGACTTCGAGTTCGACGACTTCGATGATCAGCAGCCCCCGGATCCGGCTGGCGACTCGGCGACGGGCGACGGTTCGGGCCGTGATGACTGAGCGTGACGCGCCGGGCGAAGAACCGGTAATCAAGCTGCGGGGCGTTCGGATTGAACGCGGCGAGCATCTGATCCTCGATGGCATCGATCTGGCCATTCCGCGCGGATCGGTCACGGCCGTGCTCGGCCCCAGCGGCTCGGGCAAGTCGACGCTTTTGCACGCGATCACCGGCGAGCTCACGCCGCAGTCCGGCACGATCGAGGTGTTCGGTCAGCCGGTCCGGCCCAGGAATTCCGCCGAGCTGCTCGAGCTGCGCCGCCGCATCGGTGTGCTGCTGCAAGGCAACGGCCTGCTTTCGGACCTCACCGCAGGCGAAAACATCGGCCTGCCCCTGCGCGCCCACACCAAACTGCCCGATGATCTTATCCGCAGGATCGTCGAGCTCAAGCTCAACGCGGTCGGATTGCGATCGGCGATCGATCTGTTCCCGCGTGAGCTTTCCGGCGGCATGATGCGCCGGGTCGCGCTGGCGCGCTCGCTGGCGCTCGATCCGCCGCTGATGCTTTACGACGAGCCGCTCACCGGGCTGGACCCGATTGCCTCCGCCGTCATCGTTACGCTGATAAAGCAGATCAACCAGACCCTTGGTGTGACCAGCGTGGTCATCACCCACCACATGCGCGAATGCCTGCCGATCTGCGACCGCGCGGTGATCATCGCCAACCGCAAGATCATCTTCGACGACACGCCAGACCAGCTCGAAAGGTCAAACGATCCGCTGGTGCGACAGTTCGTCAACGGTGAGCCCGACGGCCCGATCGCCTTCGATGCCGGTCGCCAGCCGGCCCGGCAGGAGGCGGCATGATGGCCATATCCCGCACCCTCGCACCGATCGGCGAAGCCGGTGTGTTCCTGCTGGCAATCGTTCGCGCCAGCCGTCCGCGTCGCGATCTGCTGACCGATCTGGTCCGGCAACTGTATGCCATCGCTGTGCGTTCGCTGCCGATCATCGCGGTCGGCGGCGCATTCGTCGGGCTGGTCTTGACCCTGCAGGGGTATCGCACGCTCAGCACCTTCGGCGCCAGCAACTCGGTCGGCGTCCTATTGGGCCTGTCGCTTTACCGCGAACTCGGACCCGTGCTCACCGCACTGCTGTTCATCGGCCGGGCGGGCTCGTCCATGGCCGCCGAACTCGGCCTGATGCGCGCCACCGACCAGATTCCCGCGCTATCGCTGATGGCGATCGATCCGGTCGCCCGGGTCGTCGTGCCGCGCTTCTGGGCGGCGATCATCGGCCTGCCGCTGCTGTGCGGCATCTTCTGCCTGTTCGCCATCGTTGCCGGCTACTTCCAGGCCGTGTGGGTGATCGGGCTGGACGCCGGCTATTTCTGGTCGGGCCTTCGCGACAGCGTCGACCTGATCGACGACTTCTTCGTCGCACTGCTCAAATGCGCCGTGTTCGGCCTGTTGGCCGCTCTGACGGCAACCCACGTCGGATTCCACAGCGAACCCACCATCGAAGGCACTTCGGTGGCGACCACCCGTGCGGTGGTCAATGGTTCATTGCTGGTTCTGATAAGCAACTTCATCCTAAGCGCAATGTTATTCACGCCATGAAACGATCCGCATTCAATGTAGAAGCCGCTGTCGGCCTGTTCCTGCTGCTCAGCCTGTGCGCGTTGCTCGCGCTGGCGTTCGCTTCCACCAATGGCCGCATGGGCATCGGCGGCGACACGTATCAGATCACTGCCCGATTCAGCAATATCGGCGAACTGCGACCGCTGGCGCCGGTCAAAATCGGCGGCGTCTCGGTCGGCAGCGTCAGTCGTATCGATCTGGATCCGGTGACCTTCGAGGCCGTGATCCTGCTCGATATCCACAACCGGTTCCGGGAGATCCCCGCCGACAGCTCGGCCACGATCTATACCAGCGGCCTGTTGGGCGAGCGTTATGTCGGCATTTCGCCCGGCGGCGATCTCGAACTGCTGGACGACGGCGACGAGATTTTCATGACCCAGTCGGCCGTGGTGCTGGAAGAGTTGATTGGAAAGTACATTTTTGGCGGTGCCGACGCATCGACAGGAGACGCAGAATGACCATCAAACAGTTCAGCGCAAATCGTCGCCGGATGCTGGCGGCACTGTTGCTGCCGCCGCTGATGCTGATGAGCGGATTGGGTTTCGCCAAGGCCGGCGAGCCGTCTGAGGTAGTGAGGGAAGCAACCGACGCCATTCTGGAAGAAATCAAGGCCCGCCGATCGGAGTTCGAGTCTTCCAACCAGGCGCTGGATGCCTTCGTGCGCAGCAAGCTTGGCGAGCACATCGACCAGGACTACTCGGCCCGGCTGGTTCTCGGCCTGCATGGCCGCAGCGCGACCAAAGAGCAGATCGAGGGCTTTTCCCAGGCGCTTTCCGACAACCTGATGCGTCGTTACGGTCGGGCGCTGCTCGAGATCGACGCCAGCACCGCGATCAAAGTGACCGGCGAGTCGCCGCTGCGCGATGGCCGGATCATACGGGTCAATACTCAGGTCATTCGCAGCGGTGGCGCGCCGATCCCGGTCGATTACATGATGCGGCCAGGCGCCGACGGCAAATGGCGTGCCTTCGATGTCATCGTCGAGGGTGTGTCCTACGTTCAGACTTACCGCTCGCAGTTCGACCAACCGATCAGGCAGCGCGGGCTGGACAGCGTGATCGAAGATCTTCGCGAAGACCGGATCGAGCTCGATGTCGAGTGACACCGATGGCACTCTGGCCCTGTCCGGCCAGCTGACCCTGGACACGGTCGCGGAACGACTCGGCAGCATCTCCGGTCATCCGGACACCATCGACCTGAGCGCGGTCGAACGCATCGATACGGCCGGCGTTGCCTTGGTGGCCGAACTGGTATCGCGCATCGAGCGTGCCCAAGGCAAGCGGCCCGAAGTGCGCGGCAATCCGGAAGGACTCGATGCGCTGTGCCGCGCCTACCGGATCGAAGCCGACTTCACCGACTTCCCCTGAGGCGCGCCGCGTCGACGCAGCAGGGACCGACTTCGCTCAGGCCCGCCGCAATTTTTGTCCCAACCCACCTCGACGGGCTCTGGCAGCGCCTGTGGATTCACCGCCGCACCGGGAAAATCCAGTTGCGAACCGGTGCTGCCGAATTTGGCGCCCAAACCGAACTGGCGATAGATCAAGCGGCGTCCAGCGCCCCGCGCAAGGGTGACAAAAAAGCAGCCGCCGCCTGGGTCGCCTCGGCCGTGGTTTCGGCTTCGGCCAGGCACTGCACCAGTGCGCTTCCCACCACCACGCCATCGGCGAACTGCGCCAGGGCCTTTGCGCTCTCGGCGTCCTTTATTCCAAAGCCCACCGCAACCGGCACCCCGGATGCCGCGCAAAGCGCACTGACGCGCTCCCTCAGACCTTCTACCGCCAGCTTGTCGCCGCCGGTGACGCCGGCATAACTCACGTAGTAGAGATACCCCTGGGCTTCGGTCGCCATGCGCTGAAGTCGATCGGGGCGCGTCGTCGGCGCGGCGAGTGAAATCAGGGCAAGCTGATGGGCGTTGAGCGTGGCGCGTGTTTCGGCCGCCTCCTCCGGGGGCAGATCGACCAGCAGCACACCATCCACGCCAGCATCTGCGGCCTCGGCAGCGAAACGCTCGAGACCGTGAATCTCGACCGGGTTCAGATAGCCCATCAATATCATCGGCGTCGTCTCGTCCTGCTCGCGAAAACGCCGGACCGCGTCGAGCACATAGGCCAGGCCGGCGCCGCGCTCCAGCGCATGCTGCGAACTGCGCTGGATGACCGGACCGTCGGCCATCGGGTCAGAAAACGGCACACCCAGTTCGATCAAATCTGCGCCGGCCGAAACCAGGGCATGCAGCACAGGTACCGTTGCCTCAAGGCTTGGGTCGCCGGCCGTGATAAAGGGAATCAACGCCTTGCGGCCCTGAGAGCGGAGCGATTCGAAACGTTCTGAAATACGGGTCATGGTCTGCTTGCTTGGGTTGGAATCGGGGTACATGCCTTAGCCTCGCCCGGCGAACGCCATCCGGCGCAAGTCGGCGGGCTGGGCATCGCCGAGATAACTCAGGCGACACGGTCGACGGACGGCTTGGAAGGAAGCCGTGAGAGCATTTCTTCAGCGGCGGCTTGCTCGGCCGCCCGTCGCGACACGCCCTCCCCGAGCGTGCTCAGTTCGGGACTGTCGAGGCGGCAACCGCACACGAATATCTTGTCGTGATCTTCGCCGCGGGTCTCGATCAAGGTGTACTCCGGTCGCGGCAACTGGCGGCCCTGAAGCCACTCCTGCAATCGCGTCTTGGGGTCTTTGAGCCGGTCGCCTGACGGCCGCTCGACGAGCCCCGGCTCGAACCAGGGCAACACGACATCTCGGCACACCTCGAAGCCGGCATCCAGATAGATCGCCGCCACCAGCGCCTCCAGCGTGTCGGCAAGGATGGAGTCTCGCCGCCAACCGCCGCTTTTCATTTCCCCAGCACCCAGCTTCAGGTGATCGCCCAGCGACAGCTGCCGGGCCAGCTCGGCCAGCGCGGATTCTCGGACCAGTTCGGCACGCGCCCGGCTGAGATCGCCCTCGTCGGCCTTGGGCCATCGGCGAAACAATGCCTCCGCGACGATGAGGTTGATCAGGGCATCGCCCAGAAACTCCATCCGCTCATTGTGCGGAGTACCCACGCTGCGATGGGTCAACGCCTCACGCAACAGTTCGGGACGGCTGAAGCGGTGTCCGAATCCGTCAGTCAACGCCGCCGCCACTGCGTTTGAGCTCGACGGTCCGATCGAACTTCACCACGATATCGATGTTGTACATGAAGGGCTTGCGCACTTCGTACTTGATCTGCATGGCGTAGCCCTCGCCGTCGCGGCTGAGCTTGATGTTTTCGGGCTTGACCGAGTCGACATAGCTGATGTCGAACCGCCGGCTGAGCAGGTCGCGGATCTGCGGCGGCGAGCGGGTGCCGATGCCGGCCTCGTTCTTGAGCGCATCCATGGCTTTGACCACGCTCATGTATTCCTGATAGATCGGGATCAGCTTCATCGCCATGAAGGCAAAGAATCCGGCCACGGTCAGCACGATCAGAAATCCGATCAGGGTGATGCCACGCCCAGGTGCGCCTACGCGATTGATGTTCATTTCGTCCCCCATAGTCAGTCCAGCCAACCTCTGATCCAATGGCACCGCTCGCCGTCCAGCTTACTTTATCCCGTCGCCGATCCGCGAAAAATCCACACCGCCGCCGCGGCCGTCCCAGTGCATCCAGATCATGAAGGCACGGCCAACCAGATTTTCTTCCGGGAGGACGCCCCAGAACCGGCTGTCCTCGCTATTGTCCCGGTTGTCGCCCATCACAAAATAATGCCCTTCGGGAACCACCCACCTGCCCTCGCCTCGCATGGCCGGCGGCATGCCCTGGCGCTGAAGAATTCGGTGCTCGCGCCCTTCCAGCGATTCTTCCAGGGCAAGCGCTCCGGTCATGTCGCGCCCGCTTCCGGATCCCGCATAGGGCCCATTGGGGGTCTGCGGCTGAGGCTCGCCATTGATGTAAACCACTTTATCGATATACGCAATTTCGTCGCCCGGCAGGCCGACGATGCGCTTTATCCAATCCTGATCGGGGTGGTGCGGGGGCCGGAATACCGCGACATCACCGCGCTTGGGCAAACCGATCGGGATCACCTTCTTCTGAATGACCGGCAGCCTGATGCCATAGGCAAATTTGTTGACCAGGATGAAATCGCCGATCAGCAGGGTCGGCATCATCGAGCTGGAAGGAATCCGGAACGGCTCGGCAAGGAAGCTCCTGACCAGCAAAACCAGCAGGATCACCGGAAATAGCGAGCGCGCATAGTCCACGATTACCGGCTCTGGCGCCGGTTTTGCGCCGCTGGCAGCCGCTCGCCTTTTGGCGAAAAACAGCGCGTCGACCAGCCATATGATCCCGGTCAGTGCCGTGGCCAGGACCAGTATTGCCGAAAAATCAAATCTCACGGGAACTCCTTGACTGCCACAGTTCGGGCCTGCGGGTTGCGGATTCGAGCGCGCCTTGGTTGCCGGCCATCCAGAGCGGCTGAAGTACGCTGCACACGACTGACGCATCGCGATTCATTTGTTGTCCATTTGCAGGACCGCCAGAAACGCTTCCTGCGGGATGTCCACTTTGCCGACCTGCTTCATGCGCTTCTTGCCTTCTTTCTGTTTTTCAAGAAGTTTCCGCTTGCGCGACACGTCGCCACCATAGCACTTGGCGAGCACGTTCTTGCGCAGGGCCTTGACCGTGGACCGGGCGATGATCTGCGAGCCGATGGCCGCCTGGATGGCAACGTCGAACATTTGTCGCGGGATCAGCTCACGCATGCGTTCGACCAGATCGCGGCCACGCCGGTCGGCCAGGCCGCGGTGACAGATCGCCGACAGCGCATCGACCCGCTCGCCGTTGATCAGCACATCGAGGCGGACGAACGAACCCGCCTGATAGCGCAGGAACTGGTAATCGAGCGACGCATAGCCGCGACTGACCGACTTGAGCCGGTCGAAGAAGTCCATCACCACCTCGGCCATCGGCAGCTCGTAACTGATCTGCACCTGACTGGCGAGATACTGGATGCCGATCTGCTGGCCCCGCTTTTCTTCGCACAAGGTGATCACGTTGCCAACGTACTCGGATGGCGTAAGGATATTCGCCCGGATGATCGGTTCGCGTATTTCGGCCACCTTGTTGGCCGGTAGCAGATTGGCCGGATTGTCCAGCGGCACCACGTTGCCGTCGGTCAACAGCAGCTCGTAGATCACCGTCGGCGCGGTGCTGATCAGATCGAGATCGTATTCGCGCTCCAACCGCTCCTGGACGATTTCCATGTGCAGCATGCCCAGAAATCCGCAGCGGAACCCGAAACCCATGGCTTCGGACGATTCCGGCTCGAAGCGCAGCGCGGCGTCGTTGAGTCGCAGTTTCTCCAGTGCTTCGCGCAGTGCCGGGTAGTCTTCGGCGGCCAGCGGAAACAGGCCGGCGAAAACCCGCGGCTGCATCTCCTGAAAGCCCGGCAATTGTCGAGCCGCCGGCTTGGCGGTGTGAGTCAGCGTATCGCCGACCGGCGCGCCGTGTACGTCCTTGATCGAAGCGGTAATCCAGCCAACCTCGCCGGGCCGCAGCGCATCACGACGCTGACGCTTGGGGGTGAACACACCGACCTCGCCCACCTCATGTGAACGACCTGTCGACATCACCAGAATCTTGTCGCCGGGCCGCACTTCGCCCTGCATCACCCGCACCAGGGACACCACGCCCAGATAGTTGTCAAACCAGGAATCGATGATCAGTGCCTGCAGCAGATCGCTGCCGCGAGGGGTCGGCGGCGGAATCCGCGCGATGATCGCCTCCAGCACGGCGATGACGTTTTCGCCGGTCTTGGCGCTGATCGGAATCGCGTGTTCGGCGTCGATGCCGATCACCGCCTCAATCTCGGCCTTGACCTTGGGGATGTCGGCGGTAGGCAGGTCGATCTTGTTGAGCACCGGCACCACTTCCAGGCCCTGCTCCACTGCGGTATAGCAGTTGGCGACCGACTGCGCCTCGACGCCTTGCGCCGCATCAACCACCAGCAGCGCACCCTCGCAGGCGGCCAGCGACCGGCTGACTTCATAGCTGAAGTCGACGTGGCCAGGCGTATCGATGAAGTTGAGCTGGTAAGTCTTGCCATCCAGCGCGGTGTACGGCAAAGAGACCGACTGCGCCTTGATGGTAATGCCGCGCTCGCGCTCGATGGGATTCGAGTCGAGCACCTGCTCGGCCATCTCGCGCTGGGTGAGCCCGCCGCAAATCTGGATGATGCGATCGGCAAGCGTCGACTTGCCATGATCGACGTGGGCGATGATGGAGAAATTTCGTATGTGTTGCATAGGGCCAGGATGACGGGCATCCGGCCCGCGTGAATGACCGGCGATTATCGCACAGCCGGCCTGGGCATTACCGCCCGGACCGGGCCTGCACAGCGATGGGGCATGCTGGCTGGGGAAGACTTACGCCCGGCCCGCAGTCACTCGCCCTCGCGCGGCGAGAGCGCCAGAAACTGGTTCTGGTCGCCCCGACGAACCAACAGCATGACCGTGTCGCCGGCCTCGGTATCTTCAACCAGTCTGGCGAACTGGCGGTGATCAGTGACCACGGCGCGGCCAACCCGCAAGATCACGTCACCCGGGCGCAAACCGGCGCGCCGCGCGGCAGCGCCGGTCACTTCGCTGACCAGCACGCCTTCGCCATCGGGAAGGCCGAGTTCGTCACGCATCTGGGCCGACGGCGTCTCGACCACGACGCCCAGCGCGCCGCCAGAGCCCGGCCCGGCCGCCGCCGCAGCGGCGGCGATCTGGTCTGAAGGCAGCTCGTCGAGCTTGACGGTCAGTGTCTTGCGCTCGCCCGCGCGCAGCACCAGGACGCGGGCATCGGTGCCGGGCGCGGTGGCGCCGACCACGGGCGGCAGGTCCGAGGACTGCACGATCTCCGTCCCGTTGAATTCCAGGATCACGTCACCGATCTCGATACCTGCCCTTTCGGCAGCGCTGTCGGGCAGCACGTCGCTGACCAGGGCGCCGACTGAACGGCGCATCCCGAAACTGCGCGCCGCCTCGCGAGTTACTTGCTGAACGATCACGCCCAGCTGACCGCGGCGGACCCGGCCGATCTCCTTGATCTGGCGCGCGGCGTTCATCGCCACGTCGATCGGAATCGCGAAGCTCACGCCCATGAATCCGCCGGAATTGGAAAAGATCTGCGAATTGATGCCAACCACTTCGCCATCGGTGTTGAGTAGCGGTCCGCCGGAATTGCCGCGATTGATCGCCACATCGGTCTGGATGAAGGGCACGTAGTTCTGACTCGGGTCGAGGCTGCGTCGCCCGATCCCGCTGACGATGCCGGCGGTGACGGTATTCTCCAGAAAGCCGAACGGCGAGCCGATCGCCATCACCCACTGACCCGCCTTGAGCGCACCGGAATTGCCGATCTTCAGGGTCGGCAGGTCTTTCGCCTCTATACGCAGCAGCGCCACATCGGACAATGGGTCGCTGCCGATCACCTTGGCTTCGAACTCCCGGCGATCCGGCAGCCGGACCACGACAATGTCGGCGCCGTCGATCACGTGATGATTGGTGAGGATGTCGCCGTCCCCGGAAATGATGAATCCCGAGCCCCCGGAGATCTGATCCTGTGGCGCGCGCGGCATGCCGGGCTGACCGAAGAAGCGGCGGAAAAATTCGGGCACCTCTTCGCCATCGGGCGTACGCATCGACGGTGCCGACTGAGCGGTGCGCGTAGCTTCGATATTGACCACGGCGGGGCTCGCGGCCTCGACCAGTTCGGTGAAATCCGGCAGATTGGCGAGCTGGCCGAAAACCGGGCCGCTCAACAGCAGCATCAGCGAGGCCAGCAGGACGGAGAGTGATTTCATGGCAGTGGGTTCGCTTCTTGGCAACAGTGAATTGAAGGCAGGCGCCGATGGACCGGGCCGCCGGCACGATCAGGGAGACGTTTGGCCTTCCACCTTACGCACAGTCGGCTGAATGTCGTACTGCCGGCTGCGGGCGACCGCAATGGCCACGCCTCCTACCATACCGAGAAACGTGGGGAGGTCGGGATCGACTTTCAAGCCCGAGGCAGAGAGCATCGTTGCCATGCCGGCTCCAATCGCCGCGCCAAGAACCAGCCCGACCAGGGCGATGCCGTAACCGCGGTAGCCCGCTCTGCGAAGCTGATCTTCATCGAGTGCAAGGAGCACGTCGTCGCCGGCAAGGACGGCCGGGCATTGCCCACTGGGAAGCACGAATCGGCCCCGACTGTCCGGGGAAAACAGATTGCATCGGCCGCGGCAACCGATCGAGCAGCCCTCACAGACTGCCGAATCCAATTCCAGAATGATGTTTTCGGGCTCGACCGCCAGGACTCTCGCCCGCCGTTCAGCCACCGCTGTCAGCCAGTGGCTGATCGACGAGCCGCCGCGCGAGCAGATCGACCGTTTCTGCCGGCACCTTGCCCATGGCATAGACCCGTCGCCCCGAGTGCTGGATCAGCTTGCCATGAACCGAACCGGCGCGGGTCTCGCGCTCGGCGACATCCAGACTCGCAGCGGGCTTCACATACACAGAGACGCTAGCCAACCCGTCGCTGAACACCCAGTGCTCTTCTGCATCATCGCTTTGCTCGTGGCTCATCACCGCGAAGCCTTCCGGCAGCCCTGGAATCGCCGGTCGTTGGGCATCGGTCGGGCCTTGCTCGACTGGCGCCGGAAGTGTTATCCGCCTGAGCGCTTGCTGACTCTTTGGTTCAAGCGAACTCTCCGCGGGCGTTCTGCCGAGGGTGATATCGGTGAACGCCAGATCCTCGAGCACCTGCCCAGCGCTGTCGAGCAGCGACATGCGCAGCGGAAAAGCGGTGCTCTCATCGAGCCAAAGCCGGTAGCCGTAGCGATAGGCGTCCGTGGATCGAACCTCTATTCGCTGCGCGGCTCGCCCGGCCGCGCGGTCGGCGCCCATGACCTCGACGCGGTAACTCGCCGAGTTTTCGCCTTCCAGTGCCGTGGCAACCGGCGCGAGCGCCGACAGACCCAGGCCATCGTAGATCGTGGCCGGCCGGCCGAGACCAATGCACGTGACGCTGCGCCCCTCGCGAATGACTTCCCGGTGCGGCCCGGAAAGAGTCACCACGCGCTCGCGATCATCCGCTGCCGAATGGAAAATGCGCATCATCTCCATCCGTTCGCCGTCCATGTAGATCAGCGTCCCTTCGTAGTCGGTGGTACGCAATGCCTCGCTCATGCGCGAAAGCCACTCGCTGGCCGGCTGGGCCAGCGCCGGCATCGACACCGGCAGAAGCAACGACAGAAACAGAAGCAGAAGCAGTCGACGCATCAGCGCAATTCCGTCAGGCCGTTGCGCGAACGCAGGACGGCCGATTCAGCGCCCGCACTGGTTACCAGGTCGACGAAGGGCGCGAAGCCCTCAAGCCCGTTCTGGCGCAGGGCATTATTGTGCCGAATCATGTATTCCTCGAACTCCGCATCGGAAATTAACGCTGCTGCCGATGCCGTCGGACGCTCCGACCCGACTGTCGCGACCGACCCGACGGGCGCTTCCGGCGTCGGTGTCGTGAAGACCAGGGAGACCGCCAATGCCACCGAGGCGGCCAGCGCAATCCCGCCAGTCCAGCGATTGACCAGGCCAGTGCTCGGCCGGCCAGGTGCCGGTTCCTGGGCGAGCGCGCGGGCGACGCGGTCGCCCAGGTCGTTGGCCGCAAGGAGCAGGTCGCGCCTGCGCAGGCAGTCGCCGGCCAAGTGATAACGTTCCCAGCGATCGGCAAGCTCCCGATCGTTTTCGAGGCGCTGGACGAGAAAGCGGCTGCGACCGGCATCCAGCTCGTTATCCACCAGGCTGGACAGGTCCTCGAGGATTGGCTGATGATCGGTTCGGGTGGTCATGGTCGGGCTCGTTCGTTGTCAAGCAATGGGCGCAAATGCGCATCGATGGCTTCCCGGGCGCGAAAGATCCGGGACCGCACGGTGCCGATCGGACATTCCATCGCTTCGGCAATCTCTTCGTAACTCAGTCCGTCTACCTCACGCAGGGTGATGGCGACGCGAAGTTCGGCCGGCAGCGCTTCGACCGTCGAGGTGACGGTTTGCTCGATTTCCTGACGCAGAAGCTGATGCTCAGGCGTGTCGGTATCGCGCAGGCGCTCACCGGAAGCATAGTGAACCGCGTCGACCGCATCCACATCGTCCATCGGCGGCCGACGGTTGCTGGAGATCAGATGGTTTTTCGCGGTATTCACGGCAATTTTGTAGATCCATGTATAAAACTGGCTGTCGCCACGAAACTTGCCCACGGCCCGGTAGGCGCGGATAAAAGTTTCCTGAACGACATCCTGGCATTCACTCCAGTCGGAAACGTAGCGGGATACCAGTCCGGTCAGCTTGTGCTGGTACTTTCGAACCAGCAGATCGAAGGCTGCCTTGTCGCCGCGCTGGACGCGCCTTACCAGTTCGTGATCAAGTTCGTGTTCACCCACGCGAGCCGGCACTCCTGTCGACGCGACACATGGGCCGCTCTATCGGACATGGAAATCTAAGAAAAGTTCCTGGATCGACGCCGGATTTGACCGGGCTTCCGTCCAAGGTCGATGATACGGCTTTATGAATGGGAATTCCCGGGTGATTACCATGTTCGACGGCCTCTATTGCCGCCACTGGCGTACCGATCCACGATCCGATGGCATCGTGGTGCTCACCCTGGACCACGCCGACGACAAGGTCAATGTGCTGTCGAGATCGGTGCTGGACGAGCTCGAGCTGATCGTCGAGCGCATCGCAATCGAGAAACCGGCAGGGCTGGTGATCGCCTCCGCAAAAGCGGCAGGCTTCATTCCGGGCGCTGATATTCGCGAGTTCCAGCAGTTCGACGCCGAAGGCAGCACCTTCGACCGCATCCGTGCCGGCCAATCCTTGTTCCAGCGACTGGCCAGCCTGCCCATACCGACGGTGGCGGCGATCCACGGTCACTGCATGGGCGGCGGCACGGAGTTGTCGCTCGCCTGCCGCTACCGCGTGGCCAGCAGCGACGAGAGCACCCGCATCGGCCTGCCGGAAGTCAAACTGGGAATCTATCCGGGCTGGGGTGGCAGCGTTCGTTTGCCGCGGCTGGTTGGCGCCCCGGCGGCGATGGACATGATGCTCACCGGGCGCGCCCTGTCGGCCAAGGCCGCCCGGGCGATCGGGCTGGTGGACAGGATTGCAGAGCCGGCGGTGCTGATCGACACGGCGGTGGCCTTGGTCCAGCGCGGCGTCCAGAGGCCGATCAAGCAGCGTCTGCTGGCGTGGGCCAGCAATCTGTGGCCGGTTCGTCAGGCGCTGGCGCCGATGATGGTCAAGCAAGTGGCGCGCAAGGCCCGACGCGAGCACTACCCGGCGCCCTATGCGCTGATCGACACCTGGCGCCGTGCCGGAGGCAGCGTGGAGTCCCGGCTACTGGCCGAAGCCAAGTCCGTTGCCAAGCTGGCAAAAACCTCGAGCGCACGCAATCTGGTCCGCGTCTACTTCCTTCAGGAGGAGCTCAAGAACCTCGGCAGCAAGGATCACGGGGTTGCACATGTCCATGTGGTGGGCGCTGGCGTCATGGGCGGCGACATCGCCGCCTGGTGCGCTTTGAAGGGAATGAGCGTGAGCCTTCAGGATCGCGAGCTGAAATTCGTTACTCCAGCGCTGGAACGAGCCGGCAAGTTGTTCGAAAAAAAGATCCGCAACGACTCCGAACGCTCGGCCACCGTCGCGCGGCTGTCGGCCGACGTCGAAGGGGCCGGCGTGGCCAAGGCCGACCTGGTCATCGAAGCCATCTTCGAGGACCTCGAAGCCAAGCAGCAGCTTTTCAACACCGTCGAAAAGACGCTCAAGCCCGACGCACTGCTGACTTCGAACACCAGTTCGATCCCGATCAGCCAACTGGTCGCTGACATCAAGGCCGCCGAGCGCTTCGCGGGCCTGCATTTTTTCAACCCGGTGGCGATGATGCCTCTGGTGGAAATCGTCCGGCACGATGCCATGTCGGCGGAAACCGCGCGCCGCCTCGCTGGCTTCTGCCGCGCTATCGGCAAGCTTCCGGTCACCGTCGCCGGCAGTCCGGGCTTTCTGGTGAACCGGGTGCTGTTTCCCTACATGCTCGAGGCGATGACCTGCTACAACGAGGGCATCCCAGGCCCGGCCATCGACAAGGCGGCCCTGGCCTTTGGCATGCCGATGGGCCCGATCGAGCTGGCCGATACCGTCGGCCTGGACGTGGCTGCGTCGGTCGCGAAAGTCCTGACTCCATTCCTGGGGCTGGACATTCCGGCCGGACTGGAGAAGAAGATCGAATCCGGCAAACGCGGACGCAAGGACGGCCAAGGCTTTTACACTTGGGAGAACGGCCGGGCCAAAAAGCCGGAGTTGCCCAAGGATTACCGTGCGCCGGATGACCTGCAAGATCGCTTGATCCTGCCGTTTCTCAATGAGGCCGTCGCCTGCCTTCACGAAGGGGTGGTCGACAATGCCGACCTGCTTGACGCCGGCGTTATATTCGGCACCGGATTTGCGCCGTTCCGCGGCGGTCCGATCCAGCACATCCGGCAGTTTGGTGCCGCCAAGCTCAAGGCCCGACTCGAACAGCTGGCGGAACGCCACGGCCCCCGCTTCGTGCCGCGCCCTGGTTGGGATGCGCTGTAGCACACGTTTTTCGACGCGGCTGGCCAAAGTCCGGCAGGTTTCCGGGTCTTTCGTGACCGCCGTCTCAGATGCGGCAATCGTTGCCCGGCAAGCGCGCAACTTCCCTTGCCGTGCCGGGCGAGCCATGGCATAGAAGCGGGCTGTTGCATCCAACCAGGGAAAGACGATGCTCAACCGCACCCGAATCAAAGGACCGATGCTGCTCTTGCTCGCGCTGATGCCAGCGGCCGCAAGCGCCGACACCATCACCATCGAAAGCGATTACTGGATCCCCTACAACGGGGCTCCCGGCTCCGGGAAAGAGGGCTACATGATCGACCTGCTCCGGGCGATCGCCGCTGAGTCGGGAGACGAAATCGATTATCGGCTGATGGACTGGGACAACGCCGTCACCCGCTCGTTACAGGGCTCCGTCGACTGCGTGGTGGGCGCCTTCATCGAGGACACGCCTGACCACGCCATGACGTCGACCCCTTGGGGGCGCAGCGGCAACCTTTTCCTCGCTCACGTCGAACGGATCCCTCGGCTTGAATCCCTTGAGGACCTGCGCACGCTGCGTATCGGCGTGGTTGCCGATTACTCGTACGGCGAGCAGATCGATGCGATTCTCGAAGACCCCGAAGTTCAGGTGACCCGGCAGCGCAGCAGTCGGCAGGCATTCCCGCATCTGGTCATGAAGCTGATCACCCGCAGCGTGGATGTGGTGATCGAGGACGCCAACGTGGCCAACGCGGCACTGACCGAGCTGAACATGCGCGGGCGCGTGGTGCCGGTTCGCGACGACCTCACCGAGCCCGATGATATCCATGTCGCCTGTACGCCGAATGTCCGCGGTCAGGCGTTGGTCGCCCGCTTTGATGCCGGACTCAAGGCGGCCCGTGCGTCGGGCCTGCTGGCTGAGGTGCTGGCCCGTTACGGCCTCGAGGACTGGGCGCAATAGCCCCTGCCGCGCGATCCGGGGTGGTCTGCCTGCGTTCGTCGCGCCGGACGGGGCCGACGTCAGCCCTTACATTGTGTGGGTCGGCTTGTCGGTCGGCAGGCCGGCGAGCAGGGTTTCGATCTTGTCGCGGATGCCACTGCCCTCGGGTGTATCGGCAAACTGCACTCCGATTCCGGCAACCCGATTGCCTTGGGCGCCGCTGGGCGTCACCCAGACGACCTTGCCTGCAACCGGCAGACGGTCTTTTTCGTCCATCAGGGTCATCAGCACAAACACCTCATCGCCCAGCATGTAACGCTTTGGTGTGGGGACAAAAATCCCGCCATGCTTCACGAACGGCATGTAGGCGCTGTAGAGCGCGTTTCGATCCTTGATTGCCAACGACAAAATGCCCTGACGCGCAACGGTGTTAGTGCTCATGCTCTGCTCCACCACGGATCATCTTCCGCCTGCCCTACATTACGCCACTGATGAAGCAAACCGGCCAGCGCCAGATCGGCTCTGATGGGTGTTGCCAGCAGACCGCGCAGGCGATTGGCTTCGACAAACCACTGCCACAGCTTGTTCATTACGCGCTCGCTGGTCAAGCTGCGTCGTGCCATGTGCAGCGCGTACTCGCCGGCGAATCGCAAGCGAAGCTCGATGTTGTCGTCTAACAACCAGGCATCGGCGACCGCTGCGGCACCAGCGCGGCCCTCGGCCAGGCGCTGCATATCGTGCGCCACCGCCGTCCTGAGCGCCAGACCATCGCCTGCCAGCCACTCCGCCGCCAGTCCCGGATGGCCACCAGCGGCGGCCAGCGCTCGCTCGCTGGAATCCGGATCGAAACCTTGTTCACCCAGCCACCGCAAGGCTTCAGCTCGCTCCGGCAATTTGAACTGCAAGCGCTGGCAACGGCTGCGAATGGTCGCGCTCAGGCGACTCGGCTTGGCGCTGATCAGCAAAAGGTACCGACCGGGCAGGGGCTCTTCAAGGGTCTTGAGCAAGGCGTTTGCCGCGCTCGCGTTCAGTGCGTCGGCCGGATCGATGATAGCCACCTGACAGCCGCCGAGCTGGGGCGTGAGAGAAAACCACTCGCTCAAACGGCGGATCTGCTCGACCACCACTTCCTGACGCAGCTTGCCGGTTTTTTGGTTGACTTCCAGCCCGATATTCAGGAAATCCGGGTGGCTGCCGGCACCCACGAACCGACAGCCCCGGCATCGACCACAGGCCATCGCTGCCCCGTCAGCCCCCGTGCACAGCAGTCGTTGGATGAGGGCATCGGCGACCGCGCGTTTGCCGATCTGCGCCGGGCCAGCCAGCAGCAGAGCGTGGCCCATCCGGCCGACCGACAGGCTGGTCAGCGCGGGTTGCAGTATCCGGTGCTGCCAAACCGACATCTTCCCGCTCATCGGCGCACGCTCTGGAGCCAATGCGATAGGGCCGTTGAAACCGATTCGGCCACCTTCTCGGCCGGCCAATTGGCATCGATGACCCGGAAGCGACCCGGCTCGCGCTGTGCCCGGGCCAGATAGGCATCGCGCACGCGATGGAAAAACGTCAGCTGTTCCTGCTCGATCCGATCCGGCGGTTCGCCACGACTGCGCATCCGGGCCATGCCCCGATCAACGCCGACATCCAGCAAGATGGTCAGATCGGGGCGGATACCCACCGCCCAGCGCTCGAGTTCGGCGATGCGCGCTGCCGGCAGCCCGCGACCGCCGCCCTGGTAGGCGTAGCTGGCGTCGGTGAACCGGTCGCTGAGCACCCATTCGCCGCGCGCCAATGCCGGCTGGATGTGCTCGCGCACCAACTGGGCACGCGACGCGAACATCAGCAGCAGCTCGGATTCGGCGCACAGCGACCGGTCCGAATCGAGCAGAATGGCCCGACAGGCCTCGCCAACCGCAGTGCCGCCCGGCTCGCGCGTGGTCCGGAACGCGATGCCGGCCTCGCTCAGGCCGCGTTCGATCACCGCCAGCACGGTCGACTTGCCGGCGCCCTCGCCGCCTTCGACCGTGATCAGCCGGCCGGACTGAACCGGATCGCTCACGGCGCCTCACCCTGGCTGTCCGCGCCGCCCCGCCGGATGTAGCGATTCACCGCCCGGTTATGTTCGGCCAGCGTTCGCGAAAAATGGTGGCTGCCATCGCCTTTGCTGACGAAGTACAGGCTGTCGCCCGGCGCCGGATCGACTGCAGCGCGCAGCGCGGCCCGGCCCGGCATGGCAATGGGCGTGGGCGGCAGGCCGTCGCGGGTGTAGGTGTTGTAGGGCGTATCGGTGTCCAGGCCGGCTCGACCGATCCGGCCGCGATAGCTATCGCCCATGCCATAGATCACGCTCGGGTCGGTCTGCAAGCGCATGCCGATACGCAACCGACGCGCAAACACGCCAGCGATCTCGTGTCGCTCGCCTGCAGATCCGGTTTCCTTTTCGATCAGCGAGGCGAGAATCAGGGCTTGCTCGGCCGACTCGATGGGAAGTTCGGATTGTCGGGCATCCCAGACATCGGCCAGGGTGCGCTCCATGGCCAGCAAGGAACGGCGCAACAGCTCGATATCCGGAGTACCGCGGGTAAACAGGTAGGTTTCCGGCAGAAACCGGCCTTCCGGGTATTGGCCCGGTCGCTCCAGCAGGGCCATCACCTCGTCGTCGGACACGCCGTCGAGCGTTTGCTTGATCGCCGGATTACTGGCCAGCGCGGCGCGCAGCTCGCTGAACCGCCAGCCTTCGACCAGGGTGAAACGGTGCTGCACGACCCTCCCCGACTCCAGCTTGTGCAGCAGTTGGCGTGGTGTGATGCCATGACCGACTGCGTACTCGCCGACCTGAAGGCGACGCAGCACGTCCATCTCCAAGGCCAGCAAGCGCCACTGGAAGGCGTGCCCTTCGTCGATACCGATGGCGCGCATGCGCGTCAGCACATCGACAAACGCATCGCCACGCTCGACCTCCAGTATCCGCTCCGCTGGCACCAACGAAATGGGCGCGTCGGCGAACCGCTGGTAGTCGAGCCACTGCCAGTAAGCCAGAGCGCCCGCCGCCAGCAGAATGACAGCCAGGCTCCAGGCAAGAAACCGGGAAAATCTTCGGGTGACTGGGTTCACGTCGCTTCCATGGGTAGTGCAAAAGCCGGCTGATGTTCGGCCAACCGGTCGATCAATCGCCGGGTTTCGCTATCCGCAGGCCAGGTTCGACCGTCCAGGGTGGTTACGGGGAGGATACCGCGCACGCTGTTGCAGACAAACAGGGCATCGGCCCGCTCCACCTCGGCACGGGCGATATCGGCCAGGCTCGCGCCGGTCTCGGCGATCAGCCAGGCACGGCAGATGCCAGCGACACCGCAGGCATCGAGCCGGGGCGTGACCCAGCGATCGGCGATGCGCAGGAACACATTGCCGGAGACCGCGCTCACCAGATTGCCGCTGGCATCGCAGAGCAGGCCCTCGTCGATCGCCGGATCGCTCCATTCGGCGCGGGCCAGCACCTGCTCCAGCCGGTTGAGGTGCTTGAGTCCGGCCAACTGCGGCTGGGCGGACAAATGAAGCCGGCACCAGCGCAGCTTCAGACCGGCCACAGGGCAAGGCGGGGGCAGCGGATGGCGCGACAGTACCAGCGCAGGCTGGCTGTGTTCAGGGATGCGATACCCGCGCCCGCCCGAGCCACGGCTCAGGATCAGCTTCAATACGCCGCTACCGGCCATCATCGGCCCGGCCTGGGCGCGCAGCCAGGCGCGATCCGGCGGATCTATGCCAAGCCGGGCCGCACCGTGCTCGAGCCGATCCAGATGCGCGTCCCACCAGACTGGCTGACCGGCGTGAAAGCGCAGCGTCTCGAACAGACCGTCGCCATAGGCCAGGCCGCGATCGGCCGGATCCAGGGCAACAACCGGCTGGCCGCCGATGAACAGCTTGACGTTCACTCCGGCAGGCCCCAGGCGCGCAGCAGGCCACGCGCCTTGACGCGGGTTTCTGCCAGTTCCCGCTCCGGCACCGAGTCGGCCACCAGACCGGCGCCGGTTCGCCAGTAAAGGCCGGTGCGGTCCAGCCAGGCGGTTCGGATCAGGATGTTGAGGTCGAGATCGCCATCGCGATTCAGATAGCCGATGGCGCCGGTGTAGGGGCCACGGCCCTCGCCCTCCAGTTCGGCGATGATCTGCATGCAGCGCACCTTGGGGCAGCCGGTGATCGTGCCGCCCGGAAACACGGCGGCAATCGCTGCGCCCGGCCCCACGCCCTCGCGCAGCCGACCGCGCACGCTGGACACGATGTGGTGCACGTGCGTGTAGCTCTCGACCGTCATCAGCTCATCGACCCGCACGCTGCCGGGCGTGCAGACCCGGCCCAGATCGTTGCGCTCCAGATCGATCAGCATGATGTGCTCTGCACGCTCCTTGGGATTCGCCACCAGCTCGGCGATCCGCACGGCGCTGTCTTCTCCGGGCAGCCGCGCAAACGTACCGGCGATCGGCCGGGTCTCGACCTCACCCCCGCGAATCGCGATCAGTCTCTCCGGTGAGGAACTGAGCAGGTAACCATCCCGCCAGCACAGAAGGCCGGCGAACGGCGCCGGATTGGCCCGACGCAACTGCCGGTAAAGCGCACAGGCATCGGGCGGACCGTCGAACCGCGCCGACCAGCCGCGCGACAGGTTGACCTGAAACACATCCCCGGCGCGAAGATAGTCGGCCACCCGCGCGACGCCAGCGAGAAATCGCTCGGGCGGTTCCTCACGCCAGTCGAGCAGCGACGGATTGACTGTCTCCTCGAGACCGTCGGTCTCGAGTGCCGCAACATCGGTCCGGATCGTCGTCAGCAAATCGTCCCGGTCGGTCTCGGCCAGCGCCACCACTTCTCCGCTGAGCCGGTCGCGAAGCACCGCAGCCGGGCTGCGCAGCGCCAATGCTTTGGGCAGCGGGCCTGAAGCCTCGGGCAGGCTGAGCGAGGGCTCGATTTCCCCGGCCAGTTCGTAGCCCAGGTACACCGCCCAGCCGCCGCGAAACGGCCAGTGCACGGCTGTTGCCCGATCGTGAGAACCGGCCGACTCGGCGTCGAGCCGCTCAAGAAATCCACCGGCAAGCGCAGCACCATCGAGGCCGGTGAGCCGGCCCCACCGGTCGAGGACGAAGCCCTCGCCCTCGGTCAGCAGCAAAATGTCCCAGCGCGCGCCCGCACCGGCCGCCGCGCTTTCCAGAAGCATCGGGTAGCGTTCCGGCGCGTAGCGATGCAGCGCAAGCAGATCGGTTTCGGCCGCCAGCGGGCAGCTGACGACCGCTGGCGCGGCCGTTGACACGACCGTGCGACTCAAACGGCCCTGAATACCAGCGACGAATTGGTGCCGCCGAACCCGAAACCGTTGGAGATGGCTACCGAGATCGCCTTGTCGCGCGCGGTGTGCGGCACATAGTCGAGATCGCAGCCCTCGCCCGGATTGTCGAGATTGATGGTCGGCGGGATCACGCCGTGATGGATGGCCAGGATGGTGAAAATGGCCTCCACGCCGCCAGCAGCGCCCAGCAGATGACCGGTGACCGACTTGGTCGAGCTGACCATGGTCTTGTAGGCGTGATCGCCCAACGCGCGCTTGAGCGATTGGGTCTCGGCCAGATCGCCCAAAGGCGTCGACGTGCCATGGGCGTTGAGGTATTCCACCTCGGTCGGATCGATGCCGGCATCGCGCATGGCGGTGACCATGCAGCGCGCCGGGCCCTCCCCGTTCTCGCTCGGCGCGGTCATATGGTAAGCGTCGGAACTTGAGCCGAATCCGACCAACTCGCAATAAATCCGCGCACCGCGCGCCTTGGCGCTCTCATACTCCTCGAGCACCAGGATGCCGGCACCATCGCTGAGCACGAACCCGTCGCGATCGACATCCCACGGCCGGCTGGCCAGGGTCGGTTCGGCATTGCGGGTCGACAGCGCTTTCATCGAGCAGAAACCGCCGATGGAGGTGGGGATGGTGGCGTACTCGGCGCCGCCAGCGATCATGATATCGGCATCGCCGTACTGAATCATGCGCATGGCGGTGCCGATGCTGTGATTGGACGTGGCGCAGGCCGAAACGGCCGAAAAATTCGGTCCCTTCAGTCCCTTGATGATGCACAACTGGCCGGAGACCATGTTGATGATGGTCGAAGGCACGAAAAACGGCGAGATCTTTCGCGCGCCGCCCTCGTTATAGGCGATGGTGGTGCGCTCGATACCGGCCAGGCCGCCGATGCCCGAACCGATCAGCACACCGGCGCGTTCGGCATTGCTTTCATCGATCACCAGCCCGGCATCATCCATGGCATCCAGCGCCGCCACTACGCCGTAGTGGACGAACGGATCCATCTTCTTGATGTCCTTGGCGGCGATCCGCCGGGCCGGATCGAAGTCACGCACTTCACCGGCAATCTGCGTGGAGAAGCTGCTGGCGTCGAAGTGGGTGATCGGGCCAATGCCGGAACGGCCATTGATCACGTTGTCCCACGCGGTGGCGATGTCGTTGCCGACCGGGGAAACGATGCCCATGCCGGTGATGACGACGCGACGATGGCTCATGAAGTACTCCGGGCGGTCAGTGGCGCGCGGCGACTCGCAATCAGGGCGCGCCACGTGCCAGCGGAAAGCGAACCTGTGCGCATCCGGCCGGCCGGGGCCGTCGCCGGATGCGACAGGGAATCAGTAGCGAATCGGCTGCGGCTGTCGGCCAGCCGAGCCGGATCAAAAGTGGGATCAGCTGCTGACATGCCCCTTGATGTAGTCGATCGCCTGCTGAACGCTGGTGATCTTCTCGGCTTCTTCATCCGGGATTTCGCACTCGAATTCTTCTTCGAGTGCCATCACCAGCTCGACCGTATCCAGGGAGTCGGCACCCAGGTCATCGACGAACGAAGCCGTCGCGGTGACCTCATCTTCCTTGACACCCAACTGCTCGATCACGATCTTCTTGACGCGTTCTTCGATACTGCTCATGAGATTTGCAAACCTCCCGAAAGGGAAAACTAAGACGAGCGCATTGTAGTGGAAGCCGGACGACCGCAACAGTCGCCCGGCCCGACCCGGCGTGCGCCCTCTCGCCGAAAACCAGGAATCGTCAACAATACCCATCCTTGACGGTCAGGAACAGGGTTTTTCGTTCAAGGCATGTACATGCCACCGTTGACGTGCAGCGTTTCTCCAGTGACATAGGCGCCACCCGGTCCGGCCAGAAATGCTACCGCATTCGCGATATCTTCGGCCTGCCCCAGTCGGCCGAGCGCGATTTGGCCGATCAGGCCGTCTCTGGCCTGCTCGGGCAGCGCCCGGGTCATGTCGGTGTCGATGAAGCCGGGCGCGACCACGTTGACGGTGATTCCGCGCGAACCCACTTCGCGCGCGAGGCTCTTGGAAAATCCGATCATCCCGGCCTTTGCCGCCGCATAGTTGGTCTGTCCTGGATTGCCGGTGAGCGCAACCACCGAGGCGATGCTCACGATCCGGCCCTTGCGCGCCTTCATCATGCCGCGCAGCACGGCCTTGGACATGCGATAGACGCTGCTCAGATTGGTTGCGATGATCGCCTCCCAGTCCTCATCCTTCATGCGCATCAACAATTGATCGCGGGTGATGCCGGCATTGTTGACCAGGATAGAGATCGTTCCATACCGGCCGGAAAGCTCGGTCACCAGTTCATCGATGCAGGCCGGGTCGCCGACATCGAGCACGCGTCCGGCTCCGCCACTCGCTGACAGCCGCGCATCGATTGCGGCGGCGCCGGCTTCGCTGGTGGCAGTGCCGATCACGGTGGCGCCCTGTGCGGCGAGCAGATCCGCGATCGCTGCGCCGATTCCCCGGCTGGCACCGGTCACCAGGGCTGTTTCGCCAGTCAAAGCTTGGGTCATGTTCGAGACTCTGGTATGGCCATTGGATCTGGCGGGAACGACCGCCCTGGGTCAGGCGGGACTCGAAATCAGTTCGGACGCGTCGGCCAGGCAGCCAAGGCGGCATCGAAATCAGACGGGTTGCCGAGCGAGCGAACCTCGATGGACTTGTCGATTCGCTTGATCAGGCCGCTGAGCACCTTGCCGGGGCCGCACTCGCCGATGGCGCTTGCACCGAGCGACACCAGATTCTCGACGCTCGTCGTCCAGCGAACCGGCAGATAGATCTGGCGAACCAAGGCATCGCGAATGCCCTGAACGCCGTCGTGCACTTCGGCATCGACGTTCTGGACAACCGGAATGGCGGGCGCGTTCCAGGTCACCCGCGCCATCGCCTCACCCAATCGATTGGCGCTCTCGCGCATCAACGGCGTATGCGAGGGCACGCTGACCGGCAACTTGATGGCTTTTCGCACGCCGCGCTCGGCCAACCGGGCCAGGGCACGATCGACCGCCGCGACGTGACCGCCGATGACCAATTGACCCGGCGCGTTGTAGTTGGCCGGACGCACCACTTCATCGCCGGAGACTTCGTTGCAGACCTCCTTGACCAGCGCGTCCTCGGCGCCCAGTACCGCCGCCATTGCGCCCACTCCGACCGGAACGGCCTGCTGCATCAAGCGGCCACGTTCGCGCACCAGGCCGGCGGCATCGTGCAGCGACAGGCACCCAGCAGCCACCAGCGCGGCGTATTCGCCAAGGCTGTGCCCGGCCAGCAGCGCAGGCCGCGCACCGCCGCGCGCCAGCCAGGCCCGCCACACTGCCACGCCAGCGGCAAGCAGGGCCGGCTGAGTGAACTCGGTGGAGTTGAGCTGATCTTCCGGACCTTCCTGAGACAGGCGCCAGAGATCGATGCCGGCGCCTTCGGAGGCTTCCGCAAAGGCGGCGGCAACCTCGGCATGCGCCGAAGCCAGATCGGCCAGCATACCCATCGACTGGGAGCCCTGGCCGGGAAATACGAACGCGAGTGTCGCTTCAGTCACGCGATAACCCCGAATCAAGAACCGGCAATCATACGCAAGGCCGGCACATTTCGTCTGTACCGGGGCGAATGGTGCACATGCTCAGGCTCAGTAGCGAATCAGCGCCGAGCCCCAGGTGAATCCGCCGCCGAACGCTTCGAGCAGCAGCAGCTGGCCGCGCTGGACCCGCCCGGACCGTACAGCCTCATCAAGCGCCAGTGGCACCGACGCGGCGGACGTGTTGCCGTGCTTGTCGACCGTGACCACGACCCGATCCATCGGCATGTCCAGTCGCTTGGCGGTCGCGCTGATGATCCGAAGATTGGCCTGATGCGGAATCAGCCAGTCGATATCCGATTTCTTCAGATCGCTCGCGGCCAGCGTCTCCTCGACCACGGCGTCCAGAGTCTTGACCGCCACCTTGAACACTTCGTTGCCGGTCATCAGTACGCGCATGCCATGGTTCGGCTCATCGCGGAAACCGGAAGAAATGCCCACTTCGGTGTGCAGCAATTCGCGATAGCCGCCATCGGCGTGCAGGTGGGTGGCGATGACGCCTGGCTCGGAATCCGCCTGCAGCACCACCGCACCGGCACCGTCGCCGAACAGCACACAGGTGGCGCGGTCGTTCCAGTCGACGATGCGCGACAGGGTCTCGGCGCCGACTACCAGCGCCGTCTTGGCGACGCCGCTGCGGATCATCGCGTTGGCGGTGGCCAGCGCGTAGATGAAACCCGAGCAGGCGGCATTGACATCGAACGCAGCGCAACCATTGGCACCCAGGCGATGCTGGAGCAGGCAGGCTGTGGACGGGAAAATGATGTCCGGAGTGGTCGTGCCGAGCACGATCAGATCGAGATCGGCGGCAGCGATACCGGCGGCTTCCAGCGCACGCAACGACGCCTCATAGGCCAGATCGCCAGTGGTCTGGCCTTCCAGCGCCAGCCGACGCTCACGGATGCCGGTCCGCGACGCGATCCACTCGTCATTGGTGTCGATGCCACGCGCCTGGAGGTCGGCGTTGGTGACCACGTTGTCGGGAAGGTAGCTACCCGTGCCCTGGATGCGGGCGAAGGGCTGACTGTGGGTGACCGCTGCTGACATGGGCGCTGCTCCGATCTATCGCTGTGCGGGCACGGCCCGCGTCGGGTATCGCGCTTGGCGGCAGCCGGCCTGGCGGACAGGCGGAACATGAACACGGTCGATGCGCGGATCGCACGGCCCACATGCCAAAGACAGAACCGTCAACCGGCCTGCCTCGCTGTCGCTGCCGTCGCGATGCTCCGCCGACGCCAAACGCTTTCGAATCAACAAATCCGCTCTTGCAGAGCAGCGAGCGAGTTTACCGGCCCGGGGATACACCGACTATCCCCGACCGTCCGCGTCGGCGCACGGCGGATCAGTCGACGTCGACGACCTCGACGGCCTTCTGGATGACCTGACGGCCGCGATAGAAGCCATCCTTGGTCACATGATGCCGAATGTGGGTCTCGCCGCTGGTCGGATCGGTCGACAGCTGCTTGGCGCTCAACGAATGATGGGCCCGGCGCATGCCGCGCTTGGACGGGGACTTGCGGGATTTCTGGACTGCCATGACGCTGCTCCTGATGACCGGACCTTGAGTCCGGATGCTGAATTGAACCGCTGACCTGAACAACTGTGCTGCGATAACTAGTGTGAAACGCTTTCCCGATCCGCGCGCCCTTTCCGACTCGCCCCTCAGCGCTTGGGCTTTAGGCCGGCCAGCACGGCGAACGGACTGGCCGCCGCGAGCTCCTCTGCCGTCGGCTCGAAGCTGGCCTCGACCGGCGCGCCGCCCGGCTTGATGGGAATGGCCGGCACCGCAAGGATCAACTCGTCCTCGACCAGATCCCGTCCTGCCAACAGGCCGCTTTCTGGCACCAGAACCGGCTCATACTCTTCCGGCAGGGCGTCTGCCTGTTCCTCCTTGGAGATCAGACCCAAGCGCTGTCTGATCCGCACCGGCAGCAAAAACGGCTCCAGACTGCGCTGGCACACGAGCGGCAGGTCTGCTTCGGTTTCAAGCTCGGCGAATGGCCCCGCGATCGGATCCCTGTCGAAACCGATGCTGTAGCGCGCCTCGGCGCTGCCCAACTGCTTCGGATCGATATTAAGCGAGCTTACCAGCCGATCCAGATCGGCCAACGCCACGCGCCCGGAAAACTGCCGTCTGCCGGAAACGGCCCGCCAGACATCGAGTTCAGCAGGAAGGTCAGCGGACATGAGCCGGTAATTATAGGAATTGCGATGAACTCCTGTCAATTTTGGTCCGCCGAACGACGTAGGTAGGCAGATCCGGGCTCATCCAGCGCCAGAAGGCGGCATGCCGGACGGCCGATGTGGACGAAATCAGCGCCGATCCACCGCAGCCTGGATTTGCCCGGCCGACGGGCATGCGGCAGACTTCGGATTCGACCCGTCACGGAGCCGTGCCCATCGAAACCGCCGTCTCCCCGTGGATCTACCTGCTTTCCGGCCTGTTGCTCGCGGCATCGCTCGTGGTCGCCGCGCTGCTCTGGCGGCAGCATCGGAGCCAGCGCCGTCAGCGGATGGTCGGCTCCCTGCTCGACCTGGCCGACGACATGGAGCGCCTGCTGTACGAGTTGCGCGGCCGCATGCAGCGGGTACAGGGCGTGGTCGAACGGGTGCCATCCGATATTGGCGCCAACGCCCATGCCTCGCTGGAGCGCGACGACCTGATCGAGTTGGCGCTCAAGGATCTGCTGGAGCATCGGCTGTGGATACAGCGCTATTCGGGCGGCGCCGGTGAAGATGAACTCCGGCGCGCGCTCGGGGCGCTGACGGCAAACTTCAGCCGACTCCAGAGCGAGTCCAGCCGCCTCGAACGAGCCGGCCTTGCCCTGGAGCGTGCTGCCGATGCGGTCGCCGCCGAGACGGCGCCCAACGAACCGCGCCGGACTCAGCAGACCCGGCCGTGACCTCATCAGCGCATGATTCGTTGATCCTCGCATCGACATCGCCCTACAAGCGCCAGCTGCTCGAGCGCCTCGGCCTGTCGTTCGAATGCGCCAATCCGCTGACCGAGGAGCGGCAACGGCCGAATGAGCCGGCCAGCGATCTGGCCCGTCGCCTGGCCAGCGAAAAGGCACTGGCGCTGGCCAGCCGCCAGCCGCATGCCTGGGTCATCGGCGCCGATCAGGTCCCGGAGCTGGACGGACGTTGCCTGGGCAAGCCTGGCGACCGCCAGCGAACCATCGAGCAACTCGCCGCCGGCAGCGGTCGTTCGCTGCAGTTCCACACTGCGGTCTGCCTGCTGCGGCTGTCGGACGGCACGCGCCTGGAGCACACCGACCTCACTCGCGCCCACTTTCGCACACTCGATGCCGGGCAGATCGAACGCTATGTCGATCGCGAACCGGCCTTCGACTGCGCTGGCGGGTTCAAATGCGAGGGCCTGGGCATCGCGCTGTTCGAGTCGATCCAGACCAGCGACCCGACCGCGCTGATTGGTCTGCCGCTGATCGGCCTGAGCGCCCTGCTGCGCCAGGCCGGGTTCGAAGTCCCGTAATTTTTGAAGTCCGGTAGTTTTCGAAGTCCAGCAATTCGGGCTAGCGCGGGCTGGATTCGCCTACCTGGATGCTTTGCCCCGGCATCGGTTCGCGGCTGCCGTCGCGGCCGTGGACCCGGATCGACAGCCAGCGCCGGCCCGGCGACAGTTGGCTGGCATCGATGTGCGCCACGAATCCGACGTTCGGATGCGCCGGATCGGTCGAGATTTTCCAGAACTCCGCGACATGCGGCATTGGCTCGCCGTAACGGGCCTGGGCTACCTGCACACCGTCGATCAACACATCCACTTGCGCTACCCCCGCACCATCCTTGAACGCCCAGCCTCGCACTTCGAATTCGCCCTCGACCCGCGCGCCGGGCGTCGGGCTGTCGACATAGGCGAGCGCCGGCAGCACGCAGCCGGGGTGATCCGAGGGTTTCAGTCGGTACAACAGAAACCGGTTGCGCCCGCGGTCGACATCCAGCACCTGGGGCGACGGCAGCGAGCCGAGCCGTTCGCACAGCCGATGGTAGGCGGCCAGCCGGTCCCTCGGCGCGTTCAGGCGATCGCCGGTCACCAGCAGCGCCGGCCGCTGCGGGATGCTCTCCAGGCCCAGCCCCCAAAGCGCCAGCTGACGATCCCGACCGTGCCTGGCGTCGTAGGCATGCGACAGGGTCTGCACCGATCGCGGGTACAGGGCGAATGCCATCTGCGCGCCGAGCATGAAGTTGTCGGCCACCAGCAGGGTATCGGCGGGCATGTCGCGCAAGGCGTCACGGGTCGCGGCGGCCACTTCGTTCCAGCCGGAAAACGGCGCCGGATAGGCCTTGGACTCCACCAGCGCCATCCGCCAGCCGGGCAGGATCGCCGCCATCAGCCAGAGCAACAGTCCGGCCTGGGTGACCACCGCCAGGCCGACTGCAAATGATCGCCAGCGCTGACGAAGCGTCGGCCACTGCGCCGCCAAAACCGGCACCAGCGCGAGATAGGCCGGCAGCGGCCAGTGCAGGCTGATCCGCTCGCGATCGGCGAAGAATCCGAGTACGAAAAAACCGATCAGAGGCACGGCCGCGCAAACCAGGGCGATGGTCCATCGGTCGTCATCGATGTCCGCCTGCCGGCGACGCCACGCGATTCGCGCAGCCCACAGCAACAGCAGCCACAGCACCGGACTGACGATGGCCGCCTGCACCACGATGAACAGCAGGCCCTCGGGGCTGAACTGCCAGGGATGGCGCTCGACGACCTGAAAACTCAGGCCCGCGCCGCGGTTCTGCCAGTTCCAGACGATCAGCGGCAACCATGCCGCGGTGCCGACCAGCCCAGCCAGCCAGACCTGCCACTGCCGCAACAGCGCGCGCCCCGACGGGGTCAGCAGCAATGCCAACCCGCCCGCCGCGATTACCACCACGAACCGGTAGTGACTCGACGCACCCAACGCCAGGCCCAGCGACAGCTCGATCAGCGCGCCGACCGGCAACGGCGCGACTCCTGAGCGGGAACGCGACCAGGCCAGCGCGGCGATGGCATCAAGGCAAAGTGCCGTGGCCAGGGTCAGCAGCACATCGGGCACGGCCAGCAGACCCATGCCTGAAACCAGCGGCAGCAGCAGCCCCAGCCAACCGGCCCGCCAGCCGGCCTCGGTGCCAAACCAGCGCCGGGTGATTCGCACCAGCAGCCAGGGCACCGCGCCGCCGGCAAGAAGGAACAGAGCGCGCAGACCGAATGGGCTATTGCCCAGCAACTCCACCGACAGCCGGGCCAGCCAAGCCGTCGCGCCGGGAAGATCGGAATAGGCCCACGCCAAATGCTGACCTTCCCACCAGTAGAAGGCCTCGTCGCCGAAAACCGGAAGCCAGACCGCCAGAATCAGCTTGGTGGCCATGATCAAGCCCCAGGCGATCAGGAACCGCCGTCGCTGCTCCAGCGGGTGCTTCACTTCGCCCGTGCCACAATTCACGTCAATCGCTAGACTCCCCCTATCGCCAAACGGACAGGCTCATGCAGACCAAGGCCGAAACCCGCCCCATGCTAGCCGATCATCACCGTCAATCGCTGACCGATGCCATTGCCCAGGTCAATCAGCTGGTGCTGGGCAAGGCACGCCAGGTGGACATGGCGTTCACCTGCCTGCTGGCCGGCGGGCATCTGTTGATCGAAGACCTGCCCGGCCTCGGCAAAACCACGCTGGCGCGCGCGCTCTCCGCCACACTGGGGCTGGATTTCCAGCGCCTTCAGTTCACTTCCGACCTGCTGCCATCGGACATTCTGGGCGTATCGATCTACGAGCAGAACGACAGTCGGTTCCGCTTTCATCCGGGGCCAATTTTTGCCCAGTTGCTGCTGGCTGACGAGATCAACCGCGCCCCGCCGCGCACCCAGAGCGCGCTGCTCGAGGCCATGGCCGAGCAGCAGGTCACCGTCGACGGCATCTGTCACACCCTGCCCAAGCCGTTCTTCGTCATCGCCACCCAGAATCCGCTGGATCTGGCCGGCACCTATCCACTGCCCGACTCGCAGCTCGATCGGTTCCTGCTGCGCCTGCCGCTGGGCTATCCGGATGCCGAATCCGAGCGCCAGATGCTGGCCGGCGCCGATCGGCGCGATCTCATCGCGCAAAGCCCGATGCTGCTGTCGGCCGAAGACGTGCTGGCGTTGCGCGAGGCCGCCAGCCGGGTTCATGCCAGTCCGGCGCTGATCACCTACGTCCAGGAGCTGATGGCGGAAAGCCGTCGGCGTACCGAATTACGCGCCGGGCTGTCGCCGCGCGCGGGGCTGGCACTGCTGCACGCTGCCCGCGCCCACGCCCTGCTTGCCGGGCGCAATCATGTCCTGCCCGACGATGTGCGCACGCTGTTCGAGTCGGTGGCCGCCCATCGACTGGTCCCCGAAGCCGACACCCAGACCCGGGAAAGCATTGCTGCAGCCATTCTGGCGTCGGTGGCGGTGGATTGACTGTGACCAGCGCGGCCTTGAAACGGCCGGCCCTGTCGGCGCTGCGCGCTCGAATCGCGCTCATCGCGCGGCCCCGGACACCGGAGCCACTGCCCGCACACATCGACCGGCGCCGGGTCTATATCCTGCCCACCGGGTTCGGCCTGTTCATGGCGGTCCTGTTGCTGGCCATGCTGATCGGCGCGCTGAACTACAACAACAATCCGGCCCTGCTGATGGCTTTCCTGCTGGCCGCCCTGGTGCACAACAGTTTTTATCGCGCCCACCTCAACCTGAGCGGCCTGAGCCTGCTGTCGGTTTCCGCCGACCCCGCTCACGCCGGCCAGCCGCTGACCCTGCGCTGTCTGGTCGCGGCCAGCGGCAAACGCCCACATCCCGGGCTTCGAATCAGCGCCGGGCAGTCGGAATGCACTGCCAGTCTGGATGCCGAAAGCCGGCAGACCCTGAGCCTCGAGCTGGCCGCGCCGACCCGCGGCTGGCAGCCGATTCCGCGACTGCGCGTCGATACCCGACAGCCGCACGGTCTGGCGATCGCCTGGTGCTGGTTCTGGCCCGATTCCCGGGTGCTGGTCTATCCCGCGCTCGAACCGCACCCGCCGCCGCTGCCCGGCGCGCAGGGCGAGCGCGGCCAGCGCTGGCGGCTGGGTCAGGGCGAAGAACTGCACCATCTGCGCGACTACCGGATCGGCGATCCGATCCGCGAAATCGCCTGGAAACCCAGCGCCCGGCACCATCAGCTCCTGGTTCGTGAGCACGAAACCACACGCGGCGCCGATGTCGCGCTGTATTACGCCGATCTGCACGGCCTCGACCGCGAAGCGCGCATCCGGCGTCTGGCGGCCTGGGTGGTCGAAGCCGAGCGCCGCGGTCTGAGGTATCGCCTGCGCCTGCCGGGTAGCGCGCTCGGCCTGGGCCAGGGCCGCGACCATCGGCACGCCTGCCTGAAGGCGCTGGCGGTGATGCCCCATGACTGACGTCCAAGCGCCAGCCGGCTTCGCCAAAGCCCGGAGCGCCGCGATCCTGTCGGCCGCTCTGTCGGCCCTGCCTTTGTTGCTGCTCACTCCGAATGCGCTGGCGGCAAGCCTCGCGGTGGTTGGCGGCCTGGCCGCCTGGACCAGCCGGGACCGCCCCTGGCCAGTCGTCGTGCGGATGATTCTGACCATCGCCCTGACCGGAGCGGTGCTGGCCAGCTACGGCTTCGGCTTCGGTCGCGACACCGGCAGCGCCCTGTTGCTGGCCATGCTTGCGCTCAAGCTTTCCGAAACCAGCGCCCTGCGCGATCTGCGCAGCCTGATCGGCTTTTCGCTGTTCGCGCTGTTTGCCGCGTTTTTGCAGGACCAGGGACCGCTGACGCTGGCGCTGGCAGTCGTTGCCGTGCTGGTCATGGCCGATACCCTGGCCCTGATCGCCGATAACGAGGCCGGCATGGACAGTCGGGATGGTTTGGCGATCCGGGCCCGTCGGGCCCTGCTCTGGATGGCGCTGGCGGCACCGCTGGCACTGGCCGGATTCTGGTTCTATCCCCGCCTGGCGGCACCGCTGTGGGGCGTTCCGGAAAACGCCCTGGCGCGCACCGGCATCAGCGAAACCATGGCACCCGGCGACTGGCTGGATCTGCTGGTAGACGACCGCCCGGCATTCAGGGCTCGGTTTCAGGGTGCCGAGCCCGAGCGAACACAGCTGTATTGGCGCGGCCCCGTGCTTTGGGATTTTGACGGCCGAACCTGGACCCGGCCGCCCTGGGCCGCCGCCAGACCAGCGGCGGCACTCACCGATGCACGGGCGGTTTTCGAGTATGAGATCACGCTGGAGCCAAGCGACCGTCGCTTCCTTTTTGCGCTCGACCTGCCCATCGACAACCTGCCCGGCGGCCGGCTCGGAGCCGATCTGAGTCCTTATGCTGAACAGCCGGTGCGTGACCTCACCCGCTACAGGATGCGCGCGGCGGTCGTGGAGACATTCGAAGCCGATCTGCCCGAACGGGCCCGCCAGAGCGCGCTGCGCCTGCCGCCGAGCTTCAACCCGCGCAGCCGGCAGCTGGCCCAGGAGTGGCGCGCAGATGCCGACAGCGATCAGGCCTACATCGAGCGGGTTCTGGATTGGTTCAATAGGGAGTTCAGCTACACGCTGGCCGCACCGCCGCTGGGCCGGCACACCGGCGATGAGTTTCTGTTCGATACCCGCGAGGGTTATTGCGAGCATTTCAGCTCGGCGTTCACCATTCTGATGCGTCAGGCCGGCATCCCGGCCCGGGTGGTGACCGGATACGTTGGCGGATACCGCAACCCGATCGGGGACTATTGGCTGATCCAGCAATCCGATGCCCACGCCTGGGTCGAGGTGTGGTTGCCCGGTCGCGGCTGGTTGCGACTGGATCCGACGGCGGCGGTCGACCCATCGCGGATCTTCGAACGCTACGGTCAGGATCGAGGTGCCGGCGCCATGGGACAGATGCTGGGCGGCACCTTCGCGCCGCTGGGCAACGCGCTGGATTGGCTGCGCGAAGGCTGGAACCAGATGCTGCTCGGTTTCAACGCCGCCCGGCAGCAGGCGCTGCTCAAGCCGTTCGGTATCGATGAAGCCAGCCGGGTGCAGTTGCTCATCGCATTCGCCGTCAGCGCCGCACTGGCCATCGGTTTCGCGCTGTGGGTCATGGCCAGGCAGAGATCACCCTCGCGCGCCGAACCGCTGGTCGCCGCCTGGCACAGGGTCTGTCGCCGGCTGGCGCGGGTCGGCCTGGGCAAACACCCGTGGGAAACCGCCAGCACCTACTCCGCGCGGGTTTCACCATCGCTGCGCGATGACGATGCGAAGCAGTTGACCCTGCTCAGCCAGCGTTTTGTCTCGCTTCGCTACGCTGAACCAACGACCAACGGCGATGATCCAAGCCAGTTGATCAGGACGCTGAACGCGTTCCGCCCCCTTCACCGATGACTCAGGGAGACGCCATATGACGAATCACGGACGCACCGCCCTCGCGATCCCGCTCCTTCTGGCGCTGGCCGCCTGCACCACGACCCCCGACCCGCTTTCGGGCACTTTCGCCGATATCTCGCCCGGCGATGCTGCGCGAAGCGACAGTCGCGGCACCACGGTCCGCTGGGGCGGCACGGTTGCCGCCGTCGAACCACTGCCGGATCGCACCTGTTTCCAGATCGTCGGGCGCGAACTGAATGAGCGCGGCCGGCCCATCCTCGACGACAAGAGCAGTGGGCGCTTTCTGGCCTGCCGCAGCGGCTTCTACGACCCGGAAGTGTTCGCCGAGGGCCGGTCGCTGACCCTTATCGGCAGCATCGACGGCGCCGAGACGCGGATGATCGGCGAGTACGAATACCTGCATCCGCGTCTGGCCGCCGACGTGGTGTTCCTGTGGCCGGAGGATGAGGCCGACCGCTCACCCCCGATCCGCTACAACATCGGCTTCCATTACGGCCGTTTCCGCTGAGTGCAGGCCGAGTGCAGCCCGCAGCGCAGGCCCGGCGCCGACCAGAAGCCGGCGGCCTGCCGGCGCTCGAAATGCCACCTCACTGGTTCCGCCGGGTCAACCGGCAAGAATATTCGCGTAGTCCGGGTGGCGCTTCAGCCACGCCACCACGTAGGGGCAGATCGGCGTGACCCGCAGATCAGACTCACGCGCCCAATCGAGCGCATGTCGGGTCAGCTGCCCGGCAATACCGCGGCCTTCGACGGCCGCCGGCACTCCGACGTGATCAACCAGAATCCGCCCCTGCTGCCGTCGGTAGGACAGCACGGCCAGATGCCCGTCAACCTCGGTCTCGAAGCGTCCCGACTCGGGCCGGTGGCGGATCGCCAAGGCCCCGGCTTCAGCCGAACCGCTCAGAGCGTTCCCCGGATCGGATAGCCCTTGTCCTTGGCGAAGCCGATTCCGCCCAGCAATCCAGCCAGATCCGGGCGCGCGAACGGGGCGTTGGAGATATCCACGATGTGCAGCTGGTCATCGGCGTTGACCACGAACACGCCCGGTTCGGCGAACGGCCGGTCGGTTTCCTCCGCCGAGCGCGGCTGGGAAATATACAGGCCAAGGCGACGCATATCCTCGACGCTCAGACCATAACCGACGGGGAAACGCCAGCCCTGCTCGACCTGCTGGGAGCGGGCGCGATCCTCGGGGTCGGCGGACACGGCGAACACGGCCACTCCGGCCTCGACGAAGTCGCCGAACATCCCGTCCAGCGCCTTGAGGTAACGCACGCACAGCGGACAATGCTTGCCGCGATAGACGATCAGCGCGCGCCAGCCGGGCACCGCCGAGAAATCGATGCGACCGTGATCGAGCGTGTCGAAACCGATGGACGGCAACGGCGCGCCGGCAACGGGCTTTCCTTGATTGGACATACGATGAACTCCTGTTCGAATGACACTTCACTCTATCAAGGCTTTGCTGGACAGCCCATGACCAAGCGACCCGGAGTGCTTGCCGAGCAGATGCCGGTGTTCAGCCAGGCGGCCAGGTCAAGGTGCGCCCGGCCAGAAGGTGCAGATGAATGTGAAACACCGTCTGTCCGGCGTCGGCATTGCAGTTGAAAACCACGCGATAGCCGCGCCCGGCGAATCCCTCGCGCCGCGCGTAGTCGGCGGCCGCCAGAACCAGCCGGCCGATCAGCTCGGCATGGTCCGGCTTCAGGTCATCAAGGCTGGCGATCGGCAGTTTGGGGATGAACAGCACATGGACCGGTGCCTGCGGATTGATGTCGCGAAACGCCAGCACATGCTCGTCCTCGAACACGATGTCGGCCGGGATCTCCCGGGCGATGATCTTGCTGAACAGGGTTTCGCTCATGGCGGGGCTCCAGTTTGATGGACAGCAGAGACTATTCGGGTACCGCCAGACGCGAGCCGAAGGCGTGCGCCAGGGTGCCGCGGTCGATGTACTCCAGTTCGCCACCCAACGGCACGCCGTGTGCCAGCCGGGTCGGCTTGACCTGCCGCTGGCGGGCCATCTGGGCCAGGTAATGCGATGTGGCCTCGCCTTCGACCGTGGGATTGGTCGCGATGATCAGCTCTCTGACCTCTCCCTCGGCCAGCCGCGCATCCAGCCGGTCGAGTCCCAGTTCGGCCGGGCCAACGCCGTCGAGCGGCGAAAGCCGACCCTGGAGGACAAAGTAAAGGCCACGGTAGCCGGTGGCCTGCTCGATCGCCAGACGATCTGCCGGGGTCTCCACGGCGCACAGCAGTTGCCGGTCGCGGCTCGCCGACAGACAGATCGGACAAACCGGGCTTTCGCTGAAATCACGGCATTGCTGGCAGTGGCCGACCCGTTTCATCGCCTCGGCAAGCGCATCGGCCAGCCGAAGCCCGCCCTCACGCTCACGCTCCAGCAGGTGATAGGCCATGCGCTGCGCGCTCTTGGCGCCCACACCGGGCAGACAGCGCAGCGCCTGGATCAACTGGTCGAGCAGCGCCTCGGCGCTCACAGGCCGAGATTCATCCCGGGTGGAATGGGCATGCCGGCCGTCGCTTCCGACATGCGCTTGCTGCTTTCCTCATTGACCTTGTTGACCGCATCGTTGAACGCTGCGGCGATCAAGTCCTCGAGCATCTCCGGATCGCTCAGCGCCTCGGGCGATATCCGCACCCGTCGCGACTCCATGCGGCCGCTCAGGGTGATCTGAACCAGCCCGCCACCAGACTGCCCGGTGACTTCGAGATTGGAAAGCTCCTGCTGCGCACGCTGGATGTTCTCCTGCATACGCTGCGCCTGTTGCATCAATTGGCCGATATTGCCTCGCATGATGGCCTCTCAGTTGTCTTCGACGGGATGGATGGAATCGGGCTGAACCTGTGCGCCGTAGCGCTGGATCAGATGCTGCACGGTAGTGTCGGACAGAAATGTCCGCTCCGCCTGCTGCTGGCGGTCGCTTCGGGTTTTGAGCGCGCGCTGGTGCAGGGTTTCCGCGCCGGCCTCCGGGCCTTCGCTGAGCCGGATGCGCGGCAGTTGGCCCAGCCACGGGGCCAGCGCTTCGGCCAGCCGCTGAACCAGTGCGTCGTCGCCCAGATGCGCCAGACCCGGTCCGAGCGCCAGCGACAGCGTACCGTCCTCATAACCCCCGAACACGGAATGCGCAGCCAGCTCGCGCGAGGGCCCGCGCAGCTCGAGCCGGGCCAGCAGAGCCAGCCAGCTCTCGTTGTCGGAAAGCAGGCCGGCACTGGCTGACCCAGCCGGCGCTCTGGACGACTCGGCGAGGGATGACGGCGCGGCGGTCTCGGCTACCGAATGCGGCGCCTGCCGGACAGCGGCTGTTGGCGGCGGCGGATCGGAGCTGGCGTCTCCGCGTCCGTTCGCCTCGGCCGAAGCGGACGCGCCGACTGGATACGTCTGCCGCGACACCGGCCGGGTCGAGTCCGTCGCGACGGGCGCGGCCGAGCGGGACGCCGGCGGCGACGCCCTGCCGGCAGAATCTGACGACCCTGCGCCGATGGCGGGCGCAGCGGCCGGGCGAAATGCCAGCATCCTCAGCAGCACCATCTCGAAACCGGTGCGGGCGCTCGGTGCCAGCGGAATCTCGACCCGGCCGTCGAGCGCCATGCGATACCAGAGTTGGACCAGCTCGGGTTCGAGCGCGCCGGCCAGCTCCGACAGACTGGGTTCCGCGTCGATGCCGGCCAGTGTCGGCACCAGTTGAAGCAGCTGCACGCGATGCAGCGTGGCGGCGAGTTCGTCGAGAACGGCCGAGAAGTCGGGCGACAGCTCGGCCAGGGCCGCCACTTCGTTCATCAAACCTTCGCCATTGGCCTGCGCCAGGGCGGCCAGCAGAACATCGATGCGATGGCGGTCGACGCTGCCGAGCATTTCCCTCACCGCCGTCTCATCGAGCGCCCCGCCGCCGTAGGCGATCGCTTGATCGAGCAGGCTCAGGCCATCGCGCAGGCTGCCGTCTGCCGCCTTGGCCAGCAGCCGGCGCGACGCCGGATCGGAAGCGATGCCCTCGGCTTCGAGAATCCGCGCAATCTGGCCTTCGATCTGCTCCACGTCCAGCCGCTTGAGATTGAACTGCAGGCAGCGCGAAAGCACGGTCACCGGCAGCTTGTCCGGATCGGTCGTGGCCAGCAGGAACTTGACGTGCTCCGGCGGCTCCTCCAGGGTCTTGAGCAGTGCGTTGAATGCCGGCTTGGACAGCATGTGCACTTCGTCGATGAGATAGACCTTGGTCCGGCCCCGGGCGGGCATGTACTGCGCGTTGTCGATCAGATCACGCACGTTATCGACGCCGGTATGGCTGGCGGCATCGATTTCCAGAAGATCGACGTAGCGACCGGCATCGATATCGCGACAGGCATTGCAGACGCCGCACGGCTCTGCGGATGTGCCCTGCTCGCAGTTGAGGCTTTTGGCGAAGATCCGCGCGATGGTGGTCTTGCCCACACCCCGGGTGCCGGTGAACAGAAAAGCGTGATGCACCCGACCGGACTCGAGCGCATTGCTGAGCGCGCGAACGACATGCAACTGGCCCACCAACTCCGAAAAGCGGCGCGGCCGCCATTTGCGGGCGAGAACGAGATACGACATGGGCAGGCCAGGGTGAAGGAGCTCCATTGTGCCAACCAGACCGGCATCGGCCAAGCGGCACGCAACCGACCTTGAGCCGGGCCCTGAATACCGGTTATCATTTCCTGCTTCGTGCTGCCCGGAAGGCGGCGCGAAGGGACAGCAAGCGCGGTACCGGGCTGTCCTGCACGGAGAGGTGTCCGAGTGGTTGAAGGAGCACGCCTGGAAAGTGTGTATGCGGCTAAACCCCGTATCGCGGGTTCGAATCCCGCCCTCTCCGCCATCCATTGAGCGCATCGCGGCAGATCCGCGACCCGCGCCAGTTGCACGCACATCGATTTATGGTGGCCCCGTTGGCGCCTCCGCGACGATAGGTTGAAAACTCCGCCAGGTCCGGAAGGAAGCAACGGTATCGACCAACTCGGGCGCCGGAATCACGCTGGCGGGGCTGCCACCCCTACCGCTCCGTCGGCCTTCCAGACCTGGGCCACGCCTTCCCGCCGCGGTGACCAACGACGTGTGCAGGACGGCTGTCGCTTTCGTTCGGCAGGCCACCCAGGCGCGTGAACAGACTGCATCGCCCCAAGGCTCTGTCGTTTTGGGTGGGATCATTCGAACCGGCATTCACCCGAGGGTTGGGTTCGGCGTGGTTGACTGGCGGTACGCCCGCCTTTCACGTGCGCCGGCAAAGGCAGCATTCGCCGGCACGACTGATCACCCTCCTGACCTCCAGGCACCCCCATGCTCGGACGAACGGCCACAGTCAGCTCGCCGCAACCAATGACGCCATCCGTGCGCACTATCTGGCGCCGCCTCCAACCCCGGTCAGTGTTGGGCTTGGTCCTGTTCGGCTTCGCTGTGGTCGGGACCCCGCTGATCGTCGGTTTGGTGATCAGCAGCAATCAGATCGCCCAACTCACCCGCGACAGCGAGCGACTGTTGGAACAAGCCGTCGGCGGTGTCAGGGCAGCGCGGGGTGCAGCCGAGAGCGCCCTGGCGGTGGAGCGCGCGGCGCGGCAGTTCCGGGTGCTCCGGGATCAGACTGCCCAGACCAGCCTGATGGAACACGGCCGCGCGTTCGAAGAGCAGACTCGGGCGATCACCGCACTGGAATCCATGGGAGAAGCAGGCAACAGCGCAAATCGATTGATCGCAACCAATCAGAGGCTGGTCGAACAGGCGCTATCCAGCGTCGGCGCAGAACAGTGGCCACCCGCACTTGCAGCCGGCTTCAGCGAATTTCATGCCCAGGTGGACGCACTGGTTGCCATGAGCGAGGCGAATACCGAGGCTGCCGTAGAGCGCCTGCGCATGATGGGCGATCGCTCGCGCGGCGCTGTCAACGCGCAGATGGCCGCGACCATACTGATCGCTCTGGCGTTGGCGATGCTGTTCGTCGTGCTGATCACCCGTCCCATACGCGACCTGGAGGCAGGCATCCGGGCGTTGAGCAACCCGGGTCTGAACCGAATTGCCAAATCGCCCGGTCCACGCGATCTTCAGGCGCTTTCGGTGCGTCTGGAGTGGGTACGGCGCAGGCTGTTGCGCACCGAGCGCGACCGACATCGGTTGATGGCGCAAGTGTCTCACGAACTGAAGACGCCGCTGAGCGCCATCCGCGAAGGCGTCGGGCTGTTGGAGGAGGAGTTGCTGGGGCCGCTGGATCGTCGCCAGGCTGAAGTCGTGGCCATCATTCACGACAGCGCAGTCCGGCTGCAGCAGCAGATCGAAACCCTGCTCAAGTACAACAAGATCCGCGCTCGCCCACAGCCAACGGAGTTTCGCTCGATTTCGGTGGCCTCGCTGGTCGATGAGGTGCTCATGGCGCACAGCCTGGCGATCACCGCGCGCGGAATTGCGGTTGAACGCCGGACCACCGACGGACTGACGGCGACGGGCGACATCGACATGCTGCGCACGGCGCTCGATAACCTCGTGTCGAACGCGGTCAAGTTCTCTGCGCCGGGCCGACGACTGGGCATCTTCGCCGAAGCCACGGCGGAGGCCACGGTGATCGCGATCGCTGATTGCGGACCGGGAATCGTTCCCTCCGACCGCGCCAGAGTGTTTGAAGCCTTCTACCGAGGAGCCGTCTCCGGGGAGGGGCATCAGCCGGGCAGCGGACTCGGCCTGACCATCTGTCGCGATCTGGTTCGCGCCCATGGCGGCGACGTGAGGATGGTCGAGAAACCCGGCTGGCGGACCGTTTTCCGGATCACCCTGCCCCGCCCAGCTCAAGGAGAACACCCCGATGCACGTTCATAGCGAGTTCCATCGCGGCTTCGACTCACACGGCGGGCAATCCGTACCTGGTCTCCGATGGGCCTTCGGGTGCAGCCGCGTCTCAGCGCCTGCACGGCGATCGACGACCCAAGTGCGCGGTGTCCAGCACCCCTCAGCCGGGCGGCCAGACCAATGTGCACGTGTCCACCGGAGGCAATCGCCGGTGACGGACAGGCTCCGGATCCTGGGAAAGACGATGTGCCGGACCTTGGCAGTCATTCTGATTCTGGCCACCCCTGCGGTTCACGCCCAGACACCCGGCACGCAGTCGCTGGATGCCGCAGACCTGCTCGAACGGATCGATCAGCTGCGCGTGATGTCGCCGGACACCGCCAACTGGCAGCGCCAACTGGCCACATCGGAGGATTCGCCGAGATCGGCACTGGATCTGCTGCTGCTGGATCTGTTCGGCCCACAGTCGGGGGCAGTGGCAGTCGATCGCACGCAAGCACGTCTGCACCGAGTCGTGACGGCGGCACATTCGACGTTGACGGCCGACAGCCGACAATTGCTGCAACTGCTGGCCGAGCATGTCGACCGGATATCCCAGTTGCAGTCGCACGCGGAACGACTGCAAGCGCAGCTCGATGCCGAGCGCCGTGCACACGACGAAACTCGACAGAAGCTCGATGCCCTGCGCCGAATCGACACGGAAATGGGCGGGCGGGGTCAGCAACCGCCCGCCTCCGAGGCACGTCCCAATGGCCGCTGACCGCAACGGACGCGAGCGTCCAACGCCCGCCGGCGGCAGGATTCTGATCGTCGATGACGATTCTTCGCTGCGCCGGCTGCTGTGTCTGCGCCTGGAGTCGGCGGGATTCGAGGTGAGTTCGGTCGACAGCGCGCGGGCCGCGCTCGGACGGATCGCTACCGACATTCCGGACCTGGTGGTGACCGACTTGCGAATGGAAGGCATGGACGGTCTGGCGCTGTTTCGGGCCCTCCGCGACCGACTGCCGGCGCTGCCAGTCATCATTCTCACGGCGCACGGCACCATTCCGGACGCCGTCGCCGCGACCCGCGAGGGGGCGTTCGCGTTCCTGACCAAGCCTTTCGACAGCGCAGAGCTGGTGGCGGTGGTCAGCGAAGCACTTGGGCCGACCGGCACCCGAGGCAAGTCGGCACCGTGGCGAAAGGAGATCATCACCCGCAGCCGGTCGATGGAATCGCTGCTGTCCGAAATCGAGCTGGTGGCGCGAAGCGGAGTCAGTGTGCTCATCCAGGGCCAGAGCGGCACCGGCAAAGAATTGATCGCGCGCGCCATCCATGCCGCCAGCGACCGCTCCGAGGCGCCGTTCGTCGCCATCAACTGCGCCGCCATCCCGACCGAACTGCTCGAGTCCGAGCTGTTTGGGCATCGCAAGGGCGCCTTTACCGGTGCGGCCAGCGACCGGGACGGGCTGTTTGTCGAGGCCAATGGCGGCACCTTGCTGCTCGACGAGGTCGGCGACATGCCACTGAACTTCCAGACCAAGCTGTTGCGCGTTCTACAAGAGCAGCGCGTGCGACCGGTGGGCGCCCGCAGCGAGCAAAAGGTCGATGTCCGCGTGCTTTCGGCAACCCATCAGGATCTGGAGCGTGGATTGGCGGATGGCCGATTCAGGGAAGACCTGTATTACCGGCTAAATGTCGTCCGGCTGGAAATTCCCCCGCTCCGCGATCGACCGGAGGACATCCCGCTGCTGGCCGAACACTTCCTCGCCCGGATCCAGTCGGATCGCACGGACACATCCCGGATCAGCGCTTTTTCGCCGGAAGCGATCCAACTGCTGGTGGGCCATGACTGGCCGGGCAACATCCGCCAGCTGCGCAATGTGGTTCAGCAGGTGTGCGCGCTGTGCCGCGTCGGGCCGATACCGGCCGATCTGGTGCGCCGGGCGCTGCGCGAGCAAAGCAGTCGCCACACGCCACTGGCCGAAGCCCGCGCCGAATTCGACCGCGACTACCTGTCGCGGCTGTTGCACATGACGCGCGGAAACGTCGCCGAAGCCGCCCGACTGGCCAAGCGGAGCCGAACCGACCTGTACCGCCTTCTGTCGCGCCACCAGTTGGACCCAGTGGCGTTCAAGTTGCAGGGGACAGGCGCCGACCGCGATTGATCGCGTTGCTGGCGGTCGCTGATCGGTGATACCGATTTCGCTTACGAATCAGTGGATTGAAAATGATCTGCCGACAAGTGTCGTGTTTCCGCGACAGATCGCCTTCGAATCACCCACACCGGCAGCGAGGAAACAACTCAACATACTGATTATCAATATTTTTATGACTGTGGCACGGTGTTTGCATGTATCGAGTTGCGCGACCGGGGTGGACGTTCTTGCGCGGCTCCCCCTCCCCCCGGCGTCGCCCCGGTCGCGCTTCAACACACACCCCAAAGGAGACTCCGATCATGAAAGAGAACACCATCAAATCGATGCTGATAGCGCTCTCGCTGGCCGCAGCGCCTGTCGCGCTGGCGCAGGTGCCCGCCTTCGAAGAGCTCGACGCCGACGGGAGTGGACTGATCACCCGTACGGAAGCGAGCAACCTGCCCTGCCTCCACGCCAATTTCGACGCGATCAACAAGGCCGACCCCAACGGAATCGGTCCCGATGAGTTTTCGCAGGCGCTCAACGACTTCTGCTCGAACCTCTGATCATTCATTCGAACCGGCCGGTCACGGCCGGCGCTGCTACCCGACCGGCTCGCTCGCGGGCCGGTCTTTTTTGTGCCATCGACCCCGCCAGCGCAATTCGAAGATCGGCCAATCCAACGCCTGTCGCTCACCTTCCGTCGACCCGACACCGCTTCGATCCGCGAAGGTCGGCCACTCGATCCATGCGAAGGTTCAGCCACGTCGAGCCTGTGGGGCAATGGTGAGCGACCTGGCGAGACGGACGGCCAGGCTCTCCGTGGACACCCCGTGGACACCGGCTCGTGTCGCGCCCCCGCGCCGAAAAAGGCGATTCGAGGCCTGGGCCTATCGAAGCCCGAGCCCGCGCGCTCCGCCGCGTGACGGGGCGCGCAACAGGAGGGAAAAGACGTCCGGGGCACCTTCCATGTCTCGGAAGGTGCACCCGGACGGATCAGGACGCCGCCCTTGGTGGGCCACCGGATGAGTCCGTCGGCCCGTCAGCGCCGCGGTCGCGGCGCGCTGGCACCGAGCGACATCCTGAACAGCGAGCGGTCATGGTGCAGCGTGGGCCGCGCAGCCAGTCACCTATCGCGCACGCTGCCGATGCGAGACCACCACGACCACGACCGCCGAGGCGCCGGGGGGCCGCCAGTGGCGGCCCGTGGCCGGTCGTCAGGACTCCGGCGTCGGCACGGGCTGCGGCTCGAACTCGATCCGGGTCGGCTCCACCACCAGCACGCGTTTGCCAAACACGGCAATCGCATCGGCAGACGAGGCGACTTCGCCACCGTCCTCGGTCGGCTCGACCGGCGCTTCGGTGTCGACATCGAGCCGCGCCTTGACGATCAATTCATGGAACCCTGGGGCCAGGTCGGGAAGGGTCCAGCTGAAGCCGTCGACTGTGCGCGACTGCTGGAACTGGCCAAGGATCGCCTCGGTCTGCTCCATGGCGCTCAGATCGACACGGTTGCTGGATTGGCAGAAAACCACGGTCCCGTCGTCGACCACTTGAATCTCGCCGACCAAGCTTTCGGAGACTGGAAGCGGCACCCCGTCCAGTTCCAACCACGTGACGATGGAAGCGGTTGCCGGCACCTGGCTCGACGCGGGCTCCTCGGGCGCGGGCTCCTCCGGCGGGTTTTCCGGATCGCCGGGCACATCGGCCGGCTCGGCGGAATTCACCCATGCAGCGCACTCACCGTCGAGCCGAACCAGCAGATCGTTCTGCCGATCGGATTCGATATCGAACGAGGTCTGGAGCAGAACCAGGGGCTCGACCGGAGCGTCTGGATCCAGCGAGTCCGAAAGGCGGGCTTCCAGCAGTTCCAGCGTCGAGCTGCTGGCGACGATCTTCGCCGCCGGCAGTGCGTGGCCGGGCGGCAGGAAGGGCGGCCCGCGCCGATCGGCCTGCGAGAACGCGTTGCCCGACAGCGCCAGGGCGAGCGCAGCGGCCAGAGCCGGCAAGACGATCTCTCGCGCCATTTCGGAGTTCGAATGTGTCTTCAGCGTTTTCATGGGTCATGCACCTCTTTCACTAGTCAGGGAGGAAGTTCAACGGCGGCGGGCCTGAACGCCCAAACGCCGCGTTGTCTAAAGCAGAAGCCGTGCCAGACCACACAACCCCTTTACTAACAAAGAGATGGGGCACTCTCTTGGAATCTCGGCTGGCTCTGGCGGCCGCCCGCTGTCACTGTCCTCGGACAGCCTTCGCGACGGGACCGCGTAAGCCATTGATCCCTCTGATTCACGGGCTGTCGCCGAAATCCGACATGCGCTTCTTAAGCTGGCATCGAACTCGCCCGCCGCGAATCCGCTGCGCTGGCGACACGCATCGCAGACCCGCACAATGGCGGTGAATCAGTATCGGGAGCGCAGCCATGAAACTACTTCTCTGGATTCTCGGCATCCTCGTCGCGCTGCTCGCGGCCGCCGTGGTCGCCGTGTACCTGCTGGTCGACTCCGAGGCGCTGCGTCCGCGTCTGGAGGCTGCGCTGAGCGAAGCATCCGGGCGCAAGGTCGAAATCGAGGTCCTGGAGCTGTCGCTGACCGGCATGGCATTCTCGGCCAAGGGCATCGCCATCGCCGAAGCAGCCGGGTTTGGCGATGAGCCGTTTCTGCGTGCCGATGCGTTGAGCCTGAGTGTCGCGCTGATGCCGTTGCTGCGCGAACAGCGGCTGCACGTGCACACGCTGTCGCTGTCGGCGCCGCGCGTGCGATTGATTCAGGCCGGCAACGGCAACTGGAATTTCAGCAGTCTTGGTGCGGCCCAGCTGGCCGACACGGCCAGCGCCGAGGTCCCGCCGTTCAGCATCGACGTCCTGCGTCTGTCCGACGGCGAGCTGGCCATTCAGCGCGCCGGCAAGCCGATCAGGCGCTACAGCGGGCTGACGCTGGAGCTCGACGGCATTGCGCTCGACTCGGCCGTGCCGTTCCGCTTTGCGGTCCGGCCGGCGGCCGGCGGCACGCTGGCGCTCAACGGTACGGCAGGCCCGATCGATCCCGGCGACCTGGGCCTGACCCCGATCGAGGCCAGGATCGAACTCGAAGGGCTCGACCTGGCCCGTGTGTTGGCCGAGATCGACGCCGCCGATACCGGGCTGGCCGGGATGATGACATTTGCCGGCGACGTGCGGATTGCACAGGGCACGGTCGCCTCCACAGGCGGTGCCGAAGTGGATTCGCTGCGATTGATCGAGGCCGGTGAGCCATCGCCGCAGCCGGTCCGCTTCGACTACCAACTGGACTACGACCTTGGCGGTCAGCGCGGCCGACTCAGCGACAGCCACCTTCGCCTGGGCAATACCGCCCTGGCGCTGTCGGGCGCGCTCGACAACCGCGGTGAGGTTGCCCGGCTCGACCTCACGCTGGACGGCAAGGACTTGCCGGTTGACGACCTGCAGGCGCTGCTGCCGATGCTGGCCATCGCGCTGCCGGAAGATTCCCGCCTGTCGGGCGGCACCGCCAGTACCCGGCTGCGGGTGCAGGGCAAGGCCGATGCGCTGACCATCACTGGCCCGGTCGCGCTGCGCGACAGCCGGCTGGTCGGCTTCAGCATCGGCGAGCGCATGGGCCAGGCCATGGCCATCGCCGGCCTCAGGGCGCCGGCCGACACGGTATTGCGCAGCGCCGACACCGACCTGCGAATCGACGACAGCGGCGTGGCCATGGACGCCATCAAGGCCGAGATCGCCGAATTCGGCCGGCTGGAGGGCAGTGGCCGAATCAATGCCGACGAGTCGCTGGATTTTCGCTTTGTCGCCCGGCTCGCGGAGGAAGCCATTGGCGAGAGCGGACTCGGCGGACGATTCGGCGCGGCGCTTCAGGGTGCGCTGACCCGCGGCAGCCGCGACGGCATTGCGCTCAGGGTTGGCGGAACCGCCGAGACGCCGCAGTTTTCGGTCGATCAGGCCTCATTGGCCAGGCTCGGCGCCAGCGCCGCACTGGGGGCCGTACTGGCCGGCGAGGAAGGTGGCGCGGGGCTCGACACCCAGTCCGCCACCGACGCGCTGAAACAGAAGGCCGTGCAATCGCTGTTCAAGCGCCTGAGCGGCAAGGACAAGACCGAAGAAGACGACGACGGCCAGTGACGGTTTGGGTATGCGGGTCGCTTTGAGCCAGCGGATTCGGGCGGCGGATCGGCCGTGGTGACGTTACCTGCCGGCATGCCGGTCATCGACCGGCAAAAATCGGGCGCGGCGGCGTTGGTCCGTCACGCCGGCGGCGGTTGCTGGCCAGCCAGCGGGTGCAGCCAGACCGCATCGCCGTCGAGGTAGTGTTCGCGCTTCCAGATCGGTACATCGGCCTTGATCGCGTCGATGACCCACCGGCTGGCCGCGTAGGCGGCATCGCGGTGACCAGCGCTGACACCGACCCACACCGCGAGATCGCCGACCGCGAGTTCACCCACCCGGTGTACCGCCACGGCCTGGCACAATGCGAAACGCTGCACCGCCTCGGCCAGAATCCGCTCACCCTCGGCGACCGCCAGCGGACGATAAGCCTGATAGTTCAAACCCGATACCGCCCGGCCGGCATGCCGATTGCGGACCCGACCCTCGAAAACCAGCCAGGCCCCGGCACCGTCGTCGACCAGCTGTGCGTGCAGCGTCGCCGCATCGATCGGCTCTGCGCTCAGCGCAAAACGTTTCATCCGCCCGACACCGGCGGAATGAACACCACCTCGGCGCCGTCGTGCAGCGGGCTGTCCCAGCCGGCGAAAGCACCGTCCACGGCGACCCGCAGATGTTCGATCGGCCAGTCGATAGCCAGCACCTTGGCCCTGTCGAGGTAAAGCGCACGCAGATCGTGGGCGGCCGTGGTGATCGTCTCCGACTCCCGACCGGCAGCCTCGGCGAGCGCGGCGAAGTACAACAGACGCACCTGCACGGGGTGGGTGACGCTCATTCCGCTGCCACCCGGGCGGACTTGCCGCCGCGCTTGGTCAACAGGCGGGCCGGACCGATCACAATGCCGTGACTGAGCGCCTTGCACATGTCGTATACCGTGAGCCCGGCGACCGTGGCGCCGGTCAGCGCCTCCATTTCCACGCCGGTGCGGTGATGGGTGCGGACCCGGCAAACGATGCGCAGCGTGGTCTCTGCGCTCCAGTCGATGTCGAACCGGCAACCGTCGATCGGCAGTGGGTGGCAGAACGGGATCAGCTCGTGGGTCCGCTTGACAGCCATCGTGCCGGCGACGATCGCGACATCGATCACCGCGCCTTTGGCGGTGCGCAGCGCCGCCGCACGCAGCGAAGCGGCAACGGCGGCCGGAAAGCGCACCCGGCACTCGGCCTCGGCCTCGCGGTCGGTGGCCGGCTTGTCGCCGACATCGACCATGGCCGGCCGGCCACTGGCGTCGATGTGGCTGAGTTTCGCCGTGGACTCGCGCAAGGTCTTCGCCACATCAGCCTCCGATCATGAACATTTCGATCCGTCGCCCACTAGCCCCGGGTCGCTCGGCACGCTGCTCGCTGTAGCGGTCGGCACGGGCCTGCCAGACGCCGGAAATGGCCGCGTCGATGCCGCTGTCCGGTCCGGCCAGGCTGGGCCGCAGATCGCGTCCATTGGCAGCGAACAGACAGCCGAACAGCCGGCCATCAGCGGACAGCCGGGCCCGCTGGCAGTCGCCGCAGAACGGCGCGCTGATCGAACTGACGAACCCGATCTCGCCTGCGCCATCTTCGAAGGCGTGACGGTTGGCAACCTCGCCGCGGTATCTGGCTGCCAGCGGGCGCAGCGGCCAGCGCGCGTGGATCGCCTCGCGCAATTCGGCCGAGGGCACCACATCCTGCGCCCGCCAGCCGTTGCAGGTGCCGACATCCATGTACTCGATGAAACGCAGCACATGCCCCGTGCCGCGAAAATGCGCGGCCAGCGGCAGTACATCCGCTTCATTCGCGCCGCGCCGCACCACGCAATTGATCTTGATCGACCCGAACCCGGCCGCTTCGGCCGCAGCGATGCCGGCCAGCACCTGCTCGACCCGGCCCCGCCCGCCGGACAGCGCGGCGAAACGATCCGGATCGAGGCTGTCCAGGCTCACCGTGAGCCGGTGCAGCCCGGCCCGGCGCAGCGCGTCCGCCTGACCGGCGAGCAGGCTGCCGTTGGTGGTCAGCGCCAGATCCTCGACGCCAGCGATGGCCGCCAGCTGCGCGACCAATTCGGGCAGGTTCTTGCGCAGCAGCGGCTCGCCACCGGTCAGCCGCAGCTTGCGCACGCCGAGCCGCACGAAGCCGCGGACCAGTCGTTCGATCTCGTCGAAGGTCAGCCGTCCGTCCCGGTCCAGCCCGAACCCTTCCGGCGTGCGCTCGGCCGGCATGCAGTACGGGCAGCGGAAATTGCAGGCATCGATCACCGACACCCGCAGATCGCGCAACGGCCGGCCAAGCCGATCCTGGACCGGCATCGATGCGGGCTTCGGCTGCGCATTCACGGCACACCCCGCAGGCCGGCCGGCGCGCGCAGCGGATAGGCGATGTCCGGCTCGGCAACCCGAAAGCCGCGTGCGGCGATCGCCGCCGCCGCGGCCAGGTCGGCGTAGTGATAGATCAGCAGGCGCTGGTGCAGGGCGGGCGGATACTCGCGTTCCAGCTCATCGATGCCGCTGTGCGCCGGATTGCCGTTCAGATCGCAGTCGTGCGCCACCAGCTCCTCGTCGTCGGCCTGCTCGGCCAGCACTTCGGGTATCGGCCGGGTATCGCCGGTGAAGACCAGGCTGGCCCTCAGGCGCAGACCGAAGGCGCTGCCCGGCTTGCCGTGACGCACCGGGAATACGTCGAACCAGCAGCCGTCCAGCCAGAATCCGCCGGTCACCGGCACCAGTTGGAACGGGTCCCAGAAGTTGCTGCCGCCCTCGGCGGTGACGCCGGGATAGTCGGCCACCCGCGCATGCAGCAGGGCCACCAGCGCGGCCGGCACGAACAGCCGGGGCGTCGCCTTTTCAGGACCGAACATCGCCCGGGCGAACAGCGCTTCCATGCCTCCAACGTGATCGAGATGGCAATGGGTGATGAACACCGTCGGCGGCGGCGCGCCGTAGCGGCGCAGATAGGCATCGATCGCCAACGCTCCGCAGTCGATCATCAGCAGGGGTTGGCCGCCGCGCTCGATGACCGCGCTGGAATTGCCCAGCGCAGGTGCCAGCGCATTGCCGACGCCGAGAAAGCGCAGCGACCAGCCCTGCCCCTCGCTCACAGGAATGCATCCCGGTAGGCGGCTTGCAGGCTCGCAAAACGCTGATTCAGGCCGCTGGCTTGCTGCCGCGGGCAGACCTTGCGCAGCGACCGCAGCAGCCGCGCCAGGTTGGCCTGCCGCCAGCCGGCCGCCTGGATCCTGATCCGGCTGCGGTCGAAGTCGATGAGATAGTGCCGTCCACTGCTGTCCATGAGCACATTGTGGGCGTTGAGGTCGGCGTGGTGAACCCCGGCACGATGAAATCCGGCAATCAGCCGGCCGATATCCGCCCATTGCGGCGCATCGAGACCCACCCCGACCAGTTCGGCGAGCGAGCGCACATCGGCGATGCGCTCGACCAGAATGTCGGCGCGATAGGTCAGCCCCTGCCGGCAGTAGCCGGCCGCCAGCGGCGCCGGTACCGGCAGACCCAGCCCGGTCATGCGCGCCAGCAGCGCGAATTCGGCCAGGCTGCGCACCCGCGCCTCGCCCAGAAACAGATAGCGGTCGCGGATCAGCCGACCGACCAATCCGCCGCGTCGGTAATGCCTGAGCACCCCGTCGCCGAACCCGCCCCTGACGAACCACGCCGATCCGCGACCACCGGAGGCGACCGGCTCGGCCGCCTGCTGCCACTGTTGCGGGTCGAACAACTCGCTGGACGGTGCTGCTATGCGATCGGCGTCGAACGCGATTGCGCCGTCACCGGAGCGACCGCTGAACCGCAACACATCGAATTCGGATCTCATGCCGCGCGGCTCTTCGCCTTGGCCAGTTCGGAGTGTAGAGCAGCCGCGCACCGGTCGGACCGATCGAGCGACTCAGGACGTGCCGGCGCCGCGGTAATCCTGGTAACTCTTCTCTTCGACATAGCTCGAGCCGAGCACCCGGTTGATCTCGTGCTTGATACGCGCGCGCTCGTCGTTCTCGAAGTACACCGAACGGGCCAGCCGGATGAACTCGGCATCGAAGGATTGCGACTGCTCCTTGAGGCGGATGGCGTCCTCGATGTCCCAAAGCCGCTCGTTGACCGCCCTCAGCCGCTCCCGCAGCGCGGAAATATCCTGTCCGCAGGCCGGATGGGCCGACCATGTGGCGCTCAGCGCATCCAGCTCGCGGCGCACGTTGGCCAGCTTGGCCGGGTCGCCGATCCGCTCGGACTTGATGGTCAGAATGGCGATCTTGTCTAGCAGTTCGCCGAAGGATACCGGGACGCGGAGTTCAGTCATGATCGCCTCAAGTGGATCGGGTGCATTCCGGGCTGCGTCCGCCCCGCAACTCCGCCACGTCGGGCGGTCTGAAAAGCAAAAGGGCCCTGTCGGGCCCTTCGGCAGTCTCCCCCAGCCGCACGCACAGGCTGAAAGGGATGGCGGAGAGGGTGGGATTCGAACCCACGGTACAGCAAGCTGTACTCCGGATTTCGAGTCCGGTCCATTCGACCACTCTGGCACCTCTCCGGCGCGGTCGCTGCCTGTCGGCAAGCCCGATAGCATAAGTCCAGTCCGTGGTCAGAACAAGCCCCAGTCTTGTCCAACGAGGTATGAGCCTGAACGCCTGGGCCCATTCCAACCGAGCATCCCGTGGCCGGGAGCGGCCGGCCGCCACTGGTGGCGCAGCGCCGAACGCGAGTCGGCCCCTGGCCGGGGAAACCCGTTACCGAGTTCGCGTGGATCGCATGGCTTGAACCGGACATCCTCCACCAAAGCCGGGGCGGTTCGGAAAATCCCCTGAACCCGTGGCTGAATTGGTAAAGTCTGCTGCCATTCAGCGCTGTCCTCACTCACGCCGCTACGCTTGACGCCCTGCTGCTGCGGCGGCGTCCGGCATCATCGCGCTGCGTCCGCTTGGCGAACCGTTTTCCGTTTCAATCAAAGAGTCCATGCACGCCAGATCCCACGCCATGATCGAATTCGGCCACCTCAGCCACGCCGGTTTGCGCCGTCAGCGAAACGAGGACACCTATTACGGAAACGCCGAACTCGGCCTGTGGCTGGTGGCCGACGGCATGGGTGGCCATGACTACGGCGAAGTGGCCAGCGCCCTGGCCAGGGAGGCCGTGGTCCGCGAGGTACGCTCAGGGAAAGCGCTTGCGGATGCCATCCGAACCGCCGATGCGGAAATCATCCGCCTCTCGCGCACCCGCAAGCAGCCGCTGCCGATGGGCACGACGATCGCCGGTGCCTGTATCCACGGCCACGAGTTTCTGGTCGCCTGGGTTGGCGACAGCCGTGCCTACCTCTGGCGCGACGGCGTGCTCCGGCAGCTCTCGCAGGATCACAGCATGGTGCAGAGTCTGATCGACCGGGGCGCCCTGACCACCGAACAGGCGCGTCGCCACCCCCAGCGCAACGTGATCACTCAGGCTCTGGGCATCACCGAGCCGGATCAGCTCAACATCGAGACTGCGGTCGGCCAGCTCGATCCGGGTGACCAGCTGCTGTTGTGCAGCGATGGCCTGACCGAGGAGCTCGACGACGCGGTGATCGCCCGGGTGCTGGGCCGGGCCGAGCTGAGCGCCCAGGAGTGCGTCGATCAGCTGGTGCTGGCCGCGCTGGAGCGTGGCGGCTCGGACAACATCACCGCCATCGTCATCCGCCAACACTGAACCACCGGGTCGACCGCCGGGTTCCGCTCAGGACGGGATGCGCCGCCACAGGCTGCCGCCCGACGCCTTGTCGATGGCGTCCAGCCGCTGCTCGTGAGCGGAGGCTTCCGCTGCGGTGGCAGCCAGCACGCGGCGCTGGCCGACAGCGGCTCCGGCCACGGCATCGAGCGCGGCGGCCACTTCGCCACTGCCGGGCGCGACCAGCGACAGATCGCCCTGGCCCGCGGTGAGCGCCAGATAGACATCGGCCAGCAGCTGCGCATCGAGCAGTGCACCGTGCAACTCGCGCCCGGAATTATCCACATCCAGCCGCCGGCACAGCGCATCGAGGCTGTTGCGCTGGCCGGGAAACCGCTCTCGGGCAAGGGCCAATGTGTCGAGCACGGTTGCGTGGTCCTCGATCCGGCCAAAGCCGCCGTCCAGACGGGCCAGCTCGGCGTTGAGAAAACCGACGTCGAAGGCGGCGTTGTGAATGATCAGCTCGGCGTCGCGAATGAAGTCGATGAATTCCGACACCACGTCGGCAAAGCGCGGCTTGTCGGAAAGAAACTCCCGGGTCAGCCCGGTCACTTCCTGCGCGCCGGCATCGATATCCCGGTCGGGATTGAGGTAACGCTGAAACCTTCGCCCGCTGGGTCGTCGCGCCATAAGCTCGACGCAGCCGATTTCCACCACGCGGTGGCCTTTCTCCCAGGACAGCCCGGTGGTTTCGGTGTCCAGCACGATTTGCCGCATTCGGATGTCTCCCCTTCGATGGACTAGCGCAGCTTTTCGGCCTCGGAGCGCGCCTGCGCGTCGACCCGCTCGTTGTCCGGGTCGCCGGAGTGGCCCTTGACCCAGTGCCAGGCGACCGTATGGCGCGCATTGGCGGTGTGCAGACGCTGCCACAGGTCCTGGTTCTTTACCGCGCCGCCGGATGCGGTGCGCCAGCGACGCGCCAGCCAGTTGGGCAGCCACTCGGTGATGCCCTTGCGCACATACTGCGAGTCGGTATACAGCGCCACCTCGCAGTGCTGCGTCAATGCCTCGAGTGCGCAGATGGCGGCCATCAGCTCCATGCGGTTGTTGGTGGTCTGTGCCTCGCCGCCGGACAGCATGCGCTCGTGCCCGCCGTGCTTGAGCAGCGCCGCCCAGCCACCCGGACCGGGATTGCCGAGACAGGCGCCATCAGTATGTATCTGCACGTCCTTTTTCATCCAGCCTGCACCCCAGAGCCCAGACGAAGGGCGCGTCGGCCCGGCCGGATCGGTATCAGGCCAGCCTGGTGCTTGCGGGCGATGACCAGCCTGGCGAACAGAAACCGCTCCAGATACCGGCGCCGGGCCGACGGCTCGGGATCGACCGCCTTGGGCGGGCTCCACAGCGGCCCCAGCCCGGAGCAGCTGTCGACCTGAAGATCGTGATCATGCAGCCATTGGCGAACCGTCGCCGCGCCTGGCGGGCGCAAGCCGCACCCGCGCCAGCGCAGTCGGGCGGGGCCGAGCGGGTTCAAAAGCAGGATCATCAAGGTTCCTTCCGGTTCGAGGACACGGGCAAGCGAGGCAATCAGCTGTTCGGGCTGATCGGAAGTTTCAAGCACATGCTGCGCCACGATCAATGCCACCGAATCATCGGCCACCGGCAGCGCGTCGTCCCGGCATTGCACATCCCCCGACAGCCGGTCGCCGGACCGTGTCAGACTGAGCAATCGATTGGCCCGGTGGCCGGTCAGGGCGCGGGATGACCCCTCGCTCGGGCGCAGATGCACTGCCCAGCGACCGTAAACCCGGGCGATAACCGGGCTGGCCTGCCGCAATGCCTCGGCCATCAACGCCTGCGCCAAGGAGCTCTCGAACCACCCGCTCGAGGTGGCGGGTGCTTGACGGGTTGATGTGTTGCCGGGCATGGTCGCAATTTTGCGCCATCCCGGCGCGCGGGTCACCCGCCCGACTCCAGATCTTCGATGGAAAACGACCATGCTCACCGCCTTGCCCGCCTTCAGTGACAATTACATCTGGCTGCGCGACACCGGTGCGGGCGCGGTCGTGGTCGATCCGGGCGAAGCCGGCCCGGTGATCGCCGCCGCCGAAGCGGGCATTGCGCTGGGCGCGATCCTCATCACCCATCATCATGCCGACCACGTCGGTGGCGTGGCGCACCTGCGCGAAAAATATCGGTTGCCCTGCTACGGCCCGCATGATCCGCGCATTCCGGGCCCGGTAGAGCGCGTCGGCGAGGGCGACCGGGTCGAGGTGTGCGGCCAGCACTACACGGTGATTGAAGTGCCCGGCCACACCCGTACGCACATCGCGTTTCACGGCGAAGGCGTGCTGTTCTGCGGCGACACCCTGTTCAGTCTCGGCTGCGGCCGGCTGTTCGAGGGCACGCCGGCCCAGATGCGCGCGTCACTCGGTCGACTGGCGGCGCTGGCCGACGACACGCTGGTCTGCTGCGGCCACGAATACACCCAATCCAACGCCGCATTCGCCCTCGCGGTCGATCCCGACAACCGCCAACTGCGCGAACGCGCGCTGGAAGTCGACCGGCTTCGGGAGCAAGGAAGGATCACGCTGCCCAGCACGATCGCCAGCGAGCGCGCCTGCAATCCGTTCTTCCGGGTCGACTCTCCAGCGCTTCGCGCGGCGGCACAGCGTCGGCTTGGTCACCCGCCGTGCGACGACGACCAGAGCTTTGCGGCCATCCGCGCGTGGAAGGATGATTTCAGGGCATGACCGGCCCGACCCTGCGGGCCGCCGGGATCGGCCTGACATTGGCTCTTTGCCTGCTGCTGACCGCCTGCCAGACACCGCCGCAGCGCAGCGCACCGGAGCAACCGGCAACCGCTGTGCCGTCTGAGCAGGAACCGGCCGACAGCCGTGCGCCCTCTCGACATCCACCTTCGGCTTCGCCGCGCGTGCCGGATGAGACTTCTCAGCAGCTGACCACTGACGGCCACAGCGGGCCAGCGGCCGAAACCGTGTTCGAGCGATTGGTGGCAGGCTTCGCCGAGCCGACATGCAGCGAGGATCAGGCCGTCACGCGTTGGCTGACCCGGTATCGGGCTCCGTCGCGGCGCATCGACGACCAACTGCTCCAGGCCGCCGATCTGCTCGGCCATGTTCTCGATCACGTCGAAGCCGCTGGGCTGCCGACGCAGTTTGCGCTCATTCCTTTCATCGAGAGCAACTACCGACCCGAGGCAAAGGGCCAGGGCGGCCCTGTCGGCCTTTGGCAGATCGTGCCATCCACGGGGCGAGGGCTTGGCCTGCAGATCGATTCCCGCTTCGATGGCCGGCTGTCAGTGCATCAGTCGACGGTCGCCGCCATCGAACATCTCGGCGACCTGTACCGCCGTTTCGGCGACTGGCGGGCCGCCGCGATGGCCTACAACGCCGGCGAGTACCGGCTGCTGGCCGCGCTACGCGCCGCCGGATCGGAAGAGATATCCGCTGAACGCCGACTGCCACCCGGCTTGGCGCCGATCACCTACGCCTATGTCGCCAAAGTTCGGGCGCTGGCCTGCCTGATCGCATTCCCCGAACGCCACGGCCTGGACTTTGCAAAACCGATCGGTCGGGTGGCGCCAACCATCCTCGTGTTGCCGCCGGGCGAGTTTGCGCTGCCCGAGCTGGCGACCGCCCTGGGAACCGATGCCGCAGCGCTGAGACGGCTCAACGGCGGCCACCTCGGCGACCGAGTACGTGCTTCGAGTCCGCGCGAACTGCTGGTGGCAGCCACCGCGCAGCCTCAGGCAGCCGATCTGCTCGCGTTGGCCCGCGCGCCGGTACTCGAACACCGGGTGAAGTCAGGCGACAGTCTGTGGAAAATTGCCCGCCAGCACGGGCTGGCTCTGGCCGACCTGATGGTCTGGAACGGCATTCAGCCCGGGACCATACTGAAGCCCGGACGGCTGCTTCGACTGGCGCCTTGATGGCGTCGGGGCGGATATCGGGCCGGGTCTCCGACATCCAGCGTGCCGGCACGGCCCCGGCAAATGACATAAGCTTTCGACCCGGATCGTAGTCACATCCCACCGCAACCTGGAGACACACCCGTGGCATTTCTCAAAGGCAAGCGCGCCCTCATTGTCGGCATCGCCAGCCAACGCTCCATCGCCAGCGGCATCGCCGAGGCGATGCACCGCGAGGGCGCCGAGCTGGCTTTCACCTATCAGAACGACAAATTGAAGTCACGCGTCGAAGCGGCCGCGGCCGAGTGCGGCTCCAACATCGTTCTGCCGCTGGATGTCGCCGACGACGCTCAGATCGACAGCGTCTTCGAGGCACTGGGCACGCACTGGGATGGTTTCGACATCCTCATCCATTCGGTCGGATTCGCGCCGCGCGAGGCCATCGAAGGCGAGTATCTCGATGGACTGACCCGGGAGAATTTTCGCATCGCCCACGACATTTCCAGCTACAGCCTCTCGGCACTCGCCAAGGCCGCGCGGCCGATGATGAAGGGCCGCAATGGCGCCATCCTCACGCTCACCTATCTGGGCGCGGCTCGCGCGCTCGCCAACTACAACGTGATGGGAGTGGCCAAGGCGTCGCTCGAAGCCAGCGTGCGCTATCTGGCGCTCAACCTCGGGCCGGAAGGCACCCGCGTCAACGCCATTTCCGCCGGTCCGATCAAGACGCTGGCCGCTGCCGGCATCGCCAACTTCCGGAAAATGCTCGGCCACGTGGAGAGCCAGGCACCCTTGCGACGCACGGTCACCATCGAAGACGTTGGCAATGTCGCGGCATTTCTGTGCTCGGATCTCGCGGCCGGGGTGACCGGTGAAGTCACCTACGTCGATGCCGGCTACAACATCCTGGGCATGACGGGCATCGACGGTAATTGAAAACCGTTGAGGCAGGTCGCCCGGCGCAGCCAGACGCGCCCGTCCCGGTCGAACTCATGCGCTGACCGGGGCGCCATCCCAAGGCGCGTCAAGCGATGCAGATGTCACGCCAGTCCGCGTGCTGAAGCCGCTCGCGCACGATGGACCACGCCAGACCAGGTCCGGCAGACTCCCCGTCGACAAAAAGGCCCGACAGTGTCGGGCCTTCCGATGCCTCATCGGCAACCGTCTGCGCTCGGCTGAGGTCAGAGCGCCTCTTCGACGATAGTGACCGGGATCATCTTGCGCAGGGCAGCGAGGTAGGCGCGCAGTTCCTGATCGCCGGTCAAACCAGTGAGCTGCTGACGCACCGAATTGCGGCTGACCGGATCGAGCGCTTCGGGATTTCCATCGGTCGCGCCCGACAGGGCGATGAGCGCGAACCGGCCCGGACCAAATTCGGCCAGCCCGTAGCTGAGTCCACCCTCGGCGGGAATCGGCAGGCGAAACGCGGTTTCGACGATGGCCGGGTCGGGACTGGTCGCGAAGCGCCGGAGCGACAGCGCCACTTCGGGCGACCCACCAGCCTCGTCCGCGACTTCGGTCAGGGTGGCGCCCGCCTGGACCCTTGCGAGCAAGGCTTCGGCCTTGCTGCGCGCCGCTTCAGTCAGCTGCTGCGCCTGGAAATCGCTCTCGACGCGCTCCCGCACCTGTTCCAGCGGCAAGGTCTGCGAGGGCTTGTGTTCGATGACCCGAAGCAGAACCATCCGGTTGCTGCCGAGTTCGATCGGATCGCTGGCCAAGCCTTCCTCGATGAGTTGCGGCGAAAAGGCCGCCGAAATCACCTCAGGATGACTCGCAACACCCTCACCGCCTTCGCGCGTGAACAGTTCGGTAGTCTTCGCTTCCAGACCCAGTGACTCGGCAGCCGATGCAAGCGATGACGGATCGCGATAGCTGGCATCGACCAGGCGGCCCGAAAGCTCGCTGTAGGAACGTTCGCGTTCCCCTTCCAGGTACTCCTGCTCGAGCTCGGCGCGCACCTGCTCGAATGGCACCTCGCTGCCCTCACGGACCTCCGAAACCCATACCAGATGCCAACCTTCGCTGCTGCGCACCGGGTCGCTGACCTGATTCGGCTCAGCGGCGAATATCGCGGCGTCGAGTTCGGCATCGATCAGCCCCGGCTCGATCCAACCCAATTCGCCACCCGCTGCCCGGGAGCCCAGGTCTTCGGAAAACTCGCTTGCCAGCGCCGCAAAATCCTCTCCGGCGCGAATCCGTTCAGCCAGCTCATTCGCCTTCGACTGCGCGCTGGCAACCACCGACGCATCCGCATCAGCGGGCAGCTTGATCAGGATATGCGAAGCGAGGCGTTGCTCGGGCTCGACGTAACGATTCTTCTGCTCTTCGTAGCGTTGCCGCAGGCTCTCCTCATCGACAGTCGACTCGACCGGCACATCGTCGCTCGACAGCTCGACGTATTCGATCGCGACCTGCTCCTCGCTCCGATAGCGTCCACTGTTGGCCTCATACCATGCCGTCAACGCCTCCGAATCAGGGCTCTGGGACTCTAGCTCAGGCGGCTCGATGGCCAGATACTCGATGTCCCGGGTCTGGTCGGCCAAACGAAGAAAGTCATTGAGTTCAGCATCGGTGACGAATGCGCTCTCAATCAACTGAACGGGGAGCTGACGGAGCAGCATGTCGCGACTGATCTGCTGCTCAAGCGAGCGCGGCGTCATCCCCTGCGCGGCGAGCAACAATTGGTACTGTGTTGCGTTGAAGCGACCATCGACCTGAAACGCCGGGATGGCTGCGATGGCGTCGCGAATCTGTCCGCCGGTCACCGTCAGGCCCATTTTTTCCGAGGCCAGCAGCAATAGCTCTTCGTCGACCATCTGCTCCAGCAGCTGGCGTCGGGCGATCGGTGTATCCACCTGCTGCGGATCGTAGCGTTCGCCCAGCTGCTGACGCTGGCTTTGCCGATATTGCTCGAATCGGGCGCGGAACGCATCGGGCGTGATCTCCGTCTCGCCAACCTTGGCGACATAACTGGACACGGCCGACGAAAAATAATTGTTGACGCCGAAAAATGCGAACGGCACGACCAGGATGGCAACGATGACGCCAGCCAACCAGCCGCCCGTGGTTTTCTCTCGAAGTTTCTGAAGCATGTTTGTTCAGGCCTTCACCGGAGGGCGGCCCAAGACCGCCCGGGTTCACAAACGGCAAGGGCGCCTGAAAGGCGCCCTTGGTGTAAATGGCGGAGTGGACGGGACTCGAACCCGCGACCCCCGGCGTGACAGGCCGGTATTCTAACCGACTGAACTACCACTCCGCGCCGTGAAACTGTTCGCTCGAAAGCGTGCTACTGCAAAACTACAACGTCGGACGCATGCAACCGGCAACCCGACTGGATGCTGGTGGGTGCTGAGGGTTTCGAACCCCCGACCCTCGCCTTGTAAGGGCGATGCTCTACCGCTGAGCTAAGCACCCAGGCGAAGCTGGTCAGTTTACAGCATCCTTGAGGCCTTTGCCAGCCTTGAAGCCTGGAACTTTCGAGGCTTTGATCTTGATGGTGTCGCCGGTGCGCGGATTGCGGCCGGTGCGAGCTGCGCGCTTGCGAACCTGGAACGTGCCGAAGCCCACCATGGTGACAGTGTCGTTCTTCTTGAGCGCCTTTTTGACCACGTCCACGAATGCGTCAATGGCACGACCAGCATCCGCCTTGGACAGATCGCCGGTGGCAGCGATGGCATCGATCAATTCAGATTTATTCATTTACTGTGACTCCCTATGAGCAAGGTTTCCCCGCAATCCCGTTTTCAATCGACCCGCTGCGCGGTGGAACAAACACTACGGACGATCGACCTGGGTCACGCCGATGGAAGAGGATACATGCAGCGCGCCTGCGGGTTTTATACCAGCGCACCGCGCGGGGCGCAACACGAAACAGCCAGTACTCATGCGCCTTTCCGGCCTTTTGTCGTGCCGCGCCAGGTCCACCGGACAGCTTGACAATTCGCCGAACTCAGTGTCGGTGTGCCGGGGTTTCGCTGTCGTCAGCTGCAACGGCAGCCTTCGTCGTCGCCGGCAGCTCTTCCTTTTCCGAGCCCGGCGTCAACGCTCTCTCCAGTGCGATGTCCAGCACCTGATCGATCCACCGAACCGGAATGATCTCAAGGTTATCGATAAGAGTCTTCGGCAAGTCGACGAGATCCTTCCGGTTTTCCTCGGGGATGATCACCGTGTCGATACCGCCGCGCAGCGCCGCCAGCAGTTTTTCCTTCAATCCACCGATCGGCAGAACGCGGCCACGAAGCGTGATTTCTCCGGTCATCGCGACGTTCGCGCGGACTGGCACCCTGGACAGGACCGAGACCAGGGCGGTCACCATTGCGATGCCTGCGCTCGGTCCGTCCTTCGGGGTGGCGCCCTCGGGCACATGGACGTGAATATCGTTCGACTTGTGGAAATCGGCATCCAGCCCCAGCGCCTGAGCGCGAGCACGGACCACCGACAGCGCCGCCTTTGCGCTCTCCTGCATCACATCTCCCAGCTTTCCGGTGAGCGTGAGCGTTCCCTTGCCCGGCAGCAAAGTGGCTTCGATTTGCAGCAGATCGCCGCCGACTTCGGTCCAGGCCAGGCCGGTCACCAGTCCGATCTCATTAGCCTTTTCGGCCCGGCCGAAATCGAAGCGCTGCACGCCCAGGTATTTCGCCAGATTCTTCGGACTCACCTGCACGGCCTTGGCACGGCCTTTGCCCTTGGACGCGCGTGGGCCGGCCAGGGCAATCTCCTTGACAACCTTACGGCAGATCTTGGCGATCTCCCGCTCCAGGTTGCGTACGCCCGACTCACGTGTGTAATAGCGCACGATGTCGCGCAGTGCGCCTTCGGTGATGCGCAGTTCCTCCGCAACGAGACCATTGGCCTTGATCTGCTTGGGCACCAGGTAGCGCTCGGCGATATTGAGTTTCTCTTCCTCGGTGTAGCCCGGAATGCGGATCACCTCCATGCGATCGAGCAGCGGTCCGGGGATGTTCAGCGTATTGGCGGTCGCGACGAACATCACCTCGGAAAGATCCAGATCGACTTCGAGGTAATGGTCGTTGAAGGTATGGTTCTGCTCGGGATCGAGCACTTCGAGCAGCGCCGACGACGGATCGCCGCGGAAGTCCATGCTCATCTTGTCGATCTCATCGAGCATCATCAGCGGATTGCGCGCACCGATCTTGCTCAGGTTCTGCACGATGCGGCCCGGCATCGAGCCAATGTAGGTTCGCCGATGACCGCGAATCTCCGCTTCGTCGCGCACGCCACCGAGGCTCATCCGAACGAACTTGCGGTTGGTCGCACGCGCGATGCTCTGGCCAAGCGAGGTCTTGCCGACGCCCGGAGGCCCGACCAGGCACAGAATCGGGCCCTTCATCTGCTTTACCCGGGTCTGCACGGCCAGATACTCGAGAATCCGCTCCTTCACCTTTTCCAGACCGTAGTGATCGGCATCCAGCACTTCCTGGGCTGCGCGCAGATCTTTGCGGACCTTGGAACGCTTCTTCCACGGCACGCCCACCAGCCAGTCGACGTAGTTGCGCACCACGGTCGCTTCGGCCGACATCGGCGGCATTTGCTTGAGTTTGTTGAGCTCGGCCCGGGCCTTGGTTTCGACCACCTTGGGCATGCCGGCCTCGGCGATCTTTTTGGCCAGTTCCTCGAGTTCGTTCGGCGCATCCTCGCCTTCGCCCAGCTCACGCTGGATCGCCTTCATCTGCTCGTTGAGGTAGTACTCCCGCTGACTCTTCTCCATCTGCGACTTGACCCGCCCGCGGATCCGCTTCTCCATCTGCTGGACATCGAGTTCGCCGTCCACCAGGCCGATCAGCAGTTCCAGACGCGCCGCAGTGTCCAGCGTTTCCAGCAGTTTCTGCTTGTCCGCAAGGCGCACGCCCAAGTGAGCGGCGATGGTGTCGGCAAGGCGGTCCGGATCGTCGATGCCCGACAGCGTGGTCAGCAGCTCGGGCGGCAGTTTCCGGTTCATCTTGACGTACTGCTCGAACAGACCGAGCAGAGTCCGGGCAGTGGCTTCCAGTTCGCGCGCCTCGACCTTCGAGTCGGTCGCCGCCAGTTCGGCCCGCGCGGACAGCGCGCCATCCTCGTCCTGGAGACGACTGATCAGCACGCGTTGCTCGCCCTCGACCAGCACCTTGGTGGTGCCGTCGGGGAGCTTGAGCAGCTGAAGCACCTGGGCAACCGTGCCCACGCGATAGAGATCGTCGGCGCCCGGATCGTCGACATCGGGGCTGATCTGGGCAACGAGAATGATGCGCTTGTCCGCCTCCATGACTGCATCGAGCGCGCGAATGGATTTTTCGCGACCCACGAACAGCGGGATGACCATGTGGGGATAAACCACGACATCGCGCAGCGGAAGAACCGGCAGCGTCATTGACGTCTTGTGAGTGGTGACCATCGTAGAGCTCCAAACGAACCTTGGCAGCCCGGGCGGGCCGCTCCAGCTTAGTTTATGGGGGCTCTCCCGGCAGGATGCAAGCAAGCGTCGAGTCGCCCCGCGCGATGAAAGCTGCGGGGCATCAGGATCAGTGACTTGCGTGCCGCTGTGCTACTCGGCCGCAGCCTTGGGCGGCGCCTGAACGCCGGAATAAATCAAGTACGGCTCGGCCTGGTTGCTGATCACCGAATCATCGACCACGACCTTGCTGACATTCTCAAGCGAGGGAAGCTCGAACATGGTATCCAGCAGGACGCCCTCCAGGATCGTGCGCAGGCCGCGGGCACCGGTCTTGCGCTTCAGTGCCTTCTGAGCGATCGCCGCCAGGGCGTCGGCGCGGATTTCCAGATCCACGCCTTCCATCTCGAACAGCTTCTTGAACTGTTTGGTGACGGCGTTCTTGGGCTCGGTGAGGATCTGCACCAAAGCCGCCTCATCCAGCTCCTCCAGCGTGGCCACCACCGGCAGCCGACCGACGAACTCCGGTATCAAGCCGAACTTGATCAGGTCCTCCGGCTCGACCACCGCCAGCACCTTGCCGATCTCGGTCTTTCGGGTCTTGCTCTTCACCTTGGCCCCGAAACCGATGCCACCGGCATCGGTGCTGCGCTGCTCGATGACTTTCTCGAGCCCGGCGAACGCACCGCCGCAGATGAACAGGATGTTGCGGGTATCGACCTGCAGGAATTCCTGCTGAGGATGCTTGCGGCCACCCTGGGGCGGCACCGAAGCGATGGTTCCCTCGATCAGTTTGAGCAGGGCCTGCTGAACACCCTCACCCGACACGTCGCGGGTGATCGAGGGGTTCTCGGCCTTGCGGGAAATCTTGTCGATCTCGTCGATGTAGACGATGCCCGACTGAGCCTTCTCGACATCGTAGTCGCAGTTCTGCAACAGCTTCTGGATGATGTTTTCCACGTCCTCGCCGACATAGCCGGCTTCGGTCAGCGTGGTCGCGTCGGCGATGGTGAACGGGACATTGAGCAGCCGCGCCAGCGTTTCGGCCAGCAGCGTCTTGCCCGAGCCGGTCGGTCCGATCAGCAGGATATTGGATTTGGCCAGTTCGACATCGTCATTTCTCTGGCGGCTTTCCATGCGCTTGTAGTGGTTGTAAACCGCCACCGAAAGCGTCTTTTTGGCCCGCCGCTGGCCGATGACGTACTGGTCGAGCACATCCATGATCTCGCGCGGCTTGGGCAGGTGGCTGCGCGCCGCCTGGGCTTTTTCCTCAAGCTCCTCGCGGATGATGTCATTGCACAGTTCCACGCATTCATCGCAGATGAACACGCTGGGTCCGGCGATGAGCTTGCGCACTTCATGCTGGCTCTTGCCACAGAAGGAGCAGTAAAGAATTTTTCCGCTGTCGGGGGATCGGCCCTGGCTATCGGACATGCTGGCATTGCCTGTTCTGGGGTCGGTCTGATCGGAGAATAGCACAGCCCGGCAGGGGGATGCGTTCACCCCCGCTCGGAGCTGTGACCGGCCTCTGGGGCCGCTTTCCGGACCCGATCAACCGGGCTGGATGGTCTCGTCGCCGCGACGATCGAGGACGTGGTCGATCAGGCCGTATTCGCGGGCCTGGTTCGCATTCTTGAAGTTGTCGCGGTCGGTATCCTTGGCGATCTGCTCGATCGGCTGGCCGGTGTGGTTGGCCAGTATCTGATTGAGCGTATCGCGCATGGTGAGGATCTCGCGCGCGTGGATGTCGATGTCGCTGGCCTGGCCCTGGAAACCGCCCAGAGGCTGATGAATCATCACCCGTGAGTTGGGCAGCGAGTGGCGCTTTCCGGCGGCACCGGCCGCCAGCAGCAACGCTCCCATACTGGCAGCCTGACCCACGCAGATGGTGCTCACGTCGGGGCGAACGAACTGCATGGTGTCGTAGATCGCCAGGCCGGCAGTCACCAAGCCGCCCGGAGAGTTGATGTACAGGCTGATGTCCTTCTCGGGATTGTCCGCTTCAAGGAACAGCAGCTGAGCGATGATCACGTTGGCGACATGGTCTTCGACCGGGCCGACGAGAAAAATCACCCGCTCCTTGAGCAGACGCGAGTAGATGTCGTAGGACCGCTCGCCACGCGCGGTCTGCTCGACCACGATCGGCACCAGATTCAGGGCCTGAGTGTCGAAACGCCCCGAGGTCGTGCTGCTCATTCGCTGCTCCATCTGCCGTTGATCGATCAGGATACCGTATCAGCCGGCACGTGAGGACTGCATCGCGTCGCTGAACGGCAGCGCTTCTTCCGAAACCGTGGCGTGATCGGCGATCCACTCCATGACCTGTTCCTCGAGAACGCTGGCCCGCAGACCTTCCAGCAGCCGCTCATCGGAGCGATACAGCTCGATCACCTGCTCTGGTTCCTCGTAGGTCGAGGCGATGCTCATCAGCGACTGATTCACCCGCTGAGGATCGAGCCGGATGCTCTTCTGGCGGGCCAGCTCGGAAAGCACCAGTCCTACCGCAACCCGGCGCCGACCGGATGCCTGGAACGCCTCCGGGGAGATCGCGATATCTTTCTGGCCCTGTTCTTCAGCCTGCGCCTGGGTGCGCCGGGCAAGTTCTTTCGCCTCGGCCTCGATCATCCCTTTGGGCAGATCGTGCTCGCCGTAGCGCTCGAATATCTTCTCGGCGACCTGGTTGCGCAGACGCGCCAGCAGCGCCGACTTCAGTTCGCGCTCGAGATTGGCACGCACTTCGGCACGGAAACGCTCGACGTCGCCATCGACGATGCCGAAACTGGCGATGAACTCGGCGTCGACCTCGGGCACGTGCGGTTCGGAGACTCCGACCACGCGGACGCTGATGTGGGCCGGCTTGCCGGCCACATCCTGAACCCGCCAGTTGTCAGGGTACACAGTGTCGATCTCGACTTCTTCGCCGGCGCTCTTGCCGATCAGCGCTTCGCCAACCTGGGGCAGCATGCCCTCGGCACCGAGAATCACCGCGCCGCGCTCGACGCCTTCGGCCGGCTTGCGCACACCGTCGATGACCGAATGCGACTCGATCGCCACAGCATCACCTTCGGTGGCCGGCCGCTCGACCTTGCGCCAGCCACGACGCTGGGCCCGGAGGGTTTCGATCATGGCGTCGATGTCGGTTTCTTCGACGGTCGAGGTGTAGCGGGTGATCGCCAGATCGGAGACATCGATTTCGCCAAAGTCGGGAAGCACCTCGAAGGTGGCGACGTATTGAATTTCGCCTTCGGCCGCATCGTCGACCGTCTTGATGCTGGGCGCGCCGGCCGGACGCAGACTCTGCTCGCGCAGGGCCTGGTCGAAGGTGCTGCCGAGCAGGTCGGACATCGCTTCATTGCGGATCTGTTGACCATAGCGCTGTTCGATCACCCGACGCGGTACCTTGCCTCGACGAAAGCCCTTGATCTGCGCAGTGCGGGTCAACTCGCCCACCTTCGCGCTGACCACGCTGTCGAGTCGGTCGGTGGGAACACTCACGGTCAACTTGCGCTCGAGCGCGCCGACGCTTTCAACTGAAACCTGCATGTTTTCTCCTGCCACGATCGCACCTGCTGTTGAGTCGAAGCCCGATTCCGGGCGATCCGGCCGACCATGAAAGCCGATGGTGCGAAAGGAGAGACTCGAACTCTCACGGGTTGCCCCACTGGAACCTAAATCCAGCGCGTCTACCAGTTCCGCCACTTTCGCCCTGTCAAGGTCGGATGGGGTGTTTTCAAGGTGAGGATGGTGGGCCGTGAAGGACTCGAACCTTCAACCTACTGATTAAGAGTCAGCTGCTCTACCAATTGAGCTAACGGCCCCTGACAACCTCAACCGCCTTGGCGGATGTCCTTGGAAGCGGGGTATTGTGCCGCATCCTGTGAGTGGGGTGGAAGACGGGACTCGAACCCGCGACATCTGGAATCACAATCCAGTGCTCTAACCAACTGAGCTACATCCACCATAAACGCTTTGTCCGGTCACGCCTCCCTGTAGCGCCGCCTGCCTTTGCCCCCTGAGCGGGTGGCGCGCCCGACAGGACTCGAACCTGTAACCGTCGGCTTAGAAGGCCGGTGCTCTATCCGGTTGAGCTACGGGCGCAACGACCGGACATGATACCCGCGCCCGACGCTGCGCGCATATCCACCCTTCGCGCCCGGGCAGCGGGATTGGTCGGGGCAGAGGGATTCGAACCCACGACATCCAGCTCCCAAAGCTGGCGCTCTACCAGGCTGAGCTATACCCCGGCGGAGATGACCGAGGCCATGCAGCGCCAATCTCGAATCGTACAAATGGTAAAACCCGACCGCGAAGCGGTCAACGAAAACCGGAAAAACGAAAGGGCCGACGCCTGGCCGGCCCTCTCCTTGTAAATGGCGCGCCCGGAGAGATTCGAACTCCCGACCACCAAGTTCGTAGCCTGGTACTCTATCCAACTGAGCTACGGGCGCGCTGAGCGCAACATTATGGCCAGACTCCCGCTCCGCGTCAACGAGCAAATCCGCCTTTTCGATCGATGATGGCGGACGGTCTTCGAACCGACCCATCCACGCCGGTCCCGCTCGCGCGGAACGACGGAACATCCGTCCAGCCGAACCGTTCGACGCGCATCGCAGGGAGCCAGACACACGAAAGGGCCCGCTGGGGGCCCCTTCGTGTGTCTGGCGGAGAGAGAGGGATTCGAACCCTCGATAAGGCTATAAACCCTATACTCCCTTAGCAGGGGAGCCCCTTCAGCCACTCGGGCATCTCTCCAAAACGTGTGCACTGCAACGCAGCCACGCAGATTACCGGCAAAGCAACCTCAGAGCAACCACGAACCGCTCACTCACTCCGGCGGTTCGTGTGTCCCCTTGTCGGCCGGAGGTGATTCGCCCCGGTGGATGCGTTGATAGATCTCTTCGCGGTGCACTGCAACGTCTTTCGGAGCGGTGATGCCTATCCGCACCTGATTTCCCTTCACCCCGAGCACCGTCACGGTCACCGAGTCACCGATCATCAGGGTTTCGCCAACTCGGCGAGTAAGTATCAACATAGCGCGATCCTCCTGGCCCGGGCATCCTTGAACCGGGTTGTGTCCTTGATTTCGCGAACCACCCGCTTGGCAGTTCGCCCTTTTTCACGCCCCTGGCCCGGATGGTAGCCAAGCCGGACACCTGGGCGCAATGACAATAGTCTCACTGCACGCGTTCAGACACCCACGAGGCAACCTCGGAAAGCGCAGCAGCCAGCGCCGGGCCGTCGGGTCCGCCGCCCTGGGCGAGGTCGGCGCGACCACCACCCTTACCGCCAATCCGGGCGGCGACATGCGACAGCAGATCGCCGGCCTTGATCGTTTTCAATGCCGCACCCGATACACCCGAGACCAGCGATGCCTTGCCACCATCGACCGCTGCAAGAATGATCACCGCGTCGCCCAGGCGGTTCTTCAGGTCATCGACCGCCTCGCGCAGATCTTTAGCGGCCATGCCCTCGAGCCGGGCCGAAACCACCTTGATCCCGTCGATGTCGGTAGCGTCGGCGGCCAGATCGGCGCTGGCTCCGGCAGTCGCCCGCGCCCTGAACGTTTCCAGCTCGCGCTCCAGCTTCTTCTGCCGCTCGATGAGTTGAGCCAGCCGTTCGGCAGCATCGCCGCGACCGGCACCGAGCAGACTGGCGACCCGATCCAGCGCGCGCTCCTGGTCGGCAATATGGTCCAGCGCCCGCTGACCGGTAACCGCCTCGATGCGCCTCACGCCTGCCGAGATGCCGCTCTCGGACACGATCTTGAATACGCCAATATCGCCGGTGCGGCGCACGTGGGTACCGCCGCAAAGCTCGGTCGAGAAGGAGCCCATGCGCAACACACGCACCCGCTCGCCGTATTTTTCGCCGAACAGGGCCAGCGCGCCGAAATCGAGTGCCTCCTCCATCGACATCTGGTGCACTTCGACCTGTTCGTTGCGACGGACTTCCGCATTCACCATTTCTTCGATACGCGCCAGCTGCTCGCGCCGGATCGGCTCGAAATGCGAAAAATCGAAGCGCAGCCGATCCGGCGCCACCAGCGAGCCCTTCTGCTGAACGTGCTCGCCCAGTTGCGCTCGCAGGGCCGCGTGCAGCAAATGGGTGGCGGAGTGGTTGAGGACAGTCGCCGACCGGCAATCGCCTTCCACTTGCGCATCGAGCAGATCGCCAAGCGCAATCGCGCCCTCCAGCAATCGCCCAAAATGGCCGTGAAACACCGCAGAAACTTTCTGCGTGTCGGAAACCTCGAAGCGCGCCGACTCGCCGCACAGTTGTCCCACATCGCCGACCTGTCCACCGGACTCGGCGTAGAACGGCGTGCGATCGAGGATCACCGCCCCCTCGTCGCCGGCGACCAGTGACTCGGCCGGCGTGCCGTTTTTCATCAACGCCACCACCCGGCAGCCGCTCGAAGCGAGCGCGTCGTAACCCTCGAATCGGGTCGGCTCCAGCCGGGCAACCCACTCGCCCGGCAGGCTGCTGCCCCCGGTGAACCGGCTCGCCGATCGCGCGCGCTCGCGCTGTTCGTTCATCGATCGCTGGTAGACCGCCATGGCGTCTTCAGCCAGCGTCGCGCCACGCTCGCGCAGGATGTCGAGGATCAGATCCGGCGGGCAGCCGAACGTATCGTGGAGCTGGAACAGCGCCTCACCGTCCAGCACGTCGCCCGACTTGTCGAGCAATCCACCCAGGCGCTGCATGCCGGCATCCAGTGTCTGGGCGAAAGCGGCCTCTTCGGACTTGATGACCTGTTCCACCCGGGCCTGACCGCGCGCCAGTTCAGGATAGGCCTCGCCCATCTGCGCGACCAGGGGCGACACCATTTTCCAGAAAGCACCCTCCGAAGCGAGCGCGCCGAGCTTCCAGATGTGCCTGACCGCACGCCGGATGATCCGACGCAGCACATAGCCTCGGCCTTCGTTCGACGGCAGCACGCCATCGACGATCAGAAAGGCGCAGGCGCGGATGTGATCGGCGATCACCCGCAGCGACTTGTTGCCGAGGTCCTCGGTGCCGGCGATCCGCGCGGCGGCTTCGATGAGAGAGGAGAACAGATCGATTTCGTAGTTCGAATGGACATGCTGGAGCACGGCCGCCAGGCGCTCCAGACCCATGCCGGTGTCCACGCAGGGCGCTGGCAGCGGAAACAGGCCGCCGTCGGCCTGCCGGTCGAACTGCATGAACACCAGATTCCAGATTTCGATGAACCGATCGCCATCTTCGTCCGGCGATCCGGGTGGACCTCCGGCAATGTGCGGGCCGTGATCGTAGAAAATTTCGGTGCACGGGCCGCACGGGCCGGTATCGGCCATCTGCCAGAAGTTGTCGCTGGCATAAGGCGCGCCCTTGTTGTCGCCGATCCGGATGATCCGCTCGACCGGCAGGCCGATCTTCCGATGCCAGAGATCGAAGGCTTCGTCGTCGGTATGGTAGATGGTGACCAGAAGCTTGTCGGCAGGAATTCCCCAGACTTCAGTCAACAGCTCCCAAGCGAATCGGATGGCATCGCGCTTGAAGTAGTCGCCGAAGCTGAAGTTGCCCAGCATCTCGAAAAACGTGTGATGACGGGCGGTGTATCCGACCTGGTCGAGATCGTTGTGCTTGCCGCCGGCACGCACGCAGCGCTGCGACGTTACCGCTCGCGCATACGATCGCTTTTCGGCGCCGAGAAACACGTCCTTGAACTGCACCATGCCGGCATTGGTGAACAGCAGGGTCGGGTCGTTGCCCGGCACGAGGGAGCTCGAAGCGACCACTTCGTGGCCGTTGCGCCGAAAATAGTCGAGAAAATCCGCGCGGATCTGATTGCTGGTTTTCATTGGGCCGGTTTGACTAGCAGGATATCAATTCTGTCGGAACGAGACGGCACTCCGGGCAGCCAGCCGCGTCCCCCGTCAAAGTGCGGACAAGGAACGGGACAGGCCAGCGGCGCCAATCGGGAGGCAAAGAGTAACAGGGACGCCGCTCGCGCGCCGTAACGCCGCGCATGTGCCACCCGTCAGACCACCCGTCAGGTCTGACGCCGCACCACCTCGATCGCGGCGTGCGCCGTGTCCTGATCGAATCCGCGACGTAGCAGCAGGGCGAGCGCCTTGTGCCGCACCGAGCGGTCATCGAGTTGAGCCGGGCTGTAGCGCCGGGTCAGCAGGTCGAGCGCCGACGCCGACCAATCGATCTCGCAGGTGTCCAGCGCAGCATCCTGCGCCTGACCTCGAATACCGTGCTGATTGAGCTCCATGCGGATCCGCTGCGGCCCGTAGCCGGCCGCTGCGCGGGTCCGGGCCAAGGCGCCCGCGAAACGGTCGTCGTCCTGGTAACCCTGGCCGGACAGCCGATCGATGGTCGCATCCGCTTCGGCCGGTTCGACGCCGCGCTCACGCAGCTTGCGGCTCAGCTCGGCGCGCGAGCGCTCGCGCCGGACCAGCAGGCCGAGCGCCTGCTGGTAGGCATCTGCCGCCGGCTTTACAGCCCGGCGGCGGCGGGGCCGGTCATCGGACAACTCAGGCCTCTACCTCATCGGTTTCGGCAGGCCCGATCTCCAGCTGAGGCACGAACTTCTCGCGCAGCTTGGCTTCAAGCTCGGCAGCTGCGCTCGGGTTGTCCTTCAGCCACTGGCGTGCATTTTCCTTGCCCTGGCCGATGCGTTCTTCGCCGTAGCTGTACCAGGCACCGGACTTTTCGACCAGCTTGGCGGCCACGCCCATGTCGATCAACTCGCCCTCTCGCGAGATGCCCTCGCCATAGAGGATTTCGGTGACGATGACCTTGAACGGCGGCGCCATCTTGTTTTTCGCCACCTTGATCTTGGTCTGGTTGCCGATGATTTCGTCGCCCTTCTTGATCGCGCCGATCCGGCGGATATCCAGGCGAACCGATGCGTAGAACTTGAGCGCATTGCCGCCGGTGGTGGTCTCCGGGTTCTGGCCAGGCATCATCATGCCGATCTTCATGCGCAGCTGGTTGATGAAGATGACCATGCAGTTGCTGCGCTTGATGTTGCCGGTAAGCTTGCGCAGCGCCTGACTCATCAGCCGGGCCTGAAGGCCGACCTGCAACTCGCCCATCTCGCCCTCGATCTCCGCGCGCGGCGTCAGCGCGGCCACCGAGTCGATAACCACCACATCCACGCCGCCGGAACGGACCAGCATGTCGGTGATTTCCAGTGCCTGCTCGCCGGTGTCGGGCTGGCTGACCAGCAGATCCTCGACCTTGACGCCCAGCTTCTGCGCATAGATCGGATCGAGCGCGTGCTCGGCGTCGACGAACGCGGCGGTGCCACCCACTTTCTGGCACTCGGCGATGACCTGCAGGGTCAGCGTGGTCTTGCCGGAGGACTCCGGGCCGTAGATCTCGATGACCCGGCCGCGCGGCAAACCACCGATACCCAGCGCGATGTCCAGCATCAGCGAGCCGGTGCCGTAGACCTCGGCTGGCTCGGCGCTGCGGTCGCCCATGCGCATCACGGCGCCCTTGCCGAACTGTTTCTCGATCTGGCCCAGGGCCGCGGTGAGCGCGCGTTTTCTGTTTTCGTCCATTCTGCTACCTCGTGGAATTCGGATTGGGCACAAGTGTGAGGGGCCGCGTTCTCAACGGCTGAGACTGCCGGAGTCGGAGAATCGAACCGCCACGGAGAGCGACAGTATCCCACAGGGAAGCGCGAAGCCGCCGTCGACAGGCCCGCGCGCGGGTAGGAAAAACCCGCATCTGCGGGTAAGCCTCTGGCGTCGGCTCAACCGGAGGCAGCGATCGCCAGCAGTCCTTCGAGCGCGGTGGCGACCGTGCGTCTGCGGACTTCTTCACGACCGCCGGGAAACACGAAGACCTTGGCGCGCGGATAGCCGCCACGCCGCTTCCAGGCAATCCAGACGGTGCCGACCGGCTTGTCCGGCGTGCCCCCGCCCGGCCCGGCGATCCCGGTCACCGCCACCGCGACGCTGGCACCGGAGTGGATCAACGCACCGGACACCATCTCGATGGCGGTTTCCTCGCTGACCGCGCCGCATTCCATCAGGGTCTCCGGGCGAACGCCCAGCAGCCCCTGCTTGGCCTCGTAGCTGTAGGCCGCCATGCCGCAGTCGAACCACGCCGAACAACCCGGCGTATCGGTGATCACCTTGGCGATCCAGCCGCCAGTGCAGCTCTCGGCGGTCACCAGCATCAGGTGATTGGCGCGCAGCGCGTCGCCCACCCGGGCGGCCAGCGCGTCCAGCGCGGCATCATCGAACTCGGTCGCGGCTTCAGGCGGTGTCATGGGATGTTTCCTGATGTCGGCAGGTGGGTTCAAAGCCGGCCGTCGACGGCGTCCCTGGGCAGCAAGCCCTTGATGTCGTAAATCACTGCGCGGCCGTTGGCCAAGGCACGCATCCCCGCCGCGCCGAGTTCGCCGAACTGACGGTGGGCGACGGCAATCACGATGCCGTCGTAGTCGCCCTTGGACACATCAGGCAACACTTCGAGACCATACTCGCGGCGCGCTTCCTCGGCATCGACCCAGGGATCGTGGACATCGACCTCGACGCCGAAACTCTCGAACTCGTGGATCAGATCGACCACCCGGGTATTGCGCAGGTCCGGACAGTTCTCCTTGAAGGTCAGGCCCAGAACCAGCACCCGGCTACCCTTGATCGTGTGTCCGCGATGAATCATAAGCTTGATCACTTCTGCGGCGACATGCTGGCCCATCGCGTCGTTGATCCGTCGGCAGGCGAGCAGGATATCCGGGTAGTAGCCAGCCGACTGGGCCTTCTGGATCAGATAGTACGGGTCGACTCCGATGCAGTGACCGCCGACCAGCCCAGGCCGGAACGGCAGAAAATTCCATTTCGTGCCGGCCGCTTCCAGCACTTCCTGGGTGTCGATGCCGAGCCGGTGAAAAATCAGCGCAAATTCGTTGATCAAGGCGATATTGGCGTCGCGCTGGGTGTTTTCGATCACCTTGGCGGCTTCGGCCACCTTGATGCTGGGTGCCCGGTGAGTACCGGCGGTGATGATCCGACGGTAAAGCGTGTCGACCAGTTCGGCGGCCTCGGGCGTCGAGCCTGAAGTCACTTTTGGAATCGTGGTCAGGCGATGCTGGCGGTCGCCGGGGTTGATCCGCTCCGGGCTGTAGCCGACCGCAAAGTCGGCATTGAAACGCAGCCCGGATACCCGCTCCAGCTCCGGCACGCACACTTCCTCGGTTGCGCCGGGATAGACCGTGGACTCGTAGATCACCAGATCGCCCTTGCGCAGCACGCCGCCCACGGTACGGCTGGCGGAAATCAGCGGGCTGAAGTCGGGCCGCTTGTCGGCGTCGATCGGCGTCGGCACGGTGACGATGTAGATCGAGCAGCCGAGCAGATCGGCCGGGTCGGCGCTAAAGCTCAGGTGCGGGGCATCGGCCAGCTCATCGGCCTGCGCCTCACCCGTGCGGTCGTGGCCGGCGCGCAGCTCGGCCACGCGCGTCTGGTTGATGTCGAACCCCAGCGTTTCGAACTGCCGACCGAACTCCAGCGCCAGCGGAAGGCCCACGTAGCCCAGGCCGATGATGGCGATACGGGGAGACTCGGTCGTTGTCATGCAAACCTCGGAACTGGGGGGAGAGACGGAGCAAGCGCACTCAGCGCGCTCAACTTTAGAGCACCGCGCGCCGCTTTGCACAATTCGGCGGCCAGTTTCCGGGTCCGTACGCCGGGGCCGGTAGAATCGCAGTCCTATGCCGACTGCCGCCGCTCCCGAACACACCCCGCTGATGAAGCAGTTCTTCGCCGCCAAGGCGGAGCACCCGGATCTGCTGCTGCTGTTCCGCATGGGCGATTTCTACGAGCTGTTCTACGACGATGCCCGAAAGGCGGCGCGACTGCTCGACATCACACTTACCCAGCGCGGCGCCTCGGCCGGCCAGCCGATTCCCATGGCCGGCGTGCCGGTGCATGCCTGCGAAAGCTATCTGGCGCGTCTGGTGGCGCTCGGCGAGTCGGTCGCGATTTGCGAGCAGATCGGCGACCCGGCAGCCAGCAAGGGCCTGGTGGAACGCAAGGTGGTGCGCATCGTCACGCCGGGCACGGTGACCGATGAAGCGCTGCTCGACCACCGCCGCGAGGCGCTGCTGGCGGCAGTCGCGCGCGGACGGGATGGCTTCGGTCTGGCCTGGGTCGATCTGGCCGGCGGCCGGTTTCTGGTCTCGGAGCTCACCGACGAGGATGCCCTGTCCGCCGAACTGGCGCGGCTGGAGCCGGCCGAACTCCTGATACCCGACGAAGACGGTTGGCCGGCCTGGCTCAACACGCTGGGTGGCAGCCGGCGCCGCGCGCCCTGGCATTTCGACCAGGATGCCGGACGACGCCGTCTGCTGCGCCATTTCGGCACCCGCGACCTCGACGCCTTCGGCATCGAAAGCCGCGCCTTGGCAATCGCTGCGGCCGGTGCCCTGCTGGGCTATCTGGAAGAGACCCAGAAGCAACAGCTGCCTCACCTCACGTCGATCCTGCTGGAAACGCCCGACGAGGCCATCGCCATCAATGCCGCCAGCCGGCGGCATCTGGAGCTCGATACCCGGATCGACGGCGAACGCCGGCACACGCTGCTCGGCGTACTGGATTCGACCGTTTCCCCGATGGGCGGACGCCTGCTGCGACGCTGGCTGCACCGACCGTTGCGCGACCGCGACACCCTGGCCAGACGCCATCAGGCGGTCGCCAGCCTGATCGAATCGGACGTGCTGGAGACCGTGCGCGAGCGGTTTCGCGCACTCGGCGACATCGAACGCATCCTGGCCCGCGTCGCCCTGCGCTCGGCCCGGCCCCGCGACCTGTCCACCCTGCGCGACGGCCTGGCGCAGCTGCCCGCGATCCGTGGCCTCCTGCGACCGTCCGACCGGGCGACTTCGCCGCGCGGGTCCGAGTCGGCCAGCCGCGCGGCGTTGAACAGCAGCCCCCTGCTGGATTCCCTGCACGATGCGCTCGGAGAACATGCCGACAGCGCCGATCTGCTGGCCCGTGCCATCGCGCCACAGCCGGGATTGAAGCTGTCCGACGGCGGCGTGATCGCCGACGGCTTCGATGCCGAACTCGACGAGCTGCGCACGCTTTCCACCAAGGCCGATGGTTTCCTCACCGCGATGGAAGCCCGCGAGCGCGAAGCCACCGGCATCGCCACGCTCAAGCTCGGCTACAACCGCGTGCACGGCTACTACATCGAAATCAGCAAGGGCCAGTCGCAGCGCGCGCCGACCCACTACACCCGCCGGCAAACCCTGACCAATGCCGAGCGCTACATCACCGAAGAGCTGAAAAACTTCGAGGACAAGGTGCTCTCCGCGCGCGAGCGTGCGCTCGGCCGGGAAAAAGTGCTTTACGAGGAATTGCTCGACACCCTCGGTCAACGCCTGGAGCCGCTCAGGCAATGCGCTGCGGCATTGGCTGCGATCGATGTACTGGCGGCCTTTGCCGAGCGCGCCGAAGCGCTCGACTGGTCGCGCCCTGCGCTATCGGCGGAGCCCGGCATCTTGATCGAGCGCGGTCGTCACCCGGTGGTGGAAGCGGCCCGCGACGAACCGTTCGAACCCAACGACCTTGTGCTTGGCCCGGCGCGCCGGATGCTGATCGTCACCGGCCCGAACATGGGCGGCAAGAGCACCTACATGCGGCAGAACGCGTTGATCGTGCTGCTCGCCCACATCGGCAGTTTCGTGCCGGCCGCGCGCGCCGAAATCGGCCCGATAGACCGCATCCTGACCCGAATCGGCGCTGGCGACGACCTGGCGCGCGGCCAATCCACCTTCATGGTGGAAATGAGCGAAACCGCCTATATCCTGCACCACGCAACGCCGCATTCGCTGGTGTTGATGGACGAGATCGGCCGCGGCACGTCGACCTACGATGGTCTGGCCCTGGCCCAGGCCTGTGCCCTGCATCTGGCCGAGGTCAACCGCGCCATGACCCTGTTTGCCACCCACTACTTCGAACTCACCGCGCTGGCCAGCGGCAATCAGGACGGCGGCGACAGCGGCATCGCCAATGTGCACCTCGATGCCGTCGAACATGGCGACGCGCTGGTGTTCATGCACGCGGTCAAACCCGGACCGGCCGACCGCAGCTACGGCTTGCAGGTCGCCGCGCTTGCCGGCCTGCCCCGCCCCACCCTGGCCAACGCCCGCGGCTTCCTGGCCGAACTCGAGGCGCGCAGCCGCTCGCACGCCAGCAGCCTCGCGCCCGATGCGCTCGACAAGCCGATGCAGATGCCGCTGTTCGCCGGACCGTCGCCCGCTCTGGAAGCGCTGGCCGCCATCGACCCGGACGAGCTGACCCCGAAACAGGCCCTGGAAGCGCTGTATCGCTTGCGGGCCCTGCTGTAGCCCCAACACGAAGTGTGCCACGCGTCCAGAACAACGCCGTCGGGGAGGGTACTCCACTGTTCGGGAAACACTCCCTGATTTGTCTCGGGAGCAAAGTCCATCGACCCGGGAAACTCACCGTCGAAGCCGTCCACGCCGAATCTGGAGCGGGCAGCAAACCGGTTCAGCGCCGAGCCGGTGCGACTCGCAGCGGATGATCAGGATTCTCGCGAATGAACTCCTCCACGTGGGCCAGCCGCTCCGGCAGAGGCGGACCATCATCCACGCCGCGGTAACTGAAGAAGCGAAAGCCCGCCTTATGCAGCGCCTCTACCTTGGCCCATTGATCGAGATCGCGCATCCGCGGCGCCTTGAAGGAACGCCCCATTTCCCGGAGTTGGCCTGCGCAGACGGGACAGACCGCGATCCTCGCCTGGCGCGGCACGACCTTGAAGGATTTGCGGCACCTGAAACAGGCGTGCGGAATGCGATAGCAAGCGCCAAGCTCGCGGCGCACCGGGGCCGGCGGAGCCCGATTCCCAATGTCCCGCCGAAGCGCCATGCATCGCTGCTTCTCAGAATTCATCGCTAAAGCTCGATGGCGCTCGCGCATCTGGTCATGCGAAGCCGTCTCGGCGGACCACTGGCCCCTTGCCGCCCGGCGATCCTTCGGTGTTGCGTCATCGCGACCTGCGGTCTGTCAGCGCGCAGCATTTGCGTCAATCGGCAGCCAGGTTTCATGCACGTGCAGCCAGCGCAGGCCACCGCGGGCATTCGGGTCGAGCGCGAACACCACGGTGCTCAACAGTCCGCGCGGCGGTTCGCCGGTGGGCATCTGCCACTCCTCGTAGGTGAACACGGCACTGTCGCTGTCACTGCGCTGGGCGCGCACGTTGCGGATTTCGATGACGATGCCCGGATCCGACGCACGCTGCCCGCGCACCGCCTCGATGATCGCTTCGCGCTGGAGAATGCGGGCGTCGGGCACGACGATGACGAAATCATCGGCCAGCGCTGTCTCGAATTGCCGGAAATCCCGATCGTCAGCCGTGCCGCGATACCAGGCCTGGAAGAAGTCGTGCAGCGCGACAATCTCCCGCTGGCCGGCTTCGGCCAGCGCGTCGGGCTCGGGCTTGCCGGCCAGGGCAGTACACGACATCAACAGAGCCAGGACGCACGCCGAGACCTGCATCGGCCAACGGCGGTGGCTTCTGCGCCAGGAACCAACAGCACGTGGAGGCGTGCCGTTGGGCCCATCGCCGGAAGGCCCGACTTGAGATGGCCGATGCATTCGCTCTGGATGCTGTGCAGATATCGATAGCGTGCTCATGCCGGCTATCGTAAGCCATGGCCCGCTTCGATTGGCGTCTGCTGCCGGCCCGCCGCCAACTGGCCCAACGGCTACCGGCTCACGCCGCGTCGGCGAACAGGTGGCGGGTAGCGTCGAGCGCCTGCGACAGATCCAACCACAGATCATCGACGTGCTCGATGCCGACAGACAGCCGGAGCAGACCCGGTGTGATGCCGTGCGCGCGCTGGTCGTCCGCGCTCAGGCCGCGGTGGGTGAGCCCCGCCGGATGTTGAATCAGGCTGTCGACCGATCCCAGACTGACCGCCGGGGTGATCAGCCGCACGCTGCGCATCACCGCCGCAGCGGCCGCATGGCCGCCGCGCAGGTCGAGGGCCATCAGCGCGCCGGGACCGCGCATCTGGCGACCGACCAGGTGCGCATTGCGCACCGTGCCCAGACCCGGGTAATGCACGGCCGCAACCGCCGGGTGGCGGCTGAGGCGCTGGGCGATGGCCTCGGCATTGGCCTGGGCGCGCTCGACTCGCAACGCCAGCGTGGCCAGACCGCGATGCAGCAGGAACGCCGCCAGCGGATGCAGCAGCGCCCCGGTGGCCGCCCGCACGTGGCGCAGCGATGCGGCGTGACGCTCGGCGCAGCAGACCACGCCGGCCATCACGTCACCGTGGCCGCCGAGAAACTTGGTGGCGCTGTGCAGCACATAGGTTGCCCCGAGCGCTGCCGGTCGCTGCAGCACTGGCGTGGCGAAGGTCGAGTCGACCAGCACCGGGACCGGGCCGGCCGCCACCACGACCGCCTCGATGTCGACCAGATCGACGGTCGGATTGGCCGGCGTTTCGATCACGATCAGCGCCGTATCCTCGCGTCGGCGCGCGGCGATTTCGTGGGCTTCGACGAATTCCGCATCCAACCCGGTCAATCCGCTGGCCAGGAGGTGATCGGAGGTGCCATACAGTGGGCGCACCACCAGCACGTGTCCACCGCGAGCCCGGGCATCGAGCAGTACGGCAGTCATCGCCGCCATGCCGGAGCCGAACGCCACGCAGGCTTCGGTGCCTTCCAGGGTGGCCAGCGCACGCTCGGTGCGGGCCACAGTGGGATTGTGCAGCCGGGCGTAGATCGGATTGGCGGCATGCGCCTGGCCCGATACCAGCGCATCGAAACTGGCCGTGCCGATATCGAGATCGGCGACCGGGTAGGTGGTCGACAGATCGATGGGCGGGGCGTGGATGCCAAGCGCGACGAAGTCCTCGCGGCCGGCGTGCACCGCCGTGGTCTCGAACCGATGTGGTTGGATGTGCTTCATGGCGGGCCTCATTCGGTATTCCCCCTCTATTTTGGAATACTATTTGTAGCTAGAATTCCCATTCGAATATTATTTTCAAAAAGGCGTGCAAAATGCCTCTCGACGAAACCGACTTCGATCTGCTCCGCCTGCTGCGAAAGAATGCGCGGTTGCCCAACAAGGATCTGGCCGAACGGGTCGGTGTGGCGCCGTCCACCGCGCTGGAGCGCATCCGCCGGATGCGCGAATCGCGGGCAATACTTGGCTATCACGCGGAAATCGCGCCATCGGCGGTCGGCATCGGCCTGCAGGCGATGATCGCCATCCGGCTCACCCGCCACTCGCGCGAGCTGCTGGAAACCTTTCACCAGCACCTGATGACCCTGCCCGAGGTGATGGCCTTCTATCATGTCGCCGGGGCCGACGATTACCTCGTCCACGTCGGCGTGCGCGACAGCAATCACCTGCGCGACTTCGCCCTGAGCGCCTTCACCGAACGCCCGGAAGTGGCGCACATCGAGACCCATCTGATCTTCGAGTTCCGCCGCAATCCGGAGTTGCCGGTGTACGCCGACCAACCGACCGACCAATGAGGACGCGCCGGCTGTGCGCCACCCTTTACCAATCCGTGGGTCGGTAGTCCTTGAGAAACCGGCCCCAGACGTGATCCCCGGTATTGGTGCCGGCGATGATCGGATCGACGATGCGCGCGGCGCCGTCGACGATATCCAACGGGGGATGGAAACGCTCCTGCAGTATCTTGCGGGCGGCGATTTCGGCCGGATCTTCGTCGGTCACCCAGCCGGTATCGACGCTGTTCATGTGAATGCCGTCGTTGTGGTAATCGGTCGCGGCGGTGCGCGTCATCATGTTGAGCGCGGCCTTGGCCATATTGGTGTGCGGGTGGCGGGTGGTCTTGAAATTCCGGTAGAACTGGCCTTCCACGGCCGAGACGTTGACGATGTGCTTGTCGCGCCCGGGCGTGCGCAGCATCAGCGGTTTCAGACGCGCGTTGATGATGAAGGGCGCGATCGCGTTCACCAGTTGCACTTCCAGCAATTCCACCGACGGCACTTCGGCCATCTGCAGGCGCCAGGAGTTGCGGCCACGCAAATCGACCTGCTGCAGGTCCTGATCGAGCCGCCCCTCGGGGAACAGATGGGACTGCGCCAGAAACTCCTCCGGCAGCAACGGAATCTGCGACAGCTCCGCAGACCCGAGAACCTGCCCCCGCCGCTGGACGGAAACCGCTGTGGCCGTCGCGTTCTCGGCGCGCAGTCGCTCGGCGTCCATGCCCCGGTAGCTGCCCAGCAACCGGCGGACGCGCTCGGGCGCCTCGCGCAATGCGGTTTCGCCGGCCATCATGTGCGCGTAAAACTCGGGCGGTCGACGCACCGTCTGGCAGGCATTGTTGATGATGAAATCGAGCCGGGGGCGGGTGTCCAGAAGTTGCTGGCAGAATGCTTCCACACTCGGCGTGTGGCGCAGGTCCAGCCCGAAGATTTCCAGCCGGTCCTGCCACTGCTCGAAATCCGGCTCCTGGGCATAGCGCTCGGCCGAATCGCGCGGAAAACGCGTCGTCACGATCAGCTGCGCGCCGGCCCGCAGCAGCTTCAGTCCCGCCTGATAGCCGATCTTGACCCGCCCGCCGGTCAGCAGCGCCACCCGGCCGCGCAGGTCAGCCAGCTCACTGCGCTTGTGGAAGTTGAACTCGGCGCAGCTCGGGCACAACTGATCGTAGAAGTGGTGGATGCGCGTGTACTTTTCCTTGCACACGTAGCAATGCTGCGGTTCAAGCGCCTCGCGCCGATCCGGCTGGTCGTCATCGGCGCCATGCGGCGCAGGCCCGGCCGGCGGAAACACGTTGGGCGTGGTGAACACCGGCTTGCGTCGGAGTGCGCGGATGCCGGTCTGGTTGAGTACCGCCTCCTCGCTCTGAATCCTGGCCTTGTTGCGCTCGCGCGCGGCGGCCCGGCGCTGTTTGCGGCGCTGCACCGGATCCGGGCTGAAGATTCGGCCGACGCAGCGATGCAGTCGCTCGCGCTCTTCGGGCGGCAGTCGCTCCCTCAAGGCGGCATCGTCGGCGAAGCGCTCGAGCAGCGAAAGCGCGGCGCGCACCTGTGCCAGCAGCGACTCGTCGCTCGACCCGATGTCCATGGGCTGTTCCGGCCCGGTCACGGCGCCCGGCCCGGGGCGGTCGCCAGCGTGCAGGGCGTTGGAATCGGGCAATCACTGTGATCGATCATCGAATATCCAGAGGCAGTTCGGATTGCGGCGCACCGGATGGCGCGCCAATTTGCGGCAAGGCCACCCGAGCCGCATGATCGCGGGCACGCGGTCGGTTGGGGGATCGCCATTCTAATGGTCCCGCTGCTGCGGAGCATTTCCGGAAACCCGGCGCGCGACTCGGGGCGGCCGCGAAGCGGAGCGGCCGGCTACAGGGCGTCGATGTCGCCCAGCGCCCGGATCAGCCGACGCGCGCGCTTGTCGGGCTTCGTCTCGGGCGCTCGATACCCGCTGCGCTGCGCGCTGCGACGGGCCCGCTCCGCCTCGCGCGCGACGCGGCTGGCCTCGGTTTCGCTGAGCAGTGTTTGCGCGGCGCTGGCCGAGCCGCGCTTTTCGCTCAGCCCGGTCACCTCGACCTCGAAACATTCTTCGCCGCGCCGAACCCGCAGACTGTCGCCTATCCGGATCAGCTTGGCAGGCTTGCCGACCGGCGCGGCATTGACCTCGATCTTGCCGGTCTCGATGGCCTGCTTGGCCAACGCCCGGGTCTTGAACATCCGCGCCGCCCACAGCCAGACATCGAGGCGAACGCCACGCTCGGTCGGGCTGCCCGACGGATCTGCGACCGGCACGGTCAGCCGACCAGCAGCCGGTTGATACGGGCGTTGAAGCGGGCCGGGTCATCCAGCCCTCCACCGCCGGCCAGCTGCGCCTGCTCGAACAGCAGCCAGCCCAGATCGGCGGCACGCTCCTCATCGGCTTCATCGGCCAGGCGTCGCACCAGCGCATGGCCCGGATTGATCTCCAGATTGGGCTTGGCCGCCGGGGCGTCCTGACCCGCCTGTTGCAGCAGGCGCTGCATGTGCAAGGCCATGTCGTGCTCTTCCAGTACCAGGCAAGCGGCGGAATCAGTGAGCCGGTCCGACACCCGCACGTCCTTGACGGCATCGCCCAACAGGGCCTTGAGCCTGGCCAGCACCGGCTCGGCGTCCTTGGCGCTGCGCTCACGCTCGGCCTTGTCGGCCGGCTCGCCCAGCTTGGTCAGATCGAACTCGCCCTTGGCGACATTGCGCAATCGCTTGCCCTGGTACTCGGTCAGATAACCGGCCAGCCACTCGTCGATCCGCTCGTGCATCAGCAGCACTTCGACGCCGCGCGCCTTCAGCGCCTCCAGTTGCGGGCTGTTGGCGGCCGCGTTCCAGCTGTCGGCGGTGAGGTAGTAGATCTCGTCCTGACCGTCGACCACGCGGGACAGATAGTCGTCCAGCGACACCCACTCGTCTGCGCTCGCGCTGCGCGTCGAGGGGTAGCGCAGCAGTTTCAGCACCCGCTCGCGGTTGCCGAAGTCCTCCGACACGCCCTCCTTGAGCACATTGCCGAACTCGCGCCAGAAGGTGTTGTACCTGCTCTGATCCTCGCTGGCGGTGCGATCGAGCAGATCCAGCACGCGCTTGGTCAGCGCGCCCTTGATACGCTCCACCTGCCGGTTGTTTTGCAGCGTCTCGCGGCTCACGTTGAGCGGCAGGTCATCGGAATCCAGGACGCCGCGCACGAAGCGCAGATAGCCGGGCAGCATCGAATCGGACGCATCGGTGATGAACACCCGCTTGATGTAGAGCTTCAGCCCCTTGCGCTCATCGCGGCCGTACTGAAAATCGAACGGCGCCTTGGCCGGGATGTACAGCAGCGAGGTGAAGTTCTGGTTGCCTTCCACCCGGTTGTGAGTCCAGGCCAGCGCGTCGCCGAAATCGTGAGCGACATGCTTGTAGAACGCCTGATACGCGTCGTCGTCGATCTCGGTCTTGGGCAAAGTCCAAAGTGCCGAGCTGTGGTTGACGGTCTCCCAATCCTGGCTCGCCGCGTCGTCGTCGGTCGAGGTCTTGCGCATGCGGATGGCGAAGCCGATATGGTCCGAATAGGTGCGCACCAGGGAGCGCAGTTTCCAGTCGTCGAGATAGGCGTCCTCGCCCTCGCGAAGATGCAGCTGCACGGCGGTGCCGCGCGGCGCGTCGTCGGGGCCGGGGGCGACGGTGAACTGGCCGTCGCCGCTCGAGCGCCAGATCCAGGCCTGCGCATCGCCTGCGCAGCGGCTGATCACCGACACTTGGTCAGCGACGATGAAGGCCGAGTAGAAACCCACACCGAACTGACCGATCAGGCTGGCATCGGCCTTCTGGCCTTCGCTGAGCGCTTCAAGAAAGCGCTTGGTGCCGGATCGGGCGATGGTGCCCAGATTCTCCAGCATTTCCTCGCGGCTCATCCCCACGCCGGTATCGCGCACGGTCAACGTCCGGGCTTCGGCGTCGGCCTCGATCTCGATGTGCAGATCGGGCTGGTCGGCCAGCAGCGTGCTGTCCTGCAGCGCCTGGAATCGCAGCTTGTCGCAGGCGTCGGAAGCGTTGGAGATCAGCTCGCGCAGGAAGATGTCGCGATTGGAATACAGCGAGTGGATGACCAGTTGCAGCACTTGCTGCACTTCGGCCTGAAAGTCGTGGGTCTCGGGCTGGACAGCGGCCATGGCGTCTCCGGGATGTTTACAGGATGGAACCAAGATGGGCGCGCGAGCGCCGGATTCAAGGCGGTGCGGCCCAAGCCAAGGCGCGAGAACACGGGGTCATCTCGGCGCAACGCGAGCGCAGACCGCAGGACACGGCGGCTGGGTAGTGACCCGCACGCCCAGCGCTGGCCCGGCCAGGAGACAGGCGGCGGGCCGTAGTCGTCGCGCTCGGGCGCCAAACGCAAACGGCCGCCTCGTGGGCGGCCGTTTGGCGGGGCGACAGGCTGCGGAATGCGCGGCCGGTCTGCGCCGATTACTTCTCCGCAGGCGCACGGTAGTTGAGGTCTTCCCGGATGCGCGCCTTCTTGCCTTCCAGATCGCGAAGGTAGTAGAGCTTGCCGGCGCGGACCTTGCCGCGGCGCTTGACTTCGACCGAGTCGATCACCTGGCTGTAGCTCTGGAACACGCGCTCGACGCCGAAGCCGTGGGAAATCTTGCGGACCGTGAACGCGGAATTCAGGCCGCGATTGCGCTTGGCAATGACCACGCCCTCGAACGCCTGGACCCGCTCGCGATTGCCTTCCTTCACCTTGACGTTGACGATCACGGTGTCGCCCGGACCAAAGGCAGGCAGCACGCGCTGCATCTGCTCGGCTTCGAATTCGGCAATGATGGATTTGTTGAGATTGCTCATGGTGGCACCAATGGATGCGTCGGTCTCGGCAGGAAACCGGTCTGGGACGGATTGTTTTGAACGATTGGACTGGCAAGTCCGACTGGCAAGTCTGCCCTCGACGGGCCGCGACGGTGGGCCTTGGACCCAGCCAAGTCGGCAATTATAGTCCGAAATTAAAGCCGTGCGCCAGTCTGAGTCTTGTCCAACGAGGTATGAGCCTGAATCCCCCGGCCTGATTCCAATGAGGTATGAGCCTGGAGGGGGCGGCAGCCGGGCGGCACCGACGTCCCCCCAGTTTTGAGTAACACCGCGGTTTGGAGTCCAATTCCCCATCCGAAGGAGATTGGACGTGAAGAAGCGTTTTACCGAAGAACAGATCATCGGCTTCCTGCGAGAGGCGGATGCCGG